>Ga0070699_100003829_pt1 | contig 13294 bp, 14 predicted proteins | sample KBSK1503metaG_FD_65473 | JGI IMG/M metagenome (GOLD analysis project Ga0070699, IMG submission 65473) | Corn, switchgrass and miscanthus rhizosphere microbial communities from Kellogg Biological Station, Michigan, USA - KBS K1-50-3 metaG | ecosystem: Host-associated > Plants > Roots >...
GTAGTACACTCCACCGTGAGCCGCGCACAGCTTCGCGGGGTCCTGCGCGCTGGGGGCCGGCTGACACATGTTGCCCGAATAGGTCCCCCCGGTCGCCTTGCAGATCGAGCTCATGCTGACTCGACGCGTGCCGGTGCCGGTGCTCGAACAGGCGGCCGTAACTAGCGCCAGGAGCACCACGAGCGCAATCCTCTGGAACTTCGGTTGCTGGTCCATTCGCTCCTCCATCTGGTGAGATCGGGTTGAACCAACGGGAATCTGGCGTTGTGATGGTGATCCGCGATCCGGGTTACGCAGATCGGTAGTTTCAGCAAGATTCCGCAAACCCTCGCGAGCCGACCGCTTAAAGCTCGAGCTCGAATTCTTGCTGACTCATTGAGGCCCGCGCGAAGGGTTCCAGATCTACGAGCCGAAGGAGACCGACCCGGGCGCGTAGAACAGCGCCAAGGGCAAAGCGAACGAGACGGATGCAAACACGACGAGTTCGATACCCGCCCACCAGGAATCGCGCCAGCGCGTATGGCTCATGCTCGCGAGCACGCCGACCTTCCCACGAGCAGCGTCCACTGATTGATCTTCGACGAGAGCAGGAACCCGTCGGCGAACGGCTCGGCTGAGAGGATGACGACGCCCGCGGCGAACACGAGCAGCACCCCCACCACGGCTCGTCGGAGCGGGGCCGGAAACACGCCAATCATCGCCGCCGGACCAACCAAGTCTGGTCGACGGTTTCAAAACGCGCGGCGATGACGGCGTACGAAATGAAGAGAGTGACGACGATCAGGCTGTCGGCCAGCAAGATACTGGCCTTGCTCATTCGGGGCGCGCAGCGCTACTTCGCGGGCTCGTTCCGGGGAGCGGTAGCAGGAGCGGATGCCGCCCCCGGCACCGTCGAGCCCGGCGACACATAGGTGGGCTCGAAGATTCCGCCCGGGACCGGGATCTGATTGCCCTTGGCGTACATGCACTGCAGATACGTCATGTCATAGCGCCACTTTTTCGTCGCCTTCGCTTCGACCGCAGCAGCCTGGCGACACAAGGCGTCGTCGGAACGAAATTCGTCGGCATTCTTGGCGGAGCCTGGAAGCGCCGCGATTCCCGGCCGACTCGGCACGTGCGCACAGGCCGCCAGTAGCAACCCGACGATCGCGATCGGCCAACGCGTCATCGCGGTCATCCGGCGTGCGGAGCCGCCGAGGCCGGAGCCGCCGGGGTCCAAGGCTCCGCACACGACCGCACGTCGGGGTAAGACGCGCGTGCGCTCGGGCAGTACCCTGCTTGAGGTTTCTCGATGTACACGGGGGGCGGCGCCGGCGCGTAAGCGTAGGGTCCGTACGGCGCGTATGGCCAGAACGGATCCCAGTAGGGGTCCCAGTAGAACGATGGCCCGATCCCGACGAAGCCACGGCCGTGGAACCCGTGATGACCGTCGAAGCCGTGATGACCGTCGAAGCCGTGATGACCGTCGAAGCCGTGATGCCCCCCAAAGCCGTGGGAGGCGCCGAAACCACCATGCGACCCGCCGAAGGCGTGCCCACCGCCACCGCCGTGCCCGCCGCCACCGCCGCCGCCACCGCCCCCGCGCGCGTACGCGGGCGCACCGCTAACAAGAAGCAACGCTATGATCATTGCGGTCAGCCGAACTAACTTGCTCATCAATCTGCCTCACTGTTATGACGCACCGGCGGCGAGGCAGGATGCGCGCCTCCCATGCTGGAAGGCACACGACGGGCGGGGCGGCGCGCTACTGCGGCGACGAGCTCAGACCCGCGGGTTCCTCGTCGCTGGAACGAGTAGATGGAAGGTCAGGCCGTGATCGGCGTTGCGGCGGGCCCACAGCCGTCCCCCGTGAGCCTCGGCGATGGAACGGCCGATCGACAACCCCATCCCGAGGCCATCCCGCTTGGTCGTGAAGAACGGATCGAAGAGCTTTTCGAGGTTATCCTGCGCAGCGCCGACACCCGCGTCCTGCACGCCGACGAGCACGCCGGGGCCGTCCTCTCCTCGATCGCGCTTGCACGTGATAACGAGGCGGCGCGGCCGCGACGTCACGCCCGCCATCGCCTCGATCCCGTTCATGATGAGGTTCAGGACGAGCTGTTGCAGCCGGATCCGGTCGCCCAGCACCGGGGGAAGACCTTCGTCCAGGGCCTCTTCGACCACGACCGCATGCTTTTGCACCTCGGGCTGGACGAGGCTGAGCACCTCCCGGATCATCTGATCGAGGTCCACGAGGGATTTCCCGCCGTCCGACTTCTTCACGAGCGCACGCGCATGGGCGATCACGTCGCCCGCGCGCTGGGCGTCCCGGATCACCAGCTGCATCCCCTGTCTGGCCTCGTCGAGAGCGGGTGGAGTGTGATCGAGCCAGGACAGGCTCGCGGCCGCGTTCGTCTCGATGGCGGCGAGCGGCTGGTTCACCTCATGGGCCAGCGATGCGGTCAGCTCGCTGACGGTGGTGAGCCGCGTGACGTGCGCGAGCGCCTTCTGCGCCTCCTGCAGAGCCTCCGAGGCCCGCTTCTGGTCCTCGATCGCCGCCTCCAGCTCCGTCGTCCGCTCGAGCACCCGCTGCTCCAGATCGTGGTTGAGCCGGGCGATCTCGGCCTTCGCCTGGGTGAGCTGAGGTGTCTCGACCATTTCCCAGCGGCCTCGACGCTTGGCAACGGCGAACTGGTGGGTGCCCGCAACGTCGAGGAACTCGCTCGCGCCGCTCGTCGTGAGCGAATATGTGCAGAGCACCAGCATGGGCTGATCGCCAATGCCCCGGTTCAGCTCCGTCTCATACTCCATGAAATCCCGCCAGTGCTTCTGCTCGAGCCACGCGGTGTTTCCGCTCACCCGGATGCCCTGGTAGCCCCTGGACAACGCGCGCTTGAGCTTCGCCGTCCAGTTGTCGATGATCCGATGGAGATTGATCTCTCCTCTCGCCAGATACACGTCCCGGGCGTTCAAGACCTCGATGCTCTGCTCGGAGACGTACCGGTCGAAGCCGGGAACGGCGCGGTCTAGTGCCTGCCAGACCTCCGGCTCGGTGAGGGGCTCGGAGACGACCCACGCACAGAACTCGTCGGCTTCGAGGCCGGCCCTGAAGAATGGGAGCAGGGTCTCCAGCAGGTCGTCCCTGGTCTCGTAGAAGTGGCAGAAGTGGGTGCCCCACGGCATCTCGCCCACCGGCTCGATTCCGGTATTCCGTAGCGCGGTCGCCATGACTGACCTCCCCAGGACCGACTGGAACGGGCTCGGCCTGCGCTGGCGGAGCCTCGTGGCTACGACGAGCGAGTGACACACATTTCCCGATCTGGTCGATCAGGTCGGATGCCACGCGAGTCGCTCGATGCGCTTGAGAGTCCGTCCGAACAGGCGCCGTGTCAAATGGTGGGTAACACTGTGATACCTTCAGGCGGCTCGAGCGACGTCATTTCGATCCGGAGGAACGTGACATGAAGCGGCGGCTCTCACTCGCGGTTCTGGTACTGGCGCTCGCGACTCTCGTCGGTCCCGTCGGCGCGCAGCAGAAGACGGTCATCAAGTTCGCGCATCACGCGCCGGTGACGTTCCCGTACCAGGACGGCGCTCTGAAGTTCAAGGAGGTCGCCGAGCGTCTGTCCGGCGGCAAGCTCGACGTGCAGGTGTTCGGCGGCGCGCAGCTCGGCGGTGAGCGCGATCTGCTCGAGGGCATCCGTCTCGGCACGCTGCACATGTGCATCGGCGCCGGCGGCCTCGCCAACTTCGCGCCCGCCTACAACGTCGTGCAGCTGCCGTTCCTCATCAAGAACCAGGAGCACATGACGCGGATCGCCGAGGGGCCCGCCGGCAAGCTGCTCTCGCAGCGCATCGAGGAGCAGGGCGGCTACAAGGTGCTCGGTTACTTCAGCACCGGCGACAGCGGGATCCAGACGGTGAAGGCGCCGGTCCGCACGCCGGCCGACCTCAAGGGCGTCAAGATCCGCGTGATGGAGAATCCCGCGCTCATCGAGTCGATGCGCGCGCTCGGCGCCAATCCGACGCCGCTGCCGTTCCCCGAGCTCTACACGTCGATGAAGCAGGGCGTGGTCGAGGGCGCGACCATCGACTACACCGCGCTGTGGACGACGAAGGTGTACGAGGCGGTGAAGTACGTGACCGAGCCGGGCTTTCACTTTCTCGCCGAGCCCCGGCCCGTCCTGATCTCGGCGAAGTTCTTCAGCAGCCAGCCGGCCGAAGTGCAGCAGTGGATCGCCCAGGCGGCGGCCGAGGCGTCGGTGTACGAGCGCTCGCTCTTCAAGGACCGGCAGGCGAAGGCGATCGAGGACCTCCGCGCGAAGGGCATCCAGTTCTCGAAGATGGACGAGCGCGCGTTCCTCGAGGCGATGCGTCCCGTCTGGCAGAAGGTCGCCGCGACCTACAAGGCCGAGGACGTGCTGGACGCGATCGTCAAAGCCGGACAGTAGGCGGTGCCGGCCGAGTCGCCCGCGTGGCGACTGCTCGAGCTCGTGGCGGGGCTCCTCATCGGCGCGATCACCGTGCTCGTCAGCGTGCAGGTGTTCGCGCGCTACGTGCTGAACGACACGCCCCCGTGGAGTGAGGAGCTCTGTCGCTACCTCTTCGTCTGGGCCTCGTTTCTGGGCGCCTGCGTGGCGATGCGGCGCGCCGCGCACCTCGGCGTCGACAGCCTCGTGGTCCGCCTGCCGCCGGGCGTGCGCGACGTGCTGCACCACGCGGTCACCGCGCTCGTCGCACTCTTCGCCGGTATCCTCGCCTGGCAGGGCGCCGCGCTCGTGCCGGCCATGGCGAGCCAGCGCTCGCCGTCGATGGGCATCTCGCTCCAGTACGTGTTCGTCGTCATCCCGGTCGCCGCGGTGATCATGCTCGGTCTGCAGCTTGCGACCCTCGCCTCCGCGCGGGCCTCACGCGCCGTCTGGGCCGGTGTGGCGCTCGCTCTTGCCGGCGCGGTGGCTGTCGTCGTCGCAGGGCGGCTGGCCAACGTCTCCGCACCCGTCGCGGTGATCGCGCTCATCGTCACCATGACGGTGCTCATCGCGCTCGATACGCCGATCGCGTTTGCCGTCGGCCTCGCGTGCGTGGTCTACGTGCTCTTGCGAGGCGACGTGCCGCTCATCGTCGTGCCGCATCGTGTGATCGGCGGAATGGATTCGTTCCTGCTCCTGGCGCTGCCGCTCTTCGTGCTCGCCGGCGATCTGATGAACACCGGCGGCATCACCGAGCGGCTCGTCGGCTTCGCACGCGCGCTCGTGGGCCACATCCGCGGCGGTCTCGGCATGACGACGGTGGTGAGCGAGTATCTGTTTTCCGGGATCTCCGGCTCGTCCGCCGCCGACGTCTCGGCCGTCGGCTCGCTGCTCATTCCCGCGATGAAGCGCGCCGGCTATCGGCCCGAGCTCGCGGTGTCGATCGTCGCCGCAGCGTCGGCCATGGGCGTCCTGGTGCCGCCGTGCCTCATGATGGTCGTCCTCGCGAGCCTCACCGATCTCTCCATCGCGGCGCTCTTCATGGCGGGATTCCTCCCCGCGGCCGCCATGGCCGTCTTCCTGCTCGCGCTGATCTACGTGCAGGCGCGGCGGGAGAACCTGCCGCGCGAGCCGCGGCCGTCGTTGCGCGAGGTCGCGCGCGCGTGCGCGCGCGGCCTGCTGCCGCTGGTGGCGCCGGTCATCATCCTCGGCGGCATCCTGGGCGGCATTGTCACGCCGACGGAGGCGGCGGTGCTCGCGGTGCTGTACGCGCTGCTCCTCGGTCTCGTGATCTATCGCGAGATCCGCGTGCGCGATCTGATGCCGCTCCTGATCAACACCGCCTCGCTCACGGGGATGGTGATGCTGCTCGTCGGCACGGCGTCGGTGCTCTCGTGGATCTTCGCCGCTCAGGGGATTCCGCGGCTGATCGCGGGCGTCCTGCTCGGGCTCTCGTCCGACGCGTCGCTGGTGCTGCTCGTCACCATCCTCGTGTTCGTGCCGCTCGGCGCGATTCTCGAGGGCGTGCCGGCCATGATCATCCTCGTGCCCGTGTTCTTTCCGGTGATCGCACGCTTCGGCGTCGATCCCCTGCACTACGGCATCCTCGTCGTCGCCGCCCTGGGCCTCGGGCTGTTCGTGCCGCCGTTCGGCGTCGGGTTCTTCATCGCGTGCGCGCTCGGTCGCACGAGCGTCGAGGCCGCGGCGCGCGCCTACGTACCCTACGTCGTCGCGCTGCTGCTGGGCTTGCTGCTCGTTGCCTTCGTGCCGTGGATCACGCTCGTCGTCCCGCGACTGATGAAGCTGTGAGCTCCGCGTGATCCACGAGCTTCGCGCCACGCCGCTCACCTGCTTCTGGGGATTCTTCGACGCCGCGCTGCCGCCCGTCCTCCGCGTGCGGTCGGGCGACCTCGTGCGCCTCGAGACGCTCACCCACCAGGCCGGCGACGCGCCGGATTTGATGATGGACGCCGGCATCGACGCCGTGTACCGCGCGATTCCGGCTCGCGAGCGAGGACCCGGCGTCCACGTGATGACGGGCCCGATTCACGTGGCGGAGGCGGAGCCGGGCGACACGCTCGAGATCCGGGTGCTGTCGATGGAGCCGCGGCTGCCGTACGGCACCAACATCGCGGCGTGGTGGGGTCATCTCTACGACGACTTCAGCAAGGAGCGCATCACGATCTACCGCATCGACGCGGCGTCGGGGCTGGCGCGCGCGGCGTTCGCCTTCGACTACAAGACCACCGCACGCTACGACCAGCCCGGCATCGTGATCCCGCCGGATCACCAGGCGCGTCAGCCCGCGCTGGCGAACGTCGTCGTGCCGCTCCGGCCGCACTTCGGCGTCGGCGGCGTGGCGCCGCGTGAGGGCGGACGGATCAACAGCATTCCGCCCGGCGAGTTCGGCGGCAACATCGACAACTGGCGCTTCGGCCCGGGTGCGGCGATGTACTACCCGGTGTTTCATCCCGGCGCGCTCTGCTATCTCGGCGATCCCCACATGGCCGAGGGGGATGCCGAGCTGTCGGGCACGGCCGTGGAGGCCTCGGCGAACGCGGTCGTGCAGCTCAGGGTGCGCAAAGATCTGCGGCTGACGGCGCCGATGCTCGAGACGCCCACCCACTGGATCGCGCACGGCTTCGACGAGGATCTGAACCGCGCGATGAAGGCGGCGGCGCGCGCCCTGCTGAGCTTCCTCGTCGAGCAGAAGAAGCTGAGCCGCGACGACGCGTACTCGCTCATCTCGGTGGCGGCCGATTTCGGCGTCACGCAGGTCGTCGATCAGCGCCAGGGCGTCCACGGCATGATCGCCAAGAACGTGTTCGTGCCGCCGGCGCTCGCGTGACGCTGACGTACGACCTCGTCGTGCGCGGCGGCCTCGTCGCCACCGCATCGGACGTCGTCATCGCCGATCTCGGGATCCGTGGCGGACGGATCGCGACCATCGACGCCGGCCTTCCGCCGAGCGCGCAGGAGATCGACGCGCGCGGCCTCGTCGTCATGCCCGGCGGCGTCGACGTCCACACGCACCTCGATCTGGACCTCGGCGGCATGCGCACCGCCGACGACTTCGAGTCGGGCACGGCGGCGGCGGCGTGCGGCGGCGTGACGACCATCTGCGACTATGCGTGGCAGACGAAGGGCGTCGGCCTCGCGCAGACGATCGAGACGTGGAAGGCCAAGGCGCAGGGACGCGCGCACGTCGACTACGCCTTCCACGTGATCCTGTCCGAGGCGACCGACGCGCGCCTCGCCGAGATCCCGGCGCTCGTGGCGGCGGGCTTTCCGAGCCTGAAGGTCTTCACCATCCGCGAGTTCGGCCTTCCCGACGAGGCGTTGCTGCGGGTGCTGCGCGCGGCGCGCGGCGCCGGCGCGCTGGTGAACGTGCACTGCGAGAACAGCGAGATGCTCGATCTCGCCCAGGCCGACATGATGGCCGCCGGCCGTACCGACCCGCGTCACTATGCCGACTCCCGCCCCGCGCTCGCGGAGATCGAGGCGACCCGGCGTGTGATCGACTATGCCGAGCTCGTCGACGCCGAGGTCTACATCGTCCACATGTCGTGCTCGGGCGCCGCCGACGCCGTGCGCGCGGCGCGCAGGCGCGGGCTGCGCGTGTGGGGCGAGACGCGGCCCATCTACCTCGGGCTCACGCAGGACGCCTACGCCAAGGGCGGCGTCGAGGCCGCAAAGATCTGCGGCGCCCCACCGCTGCGCACCGAGGCCGACGTGCACGCGCTGTGGGACGCGCTGCGGGCCGGCGACATCCAGACCATCGGCAGCGACAACACCTCGTGGACGGTCGCGCAGAAGGCCGAGGGCGCGCGCGACTTTCGGAAGGTGCCGTACGGCGTCCCCGGCCTCGAGACGGAGATGCGCGTCGTCTACTCCGAGGGCGTCGCGCGCGGTCGCATCTCGCTCCAGACGTTCGTGGCCGCCTTCGCCACCACACCGGCGAAGCTCTTCGGGCTCTACCCGCGCAAGGGCACCATCGCCGTGGGCAGCGACGCCGATCTGCTGATCCTCGACCCCGCGGCCACCGAGACGATCGACGAGCGCCTGCTCCACTCGCGCGCCGGCTACGACCCCTTCCACGGCTTCACGGTGCGCGGTGTCCCGCGCGTCACGCTGTCGCGCGGCGAGGTCGTGGCGCGCGACGCGCGCGTGCTGAGCCGCCCGGGCCGCGGCCAGCTCGTGCTCCGGCAGCGGGCGCGCGCCTAGCGGCGGCCGCTCAGCGCGTCACGAGATCCGTCGTGTGAGCCCGACGATCCGGTCCATGACGACGACCAGGATCGCGGTGGTGAAGATCAGCACGCCCGAGACGGCCGCCGTGCGCACGTCGAGCTGGCTCTCGAGCATGCTCCACATGCGGATGGGCAGCACGTCGTTTTCCGGCCCCGCGAGGAACAGCGAAACGGACACGTTGTCGACGGACGCCATGAACGCGATGAACGCGCCGGCGAGAATGCCGGGCCGGATCGCCGGCAGCGTGATGCGCCGGAACGTGTAGATGGCGCCCGCGCCCAGGCTGGACGACGTGTCGAGCAGCCCGCGGTCGAGCTGGGACAGGCTCGCGATCGTCGTACGCAGGATGAACGGCACGATGACGGCGACGTGGCCCAGAATCATCAGCGGAATCGACAGGGGCAGCCGCAGCATGCTGAAGAACATCAGCGCGGCGAGCCCGAAGGCCAGCGTCGGCAGGATGAGCGGCGACATGAACATCGCGTCCAGCGTCTGCGTCCACCACGTGCGGCGGCCGCTGATGGCGAGCGCAGCCGCGGTGCCGAGCACGACCGAGATCGCGGTGGCCGCCACCGCGATCACGAGGCTGTTCCACGCCGCCATGTGGATCTGCGCGGACTGCACCGGATCGAACAGCGCGGAGTACCAGCGCAGCGAGAAAGCCGGCGGCGGAAACCGCAGCGACCGCGAGTCGGTGAACGAGGTGATGATGACGACGACCACCGGCACCATAAGAATAAGCAGCGCCGCCGTGCTCAATAGCCCGAGCACGACGCGGTAGGAGAGATCGCCGACCGTGGTCTGTCGCGCCATGCGATCAGCCGTGAACGAGCGCGCGGCTGCGGCGGCCGAGCGCATTGAGCGTGGTGACGACCGCCAGCACGGCGACCAGCAGCACCATCCCGATCGTCGCCGCGAACGGCCAGTTGAACAGCGTGGTGGCCTGCTGCCAAAGGTAGAACGGCATTAAAATCATGCGCCCACCGCCGATGATGGTCTGCGACACGAAGGCGGTGACCGAGCTCGCGAACACGAGCAGGCACCCGGCGAGCAGGCCCGGCAAGCTCAGCGGCAGCGTCACGCGGAAGAGCGTGCGCCAGCGCCCCGCGCCGAGCGCGGCCGACGCGTCCTTCAGATTGGGATCGAGCCGCGACATGACGCTGATCAGGGGCAGCAGCATCAGCGGCATCTCGATCTGCGACAGCGAGACGACGAGACCGAGCTCGGTGTGGAGCAGGCGCAGCGGCGCGCTGATCACGCCGAGCGCGGTGAGCGTGTTGTTGACGAGGCCGTCGCGTCCGAGGATCACCATCCACGCGAAGGTGCGCACGACGACGCTGGTCAGGAGCGGCAGCACGATGACGAAGAGAAGGATCGGCTGCAGGCGGCGCGGCGCCTCCATGAAGAGCAGGCCGAGCGGGATGCCGATGCATGCGGTGAGCGCGACCGTTTTGACCCCGATGAGGAGCGTCTGCCACAGGACGCTCCAGTTGAACGAGTCGCCCGCGAACTTCGCGTACTGCACCAGGCCGAAACCTTCGAGCTGCGGCGTCACGCGCAGGCTGATCCCCGCCAGCAGCGCCAGCGGCGCCAGGAAGAAGAAGCAGAAGAACAGCGCCAGCGGCAGCGCCAGCCACCCCTCCCGCTCGCGCGGCGCGCGGGCGCGCGGCCTCGTTATTGCCGGATCTCCTTGTTGAAGCGCTCGATCCACGCCGCGCGCAGCGGCGCGATGACGCGCCAGTCGTGATGAATGAAACTCGCCAGCTCGGCGTGCGATTTGACGAGGTCCGACGGCATGTCGGGCTGGAGCGGTACGTTCTTGTTCACCGACAGGAGGTTGTACGGCGGCTTCTGCAGCGCCGCCTGGACGTCCGTGCTGAGGATGGTGTCGATGTACTTGTAGGCGTTGTCCTTGTTGGGAGCGTTCTTCACCACGTGCAGCGTGGTGTAGAAGGCGATCGGCCCCGTGTCGGGCTTGACGAACTCGATGTCCACGCCGCGGCCCTTCAGCGTCGACACGGTCTGGTAGTTCGTGTACGTCACGTCCATCTGGCCCTGCTGGAAGAGCGTGTTCACGGCCACCGGGTTCTGTGCGATCACCCCCACGTGCGGGAGCCACTTCCTGAGCTGCTCGAAGGCCGGATCGACGTTCGTCATCGAGCCGCCGTACTGCTTGCTGATCTCGATGAGCGACGACGTGCCGAACGTCGTGCCGAACCCCGAGATGCCGACCTTGCCGTAGTACTTGGGCTCGAACAGGTCTTTCCACCCCTTCGGCCGCTCGACCTTCTTCGGGTTGTAGGCGATGCCGACGATCTGCGCGGCGACGGCCACGCCCCACTCGTCGACGAACGCCTTCTGCAGATTCGCGATGTTCTTGCAGCGCGACGGGTCGAATCGGTCGATGAGCCCGTCCTCGGCGGCGACCACCACCGGACCGGGATCGAGCAGGAACACGTCGAACGGCGGCGTGCTGCGCGAGGCCTTCACTTTCGCGACCTGATCGAGCGCCAGGAGCGGCGTGAGCACGGTGTCGACGTCCTGCGTCTTCTTCACCGCCGGCAGCACGACAGCGCGGTACGCCTCCTCCCACGGCCCGGGATACACCGGCGCGACGATGCGGCCGGCGGCGAGCGCCGGACGCGGCAGCAGCGTGGTGGTCGCGAGCACGGCGCCTCCGGCGAGGAGCGTGCGGCGGGTGAGTGCGGGGGTCGACATGGGCTGGCCTCCTCAGGGCTGTGCCGGCGCGGGCGCCGGCGCGGGGAAAAGGGACACGGCTGCCGTCGAGACGATCGCGCAGTAGAGCGTGGTGCCGGCGTCGCCCGACGGCGCGACCGCCGCGCGGGGCTCGGTGACTTTGAGCGATTCGCCGGCCGTGGTCACCACTTCACTGACGGTCTGCGCGCCGACCGGCATGCGAATGCGGAGCTCCACGCTCCAGAGTCCGGGGCCCGGCTGCGCGTACAGGCGCAGGTTTTCCGGGCGTGCGGAGACGATCACGCGCTTGCCGTCCAGCGCGCCGGAGGCCGGCAGCGTCACGGTGGCGCCGGCGTCGAGCGCGACGGTGAGCATGCCGCCGTCGCGCGCCACGATCTCGCCGGCGAGCAGGTTGGCCGTGCCGACGAAGCTGTTCACGAACAGCGTGCGGGGACGATCGTAGACCTCCACGGGACTGGCAAACTGCTCGACCCGTCCGCCGCTCATCACGGCGATACGATCGGCGAGGCTCATCGCCTCCTCCTGATCGTGCGTCACGAGGATCGCCGTGATTCCGAACTGGCGCTGCAGGCGCTTCACCTCGATCTGCATGTCCAATCTCAGATTTTTGTCGAGGGCGCCGAACGGCTCGTCGAGCAGGAGGATGCGAGGCTCGACGGCGAGGGCGCGCGCCAGCGCCACGCGCTGCTGCTGGCCGCCGGACAGCTGACGCGGCACGCGGTCGCGCAGGCCTTCGAGCTGCACCATCGCCAGCATTCGGGCGACGCGCTCACGGATCTCCGCGCGCGGCGCGTGCCGCGCGCGGAGACCGTACGCGACGTTCTCGTACACGGTCATGTGGGGAAACAGTGCGTAGTTCTGGAAGACGATGCCGATGTCGCGGCGGCTCACGGGCAGGTGATCGATGGCGCGGCCGTCCACCCGCACGCTGCCGGCGGTGGGGACGATGAAACCGCCGATGATGCGCAGCATCGTGGTCTTGCCGCAGCCGCTCGGGCCGAGCAGCGCGACGAGCTCGCCGGCCTCGACAGCAAGATTGACGTCGTCGACCGCCGTCGTCGCGCCGAATCGATGGGTGATCGATTCGAGCTCGACGCTGTGGCCGGCGCGTGTGGCGCCGTTGGTGCGGGCCCGCGCGCCGACTGCCTCCGTTTCGGTCACGCCGATCGTCTTGCCGATGATGCGGCGCACGATACCACAGCGGACCGGATTTTTTCGCCGCCCTCCCGCGAGGCGGCGCGGACACCTGCGCTGCAACCCTTGAGCCGCATCCGGCAAAATGGATGCCACTCACTGCGTCTCGCGAATCCTCAGTCGGGCCTGGTGAAATACATCACCGCCGCCTCACGTCATAGCTTCATCTCGCGACGTTGAGAGGTGCAGCGTGCTTGCGTTTGATCCAGCAGAACTCCGGAATGCCGGCGTCGACGTAGGACGGCTCCCCGATGAGAATGGACACCTGATCGACGCCGAATCGCTTCCAGACGATTTTGCAGATAAGCTACAGCGCGAGGGCCTTGATACGTCCAAGCCGATACGGGTGGTCGGCACCATCGCGCGCGGCACTGACGGCAGGCCCGGCCATTATTCGATTCACTTTCGACAGCCGTAGAAACGCTCAGCCGGCCGGCCAAGGGCTTCAATCGGCGCGTGGATCGGGTAGTATCGGCGTTGCGAACGCAGAGGAGGCATCCATGATGAACGACGCGAGCACGCCGATCGGACAGCCGGCAGCCGTGAACCCACCGGGCAAGCTGGCCTACGCGACGCCGACCACCGCCCCCCTGGTGGCGGGCCGGCGCTCCTTCTTCAAGTACCGCGACCTCGGCGTCACGGCCGCGAGCAGCGGGAAGATCCGCGCCCAGGTAACGATCGGGGCC
>Ga0070699_100003831_pt1 | contig 13288 bp, 11 predicted proteins | sample KBSK1503metaG_FD_65473 | JGI IMG/M metagenome (GOLD analysis project Ga0070699, IMG submission 65473) | Corn, switchgrass and miscanthus rhizosphere microbial communities from Kellogg Biological Station, Michigan, USA - KBS K1-50-3 metaG | ecosystem: Host-associated > Plants > Roots >...
CTACGTCCGGCCGGGTCGCAGTTTTGCACGGCCGGGCCGCATGATGCGAACGCTCTCCCTCGGCATCCTCGCCGTCCTCCTCGGAACGCCGGCCTCCGCCGACGAAGTGCGGCTGAAAAACGGCGACCGGATTACCGGCGTCACGACCTCGCTGGCCGGCGGCACCCTCACCTTCAAGGCAACCGGCGGCGACCTCAAGATTACCTGGGCCGACGTCGCGTCGCTCGCGATCGAGCAGCCGATGCTGGTCACCGTCGGTACCGCCGCCGCGACCTCCGCAGTGTTCGCCGCCGCCGACGCGAACGGCCGCGTGACGCTCGTGCCCGGCGGCCCCGTCGCGCTCACCGACATCGTCGCGCTCTCCCGTCCGCGGCCGGCGTGGATCTTCACCGGCGGCGGCGGCGCAGGGATCGTCGAGACCGCGGGCAACACGCAGGTCAACAACGTCCGACTGAGCGGCGACCTCGTCGCGAGGGGTGCAACCGATCGCTACACCGCCTCGGCGATCGCGACGCACGCCAACGATCGCGGCGTCGAGACCGCGCGCAACTGGTCGCTCACCGGCAAGTACGATCGGTTCCTGACGAGCCGGCTCTTCGCCAACGCAAACGCGAACTTCACCAACGATCGCTTCCGCGACATCGACCTGCGGACCGCCCTCGGCGCCGGCATCGGCTACCAGATCCTCCAGACCGCGCGGACGCTGCTCACGGCCGACGCGGGGCTCGCGCGGGTGAACGAGAACTTCACGTCGATCGCGGACGACAGCTACACGGCGGCACACGAATCCGCCGGCCTGCAGGTGCAGCTGCTGCCGGGCCGCGTCCAGCTGTTCCATCAGCACGACGGCTACTTCGGCGTCACCGGCGACAACAAAATGTTCATCCGCACGCAGAACGGCCTGCGCGTCGGTCTCGCGGCGGGATTCGTGACGACGATCCAGGAGGACGTCGACTACGACAAGCGGCCGTCGCCTGGACGTCGGCAGACGGATCGGACGTTCTCGTTGACGTTGGGATACCGGTTTTAGGCGGACCTGAAGGTCCGCCTCTACGCCAGCCAGGCCGACCTGAAGGTCGGCCCCTACGACTCTGCGACTCTACGGGCGCGCCTCGCGCAGGACCTGCGCCGCTTCTTCGGGCGAGGTCGGGTTCAGGTAGAACCCCGTCGCCCACTCGAATCCCGCCACCTTCGTCAGCTTCGGCATGATCTCGACGTGCCAGTGGTAGTAGTCCGACGCGGGTTCGGCGAGCGGCGCCGAGTGAATGAGCAGGTTGTACGGCGGCGAGCCGAGCGCCTTGTTGATGCGGCGCAGGAGGTCGCCGAGCAGCCGCGCGAGCGACGCGTACTCGTGCCGCGGCGAGTTCTCGAAATGCGCCTCGTGCCGCCGCGGCAGCAGCCACGTCTCGAACGGAAAGCGCGGCGCGTATGGCGCGACCGCGACCATGTCGGCGTTCTCGGCAATCAGGCGGTGGCCGTCGCGCGTCTCCTGCCGCAGGATGTCGCAGAAGACGCAGCGCTCCTTCGTGAGGAAGTGGGCCTTGGCGCCGTCCACCTCGTCGCGCACCTCGCGCGGCACGATCGGCAGCGCAATCAGCTGCGAGTGCGAGTGATCGAGCGACGAGCCGGCCGCCGTGCCGTGATTCTTGAAGACGATGATGTAGCGGAACCGGCGATCCTGACGCAGGTCCTGGATGCGCTCGCGCGCCGCCCAGAGCACCGTCTCGATCGCCTCGTCGCTCATGTCGGCGAGCATGTCGAGGTGCTTCGGCGACTCGATGATCACCTCGTGCGCGCCGATGCCGTTCATCTTGTCGAAGATGCCCTCGCCCTGCCGGTCGAGCGTCCCCTCGACGCGCAGCACCGGGAACTGGTTCGGCACGACGCGCAGGTTCCACCCCGGCATGTTCGGCCGGCTGCCGTTGTGGCGCACGGCGAGCAGCTCGGGCGGCGTCAGCGGCTCGTGCCCTTCGCAGAACGGACACGTCGGGTCCGGCGGGATCTGAACGGTCTCTGGGCGGAAATCGGTCGGCCGCTTGCGGCGGTCGGTGGAGATGATGACCCAGCGGCCCGTGACGGGATCCTTGCGCAGCTCAGACACGAGAGGCACTCCACCGCGCAAGGTCCGCGCGGTGGGGACCCCGCCTAGATGGGTGAATCGAAGGCATTAGGGTACACCGTCACGCGCGGTTCCGCGGGCTCGAAATCGATCGCCACGACGTCGAAGCGGCAGGGACAATCGTGTAGCGACCGGCGCGCGAGGTAATCCACCGCCATCTGCGCGATGCGCCGCTGCTTCCAGGCGGTGATGGCGGCCGCCGCACCGCCGAAGTCGTCCGTCACCCGCGCCTTCACCTCCACGAAGACGATCGTGTCGCCGTCGCGGGCGATGATGTCAATTTCGCCGAATCGCGTGCGGTAGCGGCGATCAAGAATTGCGTACCCGCGGCGCCGCAGTTCGTCGCACGCGAGATTTTCCCCCGATAATCCGAGAGCCTGCCGTTTGTCCATGCAGCACGACAGGCATCTTCTATGCCCGAGCAGCGCCGAGCGCTTCGTCGAAAATTCGCAGCGCGATATCTGCCTCCTGCCTGGTCAGCACCAGCGGCGGCGACAGGCGGATGGCGTTGCGGCCGGCGCCAAGGACCAGCAGGCCGCGATTGAAGCACTCGCGCACGAGCGCATCGCGCTCGGTGGTTGCCCGCTCCTTCGTCGTGCGATCGCGCACCAGCTCGATGCCGACCATCAGCCCGCGCCCGCGGACGTCGCCAATCAGCGGATGCTTGTCCATCAGCGCGCGGACGCCGTCGATCAAATATGAGCCGACGACCTCCGCGTTCCTGACGAGACTCTCGCGCAGCAGCTTGATCGTCGCGATCGCCGCCGCGCACGACACGGGGTTGCCGCCGAACGTGCTCGCATGCGAGCCGGGCGGCCACGCCCCCATCAGGATCGACGGCGCCGTCGTCACGCCCAGCGGCAGGCCGGACGCAATCCCTTTCGCAATCGTGATGATGTCGGGCGCCACGCGCGCGTGCTCGATGGCGAACATCTTCCCGGTCCGGCCCATGCCCGACTGCACTTCGTCCGCGATCAGCTGGATGCCGTGCTGCGTCGCGATCGCGCGCAGCCGCTCGAGGAAGCTGTCGGGCGGCACGATGTAGCCGCCCTCGCCCTGTATCGGCTCGACGACAATCGCGGCGACTTCGTCGGGCGAGACGAGATGCGCGAAGAGCTCCCCTTCGATGAAGTCGATGCAGCGATCGACGGTCGCCTCGGGCGAGAGCCCCGAGCGGTACACGTCCGGGTATGGCGCGTGGTACACGCCCGGCAGGAGCGGGCCGAATCCCTGACGCTGCCGAACCTTGCTCGCCGTCAACGACAGCGAGCCCATCGATCGGCCGTGAAACGCGCCGAAGAACGCGAGCACGTTGTGGCGGCCGGTCACGTACTTCGCCAGCTTGAGCGCCGCTTCGTTCGCCTCCGTCCCCGAATTGCTGAAGAACGAGCGGTGCGGCCCGGCCATCGGCACGATGTCGGCGATCTCTTCGCCGAGCTGCGCCTGCAGCTCGTAATAGAAGTCGGTCCCCGACATGTGCAGGAACTTCTGCGCCTGGTCGGTGATCGCCTTCACGACGTCGGGATGCGAGTGGCCGGTCGAGGCGACCGCAATGCCGGCGGTGCAGTCCAGGAACACGTTCCCGTCGACATCCTCGACGACGGCGCCGCGCCCCTTCGCGATGACCAGCGGGTAGTCGCGCGTGTACGACGTCGAGACCCGGGCGCGGTCGCGCGCGATGATGTCGCGGGCCTTCGGACCGGGCAGCTCCGTGCGGATATCCGGAACCCTCGACTCGCGTCGCTCGCCCGGGTCAAGCGGTGTCACTTTCGTTTCCAGCGTGTGCCTCCAGGGTTGTCTTCGAGAAGGATGCCGCGCTCGGCGAGTGCATGCCGTATGCCGTCGGCCGCCGCGAAGTCGCGGCGCATTCTCGCAGCCTTGCGCTCCTCCATCAGCCGCTCGATTTCCTCGATCGGCACCGGCGGCTGGGCATCCTCGGCCCTTCGCAGCGCGACGACGCCGAGGACGCAGTCGAACTCGTCAATCGCATGGCGCACGGCGTCGGCGCCGGCACGGCCGATGTCCTTCGCATCGATCGCCGCGTTGACGTCTCGCACCAGATCGAAGATCGCCGCCAGCCCGGCGGCCGTGTTCAGGTCGTGCAGGAGCCCCGCCCGGAATGCGGCTCGCCCCTTGTCGATCGCCCCCTGGACCGCCGTCGAGCTCTGCTCCGCGGTCACGGTCTCCAGCCTCGCGAGGCAGTCGACGATGCGGCGAAGCGATTCCTCGGCCTGGTCCATCCCCGCCCACGTGAAGTTGAGCTGCTTCCGGTAATGCGACGAGAGCAGCAGGTAGCGAAGCGCCGATGGACGATGGCCGCGCGCCAGCACGTCCGGCAGCGTGTATACGTTGCCGAGCGACTTCGACATCTTCTCGTTCTCGACGAAGAGATGCTCGATATGGACCCAGAACCGGGAGAACGGCTTGCGCGTGGCCGCCTCACTCTGCGCGATCTCGTTCTCGTGATGCGGAAACAGGAGGTCGATGCCGCCCGCGTGGATGTCGATGGGCGGTTCACCGAGCAGGCGCAGCGCCATCGCGGAGCATTCGAGGTGCCAGCCGGGGCGCCCGGGACCGGCGCCGACGTCCCACGTCGGCTCGCCGGGCCGCGTCGCCTTCCACAGCACGAAATCACGGACGTCGTCCTTCGAGTACTCGTCGACGTCGACGCTGACGCCCGACTTCATCCCTTCGTGATCCAGCCGCGCCAGCTTGCCGTATTCGGGCAGCGTGGAGATCTTGAAGTAGGTCGACCCGTCGCGCCGGTACGTGTGGCCGTTGCGGTCGAGGGCGGCGATCAGATCGCCCATCGCGCGCAGGTTTGCCGTGTCCGTGGCGCGCGGCATCTCCTCCGGCGGCTCGACGCCGAGCTGTTCCATGTCCTCGCGAAACGCGCGAATCCACGGCTCGGTGTACTCCGGCAGCTCCACGCCGGCGGCCTGCGCACCGGCAATCGTCTTGTCGTCGACGTCGGTGAGGTTGATCGCCTCGCGCATGGTGTAGCCGCCGAGGTGTTTCAGCGTGCGGCGCAGCACGTCGACGCAGACGAAGTACCGGAAGTTGCCGATGTGGGCGCGCGCGTAGACGGTCGGTCCGCACGCGTACATGCGGACGGTCCCGTCCTGCGTGGGCGCGAACGGCTCTTCCTGGCGCGTGAGCGTGTTGTAGAGGCGAAGCATTACACCGATAACTGCGCGAACAACCGCTCGGCCCGGCGGAGATCCGCTTCGATCTGCGCGCGCAGGGCGTCCGCGTCCTCGAACTTGCGCTCGTCGCGCAGCCGCTGCACGAACCCGAGCCGCACCTCCCGTCCGTACAGGTCGCCGTCGTAGCCGAGGACGTAGGCCTCGATCGTCGTCCTCGTCGTATCGCCGAACGTCGGCCTGACACCCACGTTCGTGATGCTCGGGTGCACGATGCCATCAATCGTCGTCATCGTCGCGTACACGCCGTTGGGCGGCAGCAGCTCGTTGCTCGTCTCCAGGTTCGCGGTGGGAAACCCGAGCCCCTTGCCGCGGTGCGCCCCCGGCACGACGCGCCCGTCGACGTAGAACTGGTGGCCGAGCAGCGCGCCGGCCTCGTCCATGCGGCCTTCCGACACGAGGCGGCGGATGCGCGTGCTGCTGACGACGAACTCCTTGTAGCGAACCGGGTCGATCTTGTCCGCGCGGAACCCGTAGCGCTGGCCGAGCGTCCGCAGCGTGGAGAAGTTACCACTGCGGTCGTGCCCGAACAGAAAGTTCGCGCCGACCCACACCTCGGAGACGCGGAGCCAGTCGACGAGCACGGTGCGGACGAACGTCTCGGGGTCCCACGTCGACAGCTCCCTCGTGAAACGCACGACCGCGACGGCGCCGATGCCCGCGCGATCGAACGCCTCGAGGCGCTGCTCTTTCGTCATCAGCAGCGGCGGCGCCTTGTCGGGCCTGACCACGCGGGAGGGGTGCGGGTCGAAGGTCATCGCCATCGGCGTCCCGCCGTGCTCGGCGGCGCCGCGCCGCACGCGCTCGATGATCTTCAGATGTCCGCGGTGAAGGCCGTCGAAGTTTCCGAGGGCGAGCACGGGATGCACGAGCCACGGCGGGCGCGGATCGTCTGGAAAGTGAAGAACCTCCACGCCTACGCGACGTCCACCTCGATGTCGAGCACGAGGCCATCATATGCCAGCTCAATCCCCCGGGGCAGCCGCGCGTTCGTCTTCGCGTGCGGCAGGTCGTGCGTCATGTGCGTGAAGTACGTGCGGGCCGGCGAGATGCGCCGGACGGCGGCCACCGCCTCGCCGAGCGTGAAGTGGGTCTCGTGCGGCTCGTCGCGCAGCGCGTCGAGGACGAGGATCTCGACCCCGTTGACCAGCGGCCACGACTCATCCGGAATCCGGTTGCAGTCGGTGAGGTACGCGAAGTTCCCGAAGCGGAACCCGAGGATGGGCAGCTTGCCGTGCCACAGCGGCACCGGCACGATCCTGATGCCGCGGATGAAGAACGGTGCGGTGATCTCGTTGGTCGTCAGCTGCGGCACGCCGCCGCCCATCTGCAACGGCCCCTCGAAGACGTAGGAGAACTGCCGGCGGATCGTGTCCCACGCCTGGTGGTTCGCGTAGCACGGAATCGGCGTCCCCTGCAGCGCGTTGAAGCTCCGCAGGTCGTCGAGGCCGAGGATGTGATCCGCGTGCGCGTGGGTGAAGAGCACGGCGTCGACGTGGCTGATGTCGTGCCGCAACGCCTGCTGCCGCAGATCGGTCGCCGTGTCGATGAGGACGTGTGCGTGGCCGGGAACGTCGATGTAGATCGACGGACGAAGGCGCCGGTCGCGTGGATCGGTCGAACGGCACGTCGCGCAGCTGCAGCCGATCATCGGGACGCCGTGCGACGTCCCGGTGCCCAGCATCGTCACTCGGCCCGGGGTCAAGGACCAGATGATGGCGAATTACCGCGCGCGCGGCAAGCCGTCCGGGATGGTCCTCGAGAGCGGCTGTGAACTCCGGAACGACGCAGCATGCGTACAGCGCTGAGCGACGGTGGGAGGAAGACCATGACGGAGCTTCCGCTGCGCGAACGGATGCGGTCGACGCAGCGTTCGCCGCAGCAGTCGTCCAGGCACGCGTGGAACCGGCTGCACAGCTTCGGGGTTCACAGCCATGGGCGATGTATACCACGCCGCCGCGCCGTGCGCGCGGAGCGGTCGATGCGCCTAACTCGACAGCAGCCGCGTGGCGCGGGTGACTATGGCGTAATGATGCGCGACTGCGGCTTGCTGGCCTCGACGAACCGCAGGCGCAGCTCGTAGAGAATCTGCTCCAGCAGCTGCCGCTCTTCGGCCGTCAGGTTGCCGCGCGTCTTCGCTTCGAGCAGCGCCAGGATGTCGATCATCTGCTGCGCGGCGGGAAGATTCGCCTGCGACGTCTGTCCGCTCACCGGATCCGGAATGTCGCCGAAGTGCACGGCCGCCGTGTGGGCGAGCGACAGCACGAACGCGGCAAAGCTGATGGATTCCCCGCCATGCTCGTGGTCGTGGTCATGCTCGTGGTCGTGGTCGTGGTCGTGGTCGTGGTCGTGTGAATGCTCGTGGTCGGCCATAGCAAAAGTCGAATGCTAGCATACGAAGCGCATGACCACTCACGACGCCCAACTTCCAGCTCCCAAGGAGACCGCGGGCGAGAAATTCGAGGCACTCCTCGACATCATGCGCAGATTGCGCGCACCGGGCGGCTGCCCGTGGGACCGCGAGCAGACGCACGCGTCGCTGCGCCCGTTCGTGCTCGAGGAGACCTACGAGGTGCTCGAGGCGATCGACGCCGGCGACATCGACGATCTGCGGGAGGAGCTTGGCGACTACTTCTACGAAGCCGTCTTCCTCGCGCAGATCAGCGAGGAGGCCAACCACTTCACGATCGGCGACGCCATCGACGCCATCCGCGAGAAGCTCGTGCGGCGGCATCCGCACGTCTTCGCCCGGCAGAGCGACGAGGAGCCCATCACGACCGGGCAGGTGATCGAGCGCTGGGAGACGATGAAGGCACGCGAGCGGGAGGCGAAAGGCCAGGACGACACGCCCGTGAAGACGACGCTCAGCGGCGTGCCGAAGACGCTGCCGTCGCTGCTGCGCGCGTACGAGATCAGCTCGCGCGCGGCGGCCGTCGGCTTCGACTGGGCGAAGGCCGCCGACGTGCTCGATAAGATCGAGGAGGAAGTCGCGGAGGTCCGGCGCGAGGTGGAGTCGGGCGCGACCGGTCATCTCTCCCGCGCCGAGGAGGAGATGGGTGACCTGCTGTTCGCCATCACCAACCTGTCGCGCAAGCTCGGGATCGAGCCGGAGGGGGCGCTGCGGCGCGCGAACGAGAAGTTCACGAAGCGGTTCGACGCGATGGAACGCGCGTTCGCGGGGCGGGGGAAAATCCTGACCGAGGTGGCGCTGGATGCGATGGAGGAGGAGTGGCAGAGAGTGAAAGCTGCGTCGTGACGATGTTCGCAGGGGGATCACCACGAAGGACGCGAAGGTCACGAAGACAAGACGACTCTCTGCAGACCTGCCTTCAACACCGGCGCGTGAAAATTTATCAAGAGTCCTCCTGAAAGACCTGTGGTCTTGAGATACGAAATCACCTGCGCGCGGTGAACGTCGTCGAAGCGCGTGACGGCCTTCAATTCGACGACAATCAAGCCGCGCACGATGAGGTCGACGCGCTGACCCTGGATCAGCTCGTCACGGTAACGCACCATAACAGCTTTCTCCGATTCGAAGGCGATGCCCCGCGCCTTCATTTCGATGTGCATGGCTTTCTTGTAGATCGACTCCAGAAAACCTGGACCAAGCGCCTTGTGTACGGCAATTGCGCATCCGATTGTGTCCGTCATTGCCTGTTCGGCTTCGTCCGAGAGCGGCGAAGGCAACCGCATTGAGAAGGGTCTGAAACCTTCGCGTCCTTCGCGTCCTTCGTGGTTCACCGCTCTTCTCCTGTGAACGTCCTCACGACGACGTGCTGCCCGTCCGTGTCAACCGTGATCTCCCCGTCTCGATCCGTCCGGTAGATCCGGGTTCCGGCCGCTTCGAGCCTCGACACGACCTCCGGCGACGGATGTCCGAACGGATTCTCGCGGCCGCAGCTGATGAGCGCGACCTGCGGACGCCAGGCGTCCAACAACTCCTGCGAGGTCGATGTGCGGCTCCCGTGGTGCGCGACCTTGAGAATGCGTGTCTTCGCGGGCACCAGGCGGGGAACGATCTCGCGCTCGACGTCGCTGCCGATGTCGCCGGTCAGCAGCAGCGCGACGTCGCCGTACAGGACTTCGAGGACCACGGAGTCGTCGTTGCGCACCCGCTGCCGTTCCCAGTCCGGCGCGCGCGGATGAAGCACGAGCACGCGCGCGGACCCGATGCGGAGCTCCTCGCCGTCGCGCCGCTCCTCGATCGCGATCCCCGACGCGGACGCGCGCGCGAGCATGGCTTGCAGCGCCGCGGCGCGCAGCACCGGTATCCCCTGCCACACGGACGCCGGCGCGAAGTCGTCGATGAGCGGGAGCGCGCCGCCAATGTGGTCGGGGTCACCATGCGTGACGAGCAGCGCGTCGAGCGCGCGTATGCCGCGCGCCCAGAGTGCCGGCTCGACGACCCGCGAGCCGATGTCGAAGCCGCCGCTCCCGAAGGGGGTGCCTCCGGTATCGACCATCAGCGCATGACGGCCGGACACCTGCAGTACCATCGCCTCGCCCTGCCCCACGTCCACCATCGTCAGGCGGAGGCCGGGAACATCGTTCGCCCAGCGGGTGCCGGTCACGATCAACGAGCCGGCGACGATCGTGAGGCTGAAGCCCGCGACACGAACCCACGGGACCCGCCGCCCGAGAACCAGCGCGAGCCCGGCGTAGTAGGCCGCGATGACGAGCGGCGGCGGCGCCGGCACACGAAACGCGAGCCACGGCGCGACGTCCACGAGGCGTGCGCTCCCGACAATCGCAACGGCGCCAGCGTGCGCGATCCACCCGGCCACGGACGCGACACCATCGATGGCGTCAGCGCAGACCACAACGAGGCCGGCAATCTGGACGACCGCCATCGCAGGAACGGCCACGACGTTGAGCATGAGACCCGCGATCGTGATCCGCGAGAACGTCGCCGCCATCACGGGCAGCAGAACGATTTCGACCGCAGCCGACGCCGCGATCGAGGCGACCACCCACGACAGCCATCTCGGACGTGTAGGCGCCCGGCTCACGACGCCGAGCAACGCAGCCGTCGCGCCGAAGGTCAGGACGAAGCCCGCATTCCTGACGTCGAGCGGCGCGACGACGGCGAGCAGGCCGCCGGCGACCGCCATCGCCTGCCACGGGGCGCTGCGATGATCGAGAAGGCGCGCGACCAGATAGACGACCGCCACCAGCGTCGCGCGCCAGACCGACGGTCCGGCGGTGACGACCTCGGCGTAGGCGAGCAGAAGCAGCAGCGTCGCGAACACGGCACGCCGCCCGGAGAGGCCGACCGGAACGAACGAGACGAGCAGCAGCGCCGTGAGGATGGCGATGTTGCCGCCGGAGATCGCGATGACGTGATAGGTGCCCGCCGCCTGCAGGCGCAGGCGGATGTCGTCGGGCAGCCCGCTCCGATCCCCGATGAGCACCGCGGACACGATTGCGGCTGACACGCTGCTGTGCGGCGCGATTCGACGGCTGACCGCCCGTCGAACGTACATCCGCGCGCGGGCCGCGAGCTCGCTCGCGATCGATCCACGCTGAACCACCTGCACGAGCAGACCGCTCTTGATCGAGCCGAGCAGCGTGATGCCGTCGAGCGCCGCCTCGCGCTCGAAATCCGGCACACCGTCATTCAGGTAGCGTGCGGGGCGCCGGTACGCGATTGGCGCCTCGAGCAGTCTCCCGCGCCGCCACTCCGCAGCATGCGTCCGACCGGCAACGCCGCCGACGCTGACCACCAGACCGCCGTCGGCCGGAGCCCAGTCGTCGCCCGCGCGAACGGCCATCACGCGGCCGCGAAGGATCGTCAGGGTGTCGTCTGAATCCGCGTCTTCGGTGAGCCGCAGGCGTGTGGGAATCGGTCGCCCAAGATCGTCGCCGACCGCCCGTCGCAGCGGCGTATCGATCGCCTCCTCGCGCGCATGCGAACCGAGGACGAAGCCGCAGCATCCGTAGGCGAACACGAGCGCCGCGAGCGTCGCGCGCTGGCGGCGGTTGCGCCACGCGAGCCACGCGGCAACGACCAGCATCGGCAGCAACCACAGGAGCGGTCGCCATGGAGACTGGAACGCGATGCCGCCCGCCGCGCCGGCGACGAGCGCGAGTGCCGGGAAGAGCGCTGCAGGAGCCACGGCCGTGGCCCTGCAAGCGAGCGCGCGAAGACGCTTACACCGCGAAGACGCGAAGAACGCGAAGAATTTCTAGATTTCCTTCGCGCCTTTCGCGTCCTTCGTGGTTCCCCAGTCTTCGCGATCGCAGTTTCTTCGTACTTCGCGAGCGAGGAATGTTTAAAAACCTGCGCTCAACGCGACGCGGACCGCGCGCGGCGAGCCGGGCGAGATGTTCGTGTTGGTATCGGCGTTGATGAAGTACTTCCGATCGAACAGGTTCTCCACGTTCACCTGCAGCCGGGTCCGCTCGGCCAGCGAGATGAACAACGCCGCGTCGGCGCGGGTATAGCCGGGAAGCGTCACGGTGTTGTCGATGGCGGCGAACATGTCCGAGCGATGGATGATGCCGAGTCCCACGCCGGCCCGGCGCAGCAGCTGATAGTTGTTCCAGAGCGAGAACGTGTCATGCGGCACCTGCGCAGCCTGCGCGCCCGCGCGCGCGTTGACCGTTGCGCTCGTCACGTACGCGTTCTGGTGCGCGTATCCGCCGGCAATCTTCCACAGCTCCGTGACGCTCCCGCTGAGACCGACCTCGAAGCCCTTGGTGCGCTGACTGCCGGTCTGGACGATGCGCGTTGGATCGTTGGGATCGGTTGAACGGGTATTGGTCCGATCCAGCCGATAGAGCGCGGTCGTGACGGAGAGATCCGCCGTCGCATCCCACTTTGCGCCGACTTCATAGTTGGTGAACTGCTCCGGCTTCACCTGCTGGGTGACGACCGTCAGCGACGAGAACTGGTCGCCGGAGCTTGGTAGATACGACTGCGAGTAGCTCGAGTAGATCGACGCGGCGGCAATCGGCTTCAGCACGATGCCCGCGCGCGGCGATGCGAGATGATCGACGCGGCTCAGCGTGTCGCCGTTCCGGTTGTTGTGGTACTGGAGGTCGAAGCGGTCGAAGCGGACGCCGCCAATCACCTGCACGAATCGGGAGAGCTCCGCCTGGTCCTGCGCGTAGGCCGCGGCGAGGTTCGTCAGGACGCGGTTGTCGGCGTCGGTCGCGGCCTGCCGGTACGTCACGGCGACGTCGGTGACCGGGTTCGAGAACGGAACGAAGATCGACGAAGCCGTGTTCCCGAAGTATCCGGTGTTGCGGAAGTTCTTGCTCCGCTGCCGGCCGATTTCGGTCCCCAGGAGGAGCGTGTGGCGCACCGATCCGGTTCTCGCGATGCGCGTCACGTCGGTCTGGTTGAACGCGTTCAGGCGGCGGGTCGCGTTGTTGTACGCGCTGAGCGATACCCGCGTCAGGTCATCCGAGACGGCGCCCGGGACGTAGTTCTGATACAGACGATCGTAGTTGCCGACGACCGTGCGGTTGCGGATCGTGAAGCCGCCCGCCTGGTGCTCGATGCCGACCCCTGCCAGGTCCACGTCCGCGTGCACGTGGCTGTCGGACGCGTTGCCGAAGTAGGTCGACCGCGCCACGTCCACGGGCCGCCCGCGGAACGAGGTGATGCCGCGATCCGCGACCCGCTCGTCGTGGAAGCGCTCGTAGTCGAACGTCAGGGCGGTGCGGGCGCTGCGCATGACGGTGACGGTCGGCGCGACGCCATAGCGTTGCAGGCCGACGCCGCTGCGGAAGCTGTCGGAGTCCTCCACGACGCCGTTGATCCGGAGCGCGGCCGCGCTCGTCAGCGGCTGGTTGAAGTCACCGGTCAAGCGACGGTTGCCGTATGAACCGGCCTGCAGCACCGCTTCGCCGGCGCGCGTGAAGCCGGCCTGCTTGGTGACGCGGTTGACGATCCCGCCGCCGCCGCCGCGGCCGAACATCATGCCGTTGGGCCCCTTCAGCGCCTCGATGCGGGCGACGT
>Ga0070699_100003832_pt1 | contig 13285 bp, 9 predicted proteins | sample KBSK1503metaG_FD_65473 | JGI IMG/M metagenome (GOLD analysis project Ga0070699, IMG submission 65473) | Corn, switchgrass and miscanthus rhizosphere microbial communities from Kellogg Biological Station, Michigan, USA - KBS K1-50-3 metaG | ecosystem: Host-associated > Plants > Roots >...
CGATCCGCGACTACGCCCCCGAGACCCCGGCCGAGCTGGAGTCGGTGGTGCTCCGCGGCATGGAGCTGGAACCGGAGCGGCGGCCCGAATCGGCCGGCGGATTCGCGGAGTCCCTCACCCGGGCGGCCACCCACACCTCGGGTCTCATCACCCGCGGCAGCCTCGCGCTGACCCGCGGGCTCCGCGCCGTGCGACGCGCCACGGGCTTCCGCCCGGTGGAACGCATCGGAGGATTCTTCATGGACGGCTTCCGGCAGGACCTGGTTCACGCCTGGCGCGGGCTCCGCCGAGCCCCGGGCTTCGCCCTGATCGTCGTGCTGACCTTAGGGCTAGCCCTGGGCGCCAACGCGACGATGTTCGGCCTCACCGACCGGCTGCTGTTCCGGGCTCCCACCGGCATCGGACATCCGGAGCAGGTCCGCCGCGTGCTGGTGGCGCGCTGGATCAACGGGCTTACCCCGCCGAGCCCCACGATCTCCTATCCCTCCTTCGAAGATTTCCGAGACCGGACCCGCAGCTTCCAGCAGGTGGCCGGGATCGACGAGGTGATCTACTCCTCCGGCACCGGGCCCTCGGCGCGACCGGTCCACGTCACCCAGGTCACCGGGCAGTACTTCGCGCTGCTCGAGGTGCAGCCGCTGCTGGGCCGGCTGTTCGGCGAGGCGGAGGACGCGGCGCCCAGCGGGACCACGGTGGCGGTGCTGTCGCACGGATTCTGGAAGTCGGCGTTCGGGGGCGACCCGGCGGTCCTGGGCCGGACCATCGAGCTGGCCAAGAAGCCCTACACCGTGATCGGGGTCGCCCCCGCCGGGTTCACCGGCACCGAGCTCTCGGCGGTGGACCTGTGGATCCCGCTCTCCACCAGCAGCACCACCGCGTTCGGCGACGACGAGTGGCGCCGAAACCGGGGCTCACAGTGGCTCCAGGCGCTGGCGCGGATCAAGCCCGGGATCGCCGACGGCGGCGCCGCGGAAGACGCCACCCTGGGCTACCGGGCGGGTTACGCCGAATCCCAGGGAGACTTCCACAAGAAGGCGCAGGCGAGCTTCGTCACGCTGCAGGGCTCGGGCGGGAGCACCGCGCGGGTGACGGCGTGGCTGCTGGGGGTGACCATCATGCTGCTGGTGATCGCCTGCGCCAACGTCGCCAACCTGGTGCTGGCGCGCGGGGTGCTGCGCCGGGGCGAGATCGCGGTGCGGCTGGCGCTGGGGGTGTCGCGGGGCCGGCTGCTGCGGCAGCTGCTGACCGAGAGCCTGCTGCTCGCCGGGTTAGGGTTCGGGCTGGGCCTGCTGCTGGTGCGCTTCGGGAGCGACCTGCTCCGCGCCGTGCTGCTGCCGGGGTGGGCCTGGGAGGGCAGCGCGGTCAACGGCCGAGTGCTGCTGGTGACCGGCGTCGCCACGCTGCTGGCCGCGGTGGTGGCGGGGCTGCTGCCGCTCTGGCGGGGGACCCGCACCGACGTGGCGGCGCAGCTCCACGGCGCGCAGCGGAGCACCGCGTCGCATTCGAAGAAACTGCGGACCGGGCTGCTGCTGCTGCAGACCGGACTCTCGACCGCGCTCCTGATCGGCGCCGGCCTCTTCCTCAAGAGTCTGGATCAGGTCCGCGAGGTGGACCTGGGATTCCGGCCCAGCGAGCTCGCGCTGGTGACGGTCGACCTGGCGGGGCAGGGCGCCACCGGCTCCGAGATCAAGGCGTTCTACCGCGAGGCGGGCGAGCGGATCAGCCGGGTGCCGGGCATCCGGGCGGCCGGGCCATCCCTGGGTGCGCCGTTCATGGGGAGTCTGGCCGAGCCGGTGCGGCTGGCCGGGGTGGACAGTCTCCCGCCGCAACTCGCGGGGGGCGGGCCGTACTACATCCGGCCCGGGGCGCGGACGCTCGAGGCGCTGGGCGTGCGGCTCCTGCGGGGCCGGCTCTTCACCGAGGCGGATGACCGTGCCGAGGCGGCGCCGGTGGCGATCGTCAGCGAGCGGATGGCGCGGACGCTGTGGCCCGGCAGCGACGCGCTGGGGCAATGCCTGATCCGCGGGGACCGGCGCCAGTGCAACACGGTGGTGGGCGTGGTGACGGATCTGCACCGGTCGTCGCTGGACGAGTCGCAGCGGCCGTTCATGCTCTACTTCACCCCGCTGGCCCAGGACGTGGACTACGGAGTGCCGGGCATGCTGCTGGTCCGGGGCACCGGTGACCCGGAGCGCTGGAGCGAGTCGATCCGGAAGGAGCTGCTGGCGATCCGGCCCGATCTGCCCTACGTGCGGATCCGGCCCTACCAGGATCTGGTCGACGGGCGGGCGCGGTCGTGGCGGCTGGGGGCCAGCATGCTCACCGTGTTTGGGGGCTTGAGCCTGGTGATCGCGGCGATCGGGCTGTACGGGGTGCTGAGCTTCGCCGTCACGCAGCGGACTCAGGAGCTGGGGATCCGGGCGGCTTTAGGGGCGACGCCGGGGAGTTTGCTGGGGCTGGTGCTGCGGAGCGGGATGGTGACGGCGGTGGTGGGGGCGCTGCTGGGGGTGACGCTGGCGCTGGCGCTGGCGAGCCGGGTGCAGCCGCTCTTGTTTCGTACCTCGCCGCGGGAGGTGGCGGTATATGTGGTGGCGGGGGCGATGGTGCTGGGGGTGGCGATGCTGGCGAGCTGGATTCCGGGGCGGCGGGCGACGAGGGCGGATCCGTTGCGGGCGTTAAGGTCGGAGTAAGTCATTGCGAGCCGCGTGAGCGGCGAAGCAATCTCGTCGCGGGCTCGGGGATGGGCATCCCGTTTCGGCGCTGGACCTGCGCCGCTCTCAGGTTGAGCTTGGAGGCTATTCAAGCGGCGCAGCTCAGGCGCCTGCACGGGACGCCCACCCCTGCGCCCGCCGACCACCGAGCCAACCGGGCTACCGGCGCCTTCTTCGATTTCCCACCGTTCCAGCACTTCCCCTGGTGGTCGCCCCAAGGCGATCTGTTCGCCTTTGGAACCGGAGACAAGCTGGGCCTGCACATCTTCACCGCCGCGGGCCAATTCGTGAAGACGCTGCATCCGACCCGCTATGTCGAGTCTTTCCGGATGTCCTGGTCCCACGACGGCCGCTTCATCCTGACCAGCAGCGGGATTCTGCTGCGGCTGGTGGATCTCGACAACGGCAGCATGGTCGAGCTGCCCTTCTGGGGCGACATCGGGCCCTCGCTCAGGATTCCCTGAGCGGACGGGCGGGCGCCAGCAGAGCGTCGCTGCGGCGGGCGTTCGGCACCGGGGCACTAGATTCTCCGGACCAATCTCCCACGGCTCGAGGCTCTCATGTCCCCAACTCCCATCGGCCGCCGAGAGTTCATCACGGTGGGCGCTTCGGCGGGGGCCCTGCTGGCGCTGGGCCCGCGCCGGGCATTTTCCCAGCGCCCCGTTTCCATCGACGTGCACGCGCACTGGGAGCCGGAGTCGTATTTCCAGGCTCTGGCGAAGCTCCGGCCCTACACCGGCACCCGCGATCCGCGGGATTTCGATCTCGACACGCGACGGGTCTGGATGGACCGGCACGGTGTACAGATGCACGTGTTGACGCTGGACGGCGGCATGCCATGGCAATGGGTGGCGCCGGCCGAGGGCGCCCGGCTGGCCCAGATCATCAACGACGCGGCCATCGAAGCCCATGCAGCATTTCCCGACCGGTTCATCGGGGTGGTGGAGATGTCGGTGCGCAGTCCCGACCTGGCGCTGGGGGAGCTGAATCGGGTGGCCGGGAAGCCGGGCATTCGCGCCGTCCACCTGCCGAACTCCATCGAGGGACGCGACTACCTGTTCGAGCCCGAATATGCGCCGCTGCTGGCGCGCTGCGAGGAGCTGGGCTACCCGCTGCTGTTCCACCCGCTGGACGGCGAAGCCAACTACTACGGGGGGAAGGACCGGATCGGCGACGCGCTGTCGGTCTCGGCCCGGCTGCACAACACACTGGGGTTCCCGTTCGAGTCGGCCACCACCGCAGCCAGGTTCATTACCACGGGGACGCTGGACCGGTATCCGAGGCTCGAGATCGTCCTGCCGCATTCCGGCGGCGCCTTTCCCTACGTGGCGGGGCGGGTCGGACACGGCATCGAACGAAGCAAGTTCGCGCTGCAGCGTCCGTTCATGGAGTACGTGCGGCGATTTCACTACGACAGCCTGACCTACTATCCGGGCACGCTGCGGTTCCTGATCGATCTGGTTGGGTCGGACCGGGTGGTCATCGGCTCGGACAATTTCGCCCCCATGGACGTGGAATTCCCGAACGCGCTGGTCGAGGGGTTGAGGCTACCCGCAGCGGACCGGGAGCGGATCCTCAGGGGAAATGCTGCCAGGCTGTTTCGGCTGTAGGGTGAGGGCGGTGCGCTGTACCCGAAGGGACGCCGAACCTATCAGTAGTACTAGCCGGCGCGGGCTGCGACTGGCGCTGCTCATGTTTCCCCACTACCGTAGCCGACAAGACCGTCGCGGTTAGAACCGGCACCACCGTACCACTCCTGCCGAGACCCCCCCTCGTCCCGGACGCCTAGGGCTGCGCACATGAGAGAATACCAGCCGGGAATCAGCAGTTTGGAGGTGGCGCCCGACACCGTCCTGTTGGTGAGCGACCTCCATATCGGCGTCGGGAAGAACCCGGAGACCGGCAAGTTCGAGCCGCGGGAAAACTTCTTCGCCGACGAGGCCTTCACGGCCCTGCTCGAAGCCCACGATCCGGCCACCCACAAGGCGCCGCTGCTGGTCTTGAACGGCGATGTTTGGGATTTCATCCGGGTGTCCGAGCGTCCCGAGACCGACGCCGACTACACCCTGTGGCAATCCGAGCTCGCCGCCCTCGGCGTCAACAAAACGATGGAAGAGCTCCGCACACCCGCCAAGCGGGAAGGCCGCTACGGGCTCCGCACCGACGACTACAAGTCGGTCTGGAAGCTGCTCCGCATTGCGCGCGGACATCAGGGATTCTTCGCCGGGCTGGGCTGGTGGATCGCCCAGGGCGGCTCGATCGTCATCGTCAAGGGCAACCACGACGTCGAGCTGTATTGGCCGCTGGTGCAGCGGGCGGTGCGGCGGCTGGTCACCGGTGGCGGCGATCCCAAGCCGGCCGACGAGCGGCTGCAGTTCGTGCAGCTGGGCTTCACCATCGGCAATCTGTACGTCGAACACGGGAACCAGTTTGAAGGGGTGACGGCGGTCGAGGGGGAGCCGGTCATCCCCGGAGGCACCGAGCTCAACCTGCCGCTCGGCTCCCAGGTGAATCGCTGCATCATCAACCAGCTCGAGGGGATCGAGCCGTTCCTCGACAATCAGAAGCCGCTCAACAAGCTGCTCTGGGACATGTTCCGGGCCCATCCGCTCCGGATGATCGGGATCGTCTGGGTCTCGGGGCCGTTCCTCGGCCGCGTGGTGAAACGCTACCGATTCCGGCATACCCTCGCGTTTACGATCTACTTCGGCACGATCTTCGTGGCGCCGATCTTCCTCGCCGCCGCGGCGTTCGTGATTCTCAACGAAGTGTGGTTCCACATCGGCTGGCTCAGGGATTTCGTGGCGTGGATCCCACCGTTCTGGAAATGGCTGATGGCCATCCTTGGCCCGATCCTCCCCTACCTCGGCGGCCTCATCAAGGACGGCAAGGACTACCTCGCCGCCCGGCTCCGGAAGCGAACGGCGGCCATCGGGGAGGACGCCTTCGGCAAGGGAATGCACGGGCAGCTCGGCCGAGCCGGGTTCCCAGCGAAGTATCAGCGCGTGTATGGCGTGTTCGGGCACACCCATCAGCCCGACGTGCAGATACTGCCGCCGGTCGGACCGGCCGGCGAGGTGTTCTATCTCAACTCGGGCACCTGGATTCCGGGGTGGGACCCGGCCCGGCCCGACCTCATCGGACGGGTGACCTACTCGGTGATTCGTTTCAAGGCGCAGGGGGACGGGGACTACCGCCACGAGTATATGGAGTGGCGCCCCGACCGCGGGGCGCTGGTTCCCGCGATGATTCTGGCCCGCGCGTGATCCACTGCAAAGCGGTGCGCGTTCATCTTTTTCCCTTGCGGGGGGTCAGGGTCCGGATTAGTGTGGGGAAACCTTACCCTTGTTGCGGCGCATGACACCCACCCGCGATCTCTCGTTCGACACGCTGCAGCTCGAGCAGAACGGTCGCGTCCTGACGGTGTATTTCTCGCACCCGCCGCTCAATTTCATGCCGCTGACCTTCATACGGGAGCTCGATCGACTCACCAGCAGCGTCGATCGCGATCCAACGGTCGGCGCGGTCGTGCTCACCGGCGGCGTCGAGGGCCGCTTTCTCACCCATCTGGACGCGCGCGAGCTCGGCGGCATCCAGAAGGTCCCCTTCCCGCAGCTGCCGATCCGGGTGATGCAGCTGGTCGTGCCGGTGCTCAACTTCGTGCTGCGGCTGCCCGGGCTGGCACCCTTCCTCGAGCGGTTCGGCGGAGCGATGGGCGGCGGGATCGCGATGGGCTATCGCTGGAAGCGGAGCACGCTGCGAATGAACCGGTCCCGGGTGGTGTACATCGCCGCAGTGAACGGTCCCACGCTGGACGGCGGCCTGGAGATCATCATGGCCTGTGACCTCCGCTACGCCGCCGACACGGCGGACCTGCGAATCAGCCAGTCCGAGCTGCTGGTCGGCATCGCACCGGGCGGCGGCGGCAGTCAGCGGATCGTGCGGGCGCTCGGCACCGCACGCACGATCGAGCACATGCTCGAAGCGGTTCCCCTGACCGCGGCCCAGTCGCTCGCCCTCGGGCTGGTGCATCGGGTAATTCCCAAGCAACAGCTCGTCGCCGAGGCCCAGACAACCGCCGCCCGCCTGGCGCGGCGGAACCCGGTGTCCGTCGCGGCGCTCAAGCGAGCCGTCTACTTCGGGATGGACCGCCCGCTCCGCCGCGCGCTCGACTTCGAGCTCGGTGGGTGCACCGCGTCCGGATTCACCCCCGCCGCGCGCCGGGCCCAGCAGCCCTATCTCGACGACCTGGAGCGTCTCGGCGATACGCCGTTCCTCGCCGATCCCAAGCCCTGGACCGAGGGGACCCGCGTCGACCTGATCGGATGAACAGAGGGAGGTAGAACGCTTGAGCAAGCCCATCGGAACGTCCCGTTTCTCCGCCATGTCCACCTACCTGATTTATCAGGACGGTGGGATCGGCGATTCGCAGCCGCAGAACATGCCCGGCACCGAGTGGGAGTCGCGGACGCTCCACAGCTTCGCGTGGGGCCTCTATCGTCAGGACCTGCCGGTGACCAACTGCCGGCTCGCCAACGGCCAGCGGCTCGGGATCGAAGAGATCCGGATCGGGCGGAGCATTTGGATGATGCTGCTCACCCTGGTGACGCTCGGCGCGGTGGCGCCGACCCGGGTCAGCTGGCGCTGCTGCCGCCCGCCGTCGCAGTCCGGCGTCCTGGAGTAACGGCGATGCTCAGCCCGGAGAAACAGGGCCTCCAGGAATGGGCCAGCGTCCACGTCACCCACCCGACGACCGTCGCCGAGATCATCAACGTCGACAACGTGGGCCCGGACGGCGTCCTGCTCTCCGGCTGGGAGATGTTCCGATTCGCCGGCGAGTCCCTCGACCTCCTGATCCGCCAGGCGCGCGACGCCGGCACGCGCATCCTCCCGATCGGCTCGGGATGGGCGCTGTCGCGAATCAACATCACCGACGGCTGGCTGGTGAACACCAAGCTGCTGAACGGCTGTTACGACATCGGGGACCAGTACCTTCACGCGGACTATCCGGCCGAGAAGCGTCCCAACGTCGTCCTGGCTCAGGCCGGGATGCAGATCGCCGAGCTCAACGCCTACCTGGAGCTGATCCCCCGGAACGACGCCGACCGCCGGGCAATCCAGGCCGCCGGGATCGGCAACGGTCAGACCATCGCCGGCTCGGTCTCCGGAAACACCCACGGCTCGCAGCTCACCTTCGGGGCCATGCCCGATTGGGTCGCCGGCCTGCACATCGCCACCGGCAGCGGCCAGACGTTGTGGATCGAGCGGAAGTCGAAGCCGGTGGTGAACGATGCCTTCGTCGCCAAGCTGGGCGCCAAGCTGATCCGGGACGACGACATCTTCCACGCGGCCGTGGTCAGCTTCGGGACGTTCGGGATCATCGCCGCCGTCGCGGTGGAGACCGCCCCGATCTATCAGCTCGAGTTCGGGGACATCGCCGACCCCAGCTATGCCGACCTGAAGAAGACGCTCACCGGGTTCGCCACCACGCCTCCGGCGAACCTCTATCACTACGAGTTCATCTTCGATCCGTACAACAAGAAACAGACGGCCATGGTGGGGAGTGCGCCGAAAGTGCCGTTCAAGCCCGGGGTACCGACCCCGAGGCCGCGCTGGATCATCCGCGACAAGTTCGGCTACGCCCCGGGCATCAACCTCCTGAAGATTCTCGGCCTGTTCCGCTCCTTCGTGCCGCCCGGTCTCATCACGGGCCTGGAGTACAAGCAGTATCGGAAGATCGCCCTGCTGAACCGGTGCCGCGGGACGCCCGGCCAGATCTATACCTCATCGGTCTACTACCTCGAGGGCTACATCGAGAGCGCCTACGCCGTCTCGGTCGGGGACGCGCCGGCGACGATCGAGATCTCCTCGGAGGTGGTGCGGGCGATGCGCCTGCCCTACATCAACCAGGTGCGGCTCTGCCGCGCCTCGACCGGGACGCTTGCGTTTACCCACCACGAGCCGATCACCGCGGTGTTCGAGTACGGGATGCTCCACGACGGGAAGTACCCCGAGTTCGAGCGCCGATTGGACGAGGCCTTTCGGAAGGCCGGGATCCGCTACTCGATGCACTGGTCGAAGAATTCCGGGATTGATCCGGCCAAGCTCGAGTACATGTACGGCACTGCGAGGATCGCGAGCTGGAAGGCCGCGCGGCGGGCCGTGTTCGGCAACGACCAGACCCTGATGAAGCTGTTCGAGACCGACACGATGGTCGAAGCCGGGCTGGCGTAACCGCGAGGCCTGTTTCGAACAACCTCGGGGTGGGCATCCCGCACCGGTCTCTCCGGCTGTGGGGTCGCTCCGGCTCCGGGGCGAGGGGATCCCTACGCGTCCTGCAGTCCGCGACCGGGCTGAACGCCGAGGTATACGGCCGGTCGCGGACATGACGTCCGCTTCGGGACGCCCTCGCCCCTGCGCCCGAATACCTCTGTGGACCACCCCTGCGCCCGCTGACCATCGAGCCAAGCCGGGGTCGGAGTAGGGTTAGTAGCTTGGACTCGCGCTCTTCCGGTTATGCCTCGGCCGAGCCTAGGTTGTATTGTGTCGGCGGACCTTTCACGAGCCTCCGTCGATGCCGGGTACAGGCAAACTCTCCCTGGTCCAATGCCGCGGACGCGACTTATCGGGCTAAAGGGCGCATCCGCTTCGGGCGTAATGGTCGGAATGGGCGGCGGTCGCCGGACCGGTCGGGCCGCGAGGGGCGGCCGTCTCCACGACAGGGTGACATATGCTCTGAGACCACTTTTTCAGATTAGTCCTTCCGAGGACTATGATCTCATAAAGCCATAACCCGTTGCTCGTCTCGATCGACTAGTAGATCTACTAGGTACGAAAACTCCCGTCGCGCGGTATTCTAAGGTTGCGCCCGCACGCTGGGAGTCATGCTCCGTGACCCTGCCCGATACCCCGAAGGCTCCACCCCCGCCGCCCCCACGCATCGGATTCAACTTCGTCGTCGGCGGTGGCCTCGGCCTGGTCGTCGGCGTCCTGATGGGGATGACGACAACCCCCGTCGTTGGAGGTATCCTTGCCGCCCTCGCGGCCCTCTTCGCCACGATCTTCGGCGTCAAGGACAACGACACCTCCAGCTTCGCACGCATAGGTGGATTCGGTCTGTTCTGCGTCCTCGGCGTTGCCGGAGGAGTATACCTTCGGGCGCACAACAGTCTTGGAAACAACCCGCGCCAGCAGGTCGCCGAATGGACCTCTGCCGGCTTCAGTGATTCGGTCGCCCGCTCGATCGTGCTCTACCGCGAAATGGGCCTGCTGGTGAACGCGAAAGGCGAGCTGGTTCCCACGGCTCGCGCGGACAAGATCGTCGTGCCAACGTCCAGCACGGCCACCACGCTGTCAGGAGCGACCGCGGAGGAGTGCGACAACATGCTCCCATCGAGGTTCGGCGACGACGCCAAGAAGATCATCGCCTCGTACCAGGCGACCGGGGGACGCTGGGAGACATTCGCCAACGCGCTCGACGGCCTGCCGCCGGCGAGACAGACGGCGCTCATCAATGCCGCCTATGCTCTCGCCTGCTCCGCCGAGCGGTAGAATGACCCGCCTTCATCCCTCGCTCGTCGTCATCCTGGCGGTTGCGGTCTTCGAGCCGGGATCGAAGCCTCCTCCCTTGGCGCGTCCGGACATTCTCCGGGTCCACGCCAATAGTTGTGCGGGTGAGCGGCAGAGCCGGGTGGGAACTGGCTTCGCCTGGAATTCGGCGAAGCAGGTCGTAACGGCACTCCATGTCATCGCGGGCTGTGAGCGGTTGTCAGTGTACTCCGAGCGCGACCAGCAAGCTTATAAGGTCGCCGTTGTGCGGGTGCTGCAACGCGCCGATCTTGCCCTCGTGGAGGTGGCCGGCACCGTCACGTTTCCGCCCATCTTCGAGATCAGCGCTCATCCTGCCGCAAATATCAATCTGACCGCGTGGGGATATGGCGAGGGTATCCCCAGTATGCGGGATTTCAGTCCGCTCCGTGTGGCAAATGGCGCCCCGACCCTGGAAGGGAATATCCCCTCTGAGGTTGCCAATGATCTCCGGCGAGCTGGGTCACCCGCGCTCGATCTACTCGTCATTTCCATCGACGCGCCGCTCGCCCCCGGACTCTCGGGTGCCCCGCTGCTCGACGCATCGGGCCGTGTGCGGGCTATCGCTGACGGCGGAGTCCACCACGGCATCACTCACGTGAGCTGGGCGATACCTGCGCGCTACCTCGCCGAGTTGATGCAATCGACCGAATCCGCGGCGGCCATCGGGGTGCCGAATGCCCACCTGTCCGCCGCCGAAGTCGCCCGCGCCGAGGTATTCTCAGCCGACCAGGTCGACCCTGCGGGCCAAAGGATCAGGTGTGGCACGGCAACACTGCGCCGGACCAGGGCGAGAACCTTGCTCGAGGCGGAGATAGGGAACGACTCTCCGCAAGGCCTGCAGCAGCTCAAGAGTTTTTTTGGCGGCGACCCATCTACGATCAGCTTCGACGTCTACGAGGACGGCATTTCTGGAGCGACGGTCGCCGTCCCTTCGGGAGTAACGCTCCAGTCCCAGGGGCCGGCATGCCGAGGGTCGCTACTCAACGGCCAGATCGAGATGATCGTATCAGTGACGGCGATTCCTCCGGGCTCCAACCCCAATATCATCTCCAGTCAGTTCGAGGATTACGTCGCGACACCGCCCGCGACCACCTGGATGGCGGATGCAGGATGGTCGTACCTCGCGCCATTCCTCCGACCCGACGGTTTAGTGGTGCGCCGTAAGGCGTTCGCGCACGCCGTCCCGAATGAGTACGGTCTCCCGACCGAGTACCTGTTCGAGACCCTGGCAGCGCGGAATAACACGTTCGTCGGCGTGGCGGCGATTCGTCGCAATGACATCGCGTTCGTGCTCTGCCAGCGCGGCTTGGCCTCACCGAATCCGTGCCCGCCCCCGAATTATCAGCAGGTGTGGGCCCAGACCGCGTTGTCGGTGCACCTGGCGACATTCGCCATCAGCGCGCTCAACCCTAACAAGTCGGCTTGGTACTAGCGCCCTCAGCAGGCTCGCTTCCGACAGCTTGACCGGTCCACGCTGTCCCGTCCATCGACATACCCTTGCTGCACTTGCGGCTGATGGATTGATCCTTACGACCGCTTAACCCGCAGCCACCGCTCCCGCGACTAGCAGATCTACTAGGTACGGAATCTCACCTGACGCGCTATTTCTATCTCTTGCTGGAAATCAGCACCACCGACGACTATCGAGAATACGCCGGCGCTGGACACGCCTAGCATGAACCTCCGACTCCTTCGCAAGACTTTTTCTGACGTGAGCACCATCGGCGAGCTCTCAGTCGATGGCAAGCCCGAGTGCTTCACCCTCGAGGACAAGGTCCGCGCCGTCAAGATCCGTGGCGAGACAGCCATCCCCGCCGGCATCTACGAAGTCACCATCACCTTCTCCGAGAAGTTCAAAAAGCCCCTTCCGCTCCTCCTCAACGTTCCCAACTTCGCCGGCATCCGGATCCATTCTGGAAATACGGCCGCCAACACCGAAGGCTGTATCCTGGTCGGCACCACCCAAGGCAAGGATCATGTGGGCAGCAGTCGGGTGGCCTTCGCGGCCTTGTTCGCGAAGATCGAAGCCGCCCTCAAGAAGGAGAAGATCTTCATCGAGGTGGTCGGGGGCACCGTCCAGGACGTAAACGCCGCCGCAGGGCCGGGATGACTGACCGCTGAGAAGCCCGCGGATAGTTCGCCAACCTGAGCTACGTGTCGATCCCTAACCCGTGAGGGATCTGCCGCGCACCTCACGAGATCATAATCATAGCGCCTGGAATCTTCGTTAACCCGGACTAGTAGATCTACTAGGTACGGATTGAGAGCGGAGATGGTACACTCTCCGCCATCCTTCGCCATCCGGCACCGATGGGCCCTCGTTTTCGTCTCCTCGTGGACGCTTCTCCGATTCGGGCGAGGCGTGTGCATCTCACTGCAGTTACTGCGGCCCTCTTATCGCTCGGTCTCTTCGTTGGCTGCACTGTCCCCGCCCCCAACAGCGCGCCGGTGAGCGACAGCTCGGTCGGTGGGACTGGTCCGACGGTGTTGAGCGGCGAGGTGTTCTGGATGCAGGGACCTGTCCGAGGAGCGCTGGTCACCGTACGGCTATTTGGCGTAAACCGGGAAGTTGTGTGGTCGGTTTCGGAACGCACGTCGGCCACGGGGCTGTTTCGGTTTGCGACTTCTAGTTTTCCGGTGCAGGAGCTCTCGGCCTCAAGCTATTCCGCGTCTGTGACGACCTCGGCCGATGGCTTTGCGACAGACACAGCGAGTGTTGTACTGCGACGGTCAGACAGCCTTACCATCCTGAGCGTTCCGTCCCGTGTGATGGTGTCGCTCCCGCGGCTGGATCGCACCCTCAATGTATTTCTGCTGTTTCCGGCATTTCTCGGCATCGTCCTCGCGTTGCTCAGTCTGGCGATCGCCCGGATCAGGTTGAAGGGAAAGATCTATCGATACGGGGAGTATAATCCCGCGATCTACGCCATCGTGGTGGCATTCAGCTGGGTCTTTGCCATCGCCATGCTGGTCTGGCGATTTGT
>Ga0070699_100003833_pt1 | contig 13284 bp, 7 predicted proteins | sample KBSK1503metaG_FD_65473 | JGI IMG/M metagenome (GOLD analysis project Ga0070699, IMG submission 65473) | Corn, switchgrass and miscanthus rhizosphere microbial communities from Kellogg Biological Station, Michigan, USA - KBS K1-50-3 metaG | ecosystem: Host-associated > Plants > Roots >...
GAGACATGCACTTGCTGGTTCGCGAGGGCCTGTCGTGGCGCCGTGAGGTGGATCGTGGGGAACTGCGCGACCTGCGCGCTCTCCACCGCCGTTGTATCCGGGGTCGACGCGACGACGAGCGTCGACGCCGCTGCGGACCGGCGCGTGCCTGTGGCGTCCTGCGCGACAGCGGTGAACTGAAGAGAACCGTTGACGAGGAAGTCGGCCGGAACGATCAGTTCACCGCTCGACGCAAACGGAAAGGCCAGCGACGTCTGCGGCGCAAACCGTGCCTGTCCCTCGCTCAGCGTGAGCGAGGTGAGGTGGTTGAACGTCGCATCTCCTGCAGACAGCGCGAAGCGGTCGGCGTACTCAAAGGTTCCACCAAGTACCGGGAACAGAGTGGCGTCAGCAGGATCGCCGAGCGTGAACACGCCCGCCACTGCCAGCGCACGCGGCAGAATCGTTCCGACGCGACCGCCGGCGCCGTCGATCGTTCCCCCCTTGTCGCCTATTCCGACGGCGCCGTTGGATTCCATCCGGGTGAGCGTGAACGTGGCTTCCCGATCCGACGCGTCGCGGAACGTCAGCGCGATCTCGTCGCCGACGACACCGGAGATGCGGAGGCGGAAGGAGCCATCGCCCAGCGAATAGCCGGTCACGGCTTCCTGCGTCCGCAGGTTCGTCACGGTCACTGGCGAACCTGGGGCGCTGGTACCGGCAGTCCCCACGACAGCAAGGAAACCGTCTTCGTCCGGCAATTGGGCCACGATCTGCCCGGGCGGCGGCTGCGGCGGTTTGGTCGGATCGAAGGTGGTGAACGACAGCGGCGGGAACGGAAGCAGCCCGTTGCCGGTGAGATCGCGAATGCCCGACGTCAACGCGAGCGTATAAACGGACTTGCCCTGCAGCGAGAGTTGTGGACGAATCGTCAGCCGTCGTCCATCCGCCGACAACGTACGTAATACCGCCACGGGCGCGCCGGCGATCTGCAACTGCGCGTTGGCGTCACTGATCGACGCGGGATCGATCGCCTCCGAAAAGTCGACCGCAATCGAGGCATCGAGGGGGACGTTCGTCGCATTCGCGGCCGGATTGGTGCTCGTCACGAGCGGTGCGACGATGGCGAGACCCAGGTTCAACACCGCAACGGTGTCGCGTCCCGGAAGAGCAACAGAACCGGCGGCCGCGTTGCGGGACACCGTGTCGAGCACGTGAACGTTGACCGCCGGCGCGACGCCGGCCGCGACAACATAGCCACCGATCGACGACGACAGATCGGCGAATGGAGACGCCTCGGTCGTCACCAGCGCCAGCGTCTGTGGCGTCGTGCCGTCGCCGCCAACGATGCGGCCGGTCACGAAGCCGACCGGTTGCTGCGCTCGGAGGAACAGATACGACCCGGCGGACACGACACCCTCGAGCGTCAACGTGCCGGCCGCGGTCTGGCTGACAACGCGCGTGCTCTCGACGCGCGCGGTAGCCACGATACGCAGACGCGCCACACCAATCGGATCGCGGAACACCTGCGCGACGAGGACCTGTGCATCGTCGGCGAGATCGGCGGGCCGCGCGATGCTGAGCACGGCGGATTGAGCCAGGCGCACCCCGACGAGATCGATCTCGAGGGCCCGAAGCAGATCGAATCCGGCGGGCACGGCCGGCGTGATCTGATCGAGGGCGATGCCGCGCAGGTCGATGGCGGTGTCGCCCGCGAGCGCGGCGGCTGGTACTTCGAGGGCATCATCGTCGGACCCGCTCACGAGCCCGCCGGCGGCGCCGACGATCGCTGCGCCAGAGGCCGTTGTGACCGCTGCCGCACGAAGCTTGATGACGCCGAGCAGTAGTTCCTGAATCGTGTAGCGTCGCGACGGCGTGATCCCGAAGGTGGCACCAAGCGCATCGCCGTTGGGCGGCCGCGGCCGCGCGTGTACGAGCAGGTCCTGCGTGAACGGCAGCGGCACGACGCTCGTGGTGTCGAGCAGATCGAACTGCTCGGTGACATGCACCTGGATCGGCGTTCCGCTTGGCAGCGCAGCGGCGAGCGACAGTCGGCCAACCGCCCGTGCGCCGTCGCCGGGGGCGGCCGAGCGCGGGACGACATCACCCGAGGCGCTCGCGTCCGCGGGAAGACTCTGGGCCGTAACGCCCTCGAGCGGTTCCCCGGTGACGAGAGGCGGTGGCGCGAATGGCGTGCCGTCCGGAATGACCGCGGCAACCTGACCCGCGGCGTCGAGCGAGATCTCGATCGTGCGCCCGTCGGCTGTCACATGGCCGGGAGCGTGGCCCACCCACGCGTGTCGCACCAGGTCGTACGTCGCGATGGGCACTTCCGCGCTCGCCGGAACGGACGCGGCATTTGGCAATCTGAGCGTCGCCCCTTGTACGAAGCGCAGGCCCGTTGGCCCGATGTTGGCGATCGCCACCGGCGACCAGCCGAGCGGAAGGCGTCCCGACAAGCCTTGCGGCGTGATGGGCGTGACGACGATGGACGTGTCCGCCTCGAGTGCCCCGGGAGGCACCTGCAGCGAGATGGTGCTCGCGCCATCATGCGCTTCGCCGCCGAACACGGAGACGATCGGTGAGACTCGCGCGTCGAGCGGTGTCAGCCGCGCATCGAGCAGCGTTGCCGATCGGCTGGTCGGAATCGTCGCGCGACGATCGACCGAGGTGAATCCGGCTTTCGTGATCCTCAGGATCGCGTCGCCGCTCCGCCCCGGCATCTGGAATCGACCGCGCTCGTCCGCAACTGTTTGAACGGGTGCATCGAGCGCACCACCTCCGTCTGATACGAGCGTGATCGTCGCCGCTGCGAGCGGCTGACTCCGGCTGTCGTCGTAGACTTCGCCGGTCAGGAGTCCATTTCCGCCGCTGACCGCGATCGTGATCGAGGCCGTAGCGGTGAACACGTCATAGGTGGCCTCGATCGTGGCTTGCCCGGCGGAAACCGCGGTGACGCGTCCTTGTGCATCGACGCGTGCGATGCGCTCGTCGCTCGATCCGAAGCGCGTGCCGGTCGCAGCGGTGAGATCCCGGATGGTCTGATCCGAGAAGTGACCGTTCAGCGTCAGCGGCAGGACGGCACCGATGCTGTGAAGCGTCGCGCTCGACGGCACCAGATCGAGCGAGGTGAGCGTGACACCGCTCTCGACCACGACGCCCACGATCGCGGCCTGCGTCGAGTTCCGCGCCGTGATCGTCGCGTCGCCATTGCCGAACGCCGTGACGACCCCGTCGGCCGACACGCGAGCCACATACGGATTGCTCGACTCGTACGTCGTTCCGCTGGCGGCACTTGTGAGGTCGGTCGTCGTCTGATCCGACAGCCGCCCGGTGATCGTTAGCGCACGCGTCGCGCCAACCGCGGAGAAGTACACGCTCGATGGCGAGACGTCGATGCTGGTCAACGTCGGTGGGGGGGGTGCCACCTGCACCGAGTAGCTTTGCGCGTCAGAGCCGCCGCGACCGTCGGACACGGTGATGGTCACTGCGTTCGGACCGACCTGCGCGACCGCGGGCGTCCACGTCACGAGACCCGCGTTCGAAACAGCCATGCCGGCCGGCGCCACTGAGAGCGCGAACGACAACGGGTCGCCATCGGGATCGCTAGCAGCTGCCTGGTACGCGTAGGCCTGCGTCGCCGTGCCGGTGAGAAGTGGCGTGGATGTGAACGCAGGCGGTCGGTTGGTCGGCGGCGGAGGGGTGATGTGGGCGGTCGTGCTCGCGGTGTTGGTTCCGCCGCGTCCGTCAGACACGGTCAGATCGACAGTGTAATCACCGGCAGCGCCGTAGGTGTATGTCGGCGCGGGCCCGGTCGACGTTCCTCCGTCGCCGAAGCGCCATGCCAACGTCAGGCTGTCGCCGTCGGGATCGCTCGACGCGCTGCCATCGAAGCTGACCGGCTGGCCGGCAGTACCACTGTAAGGTCCACCGGGTCGCGACACTGGCGTCCGGTTCGCAGGGGCTGGCGCAATAGTAACGGCCGTCGTGGCCGACGCAACACCACCACGTCCATCTCTCACGATCAGCGCGGCGGAGAAGGTGCCCGCGGTCGCGAACGTATGCGTGGGCTTTACGCCCGTGGCGCGACCACCATCGCTGAAGACCCATGAATATGTCAGGGGATCGCCATCGGGATCGCTCGACGCGCTGCCGTCGAAGCTGACAGGCTGACCTGCCGTGCCGCTATAGGGTCCGCCAGGACGGACGATCGGGGGGCGATTGACGGCCGCCGCCGCTGTGACCGTTCCCGCCGGGATCCGTTGCATCAACACGCTTGCCGCCATCACGATGACGAGCAGCAAGACGCACCCCTGGCGGGACCGTGGCACCTACGCCTCCTCCTGAAGACGGATTTCTCGGGGAAGGCTGTTGAGACTATGTGGCCATCGACGGTCCCACAATGCCCTAATAGGGGACCAACGTAAGCCGATTGGTGTTGGGGGGAGACTCACCATCCGCCGTCATCCTCAACTGGGACAAAGGCGGAAAACATTTCAGACCATGCGATTTCGCCTCACACGACACTCAGACCTGGCGACGTTCCGGGAGTTGCTCCATCCCGGCCTCCGTCTGAGTGACCGGACCCGCGCCGCCCTCGTCGATCTCCTGGCGGAGCTGCTTCCCAACCGCCCGCCGACGATGACGATCGAAGATCCGACGCGCCCGCATCCGGCCAGCATCGAGGGGATCGGCCTGAGCGTCTTCGTGACCGATGCGTTCCTCGAAGAAGTCCTGGAGTACTCGCGTCCGTACGTCGCGGAAACGTTCTTCGATCGCATGCTCGAAGGACCGTCGCCGGTACTATCGGCGTCGCAGGAACGCGCCGCGAACTCATCATCGGGATTGAATGTGCTGGTCGTCCACTTCGGGCGGCGCAACCCGGATATGGCTCACGAGCGCACACCGCGGGTGCTGCAAGCCGGCACTGCCGCCTTCTACTTCGCTCATGCCGGGTATCGCGTCAAGGCGCTGGTGAACGAAGTGTTCGGCGGGCAGGAAGCGCAATACATGAATGCTGGTGGATTTCAGATGATCGACGCCTTCCGGACTCCGCCTCGCCCGGAGCTCGCCGGCATCCCACCGGACCACTGGCCGTACCTGTTCGCGATGCGCAAGGAATGGATCGTGCCGGGCGCAGTCAACCAGCTGGCGTTTCTGTTTCACCCGCTGACGCCACAGCTCGGTCTGTCACCATCCGAGCAGGGCGTGTTGCTTCGCGCGCTGCTCAACGAATCCGATCAGCAGATCGCGGACGAATCGGGCATTACCGTCGATGCCGTGAAGAAGACGTGGCGCCGTCTGTACGAGCGGATGACCCTGACGGCGCCTCACGCGCTCGGCAGCGAAGCACCCGGCCAGGCTCCCGGTCGAAGCACGGAAAAACGGCGGCATCTGCTCGAGTACATGCGAACGCACCCCGAGGAATTGCGACCATTCAAGGCGCGCCAATTTTGACGTTTCTTTAGCGGCCGGCTGTGGCAGGACTGCAGTAGCATGGGTCGCCCCGGAGGACCCATGCGTGCTCGTCAGGCAGCCACGATTGCTGCCCTTTGCGTCGTCGTCCTTGTGAGCACCGTGTGCTCCTCGTCGGCCCAGATCAGTCTGGTGGGCGAATGGACGCCCCGCTATCACGAGGATCACCCCGATCGCATTCCCGGTCCCGAGCCAGGCGACTACACCGGGCTCCCGCTGACGCCTGGCGCCAGGCTGGCGGCCGACACCTGGAACGCATCGCGGCTCACGCTGCCCGAGCATCAGTGCAAGGTCCACATCTCGCCGTACATCTACCGGGGACCGAACCAGCTGCGGATCTGGGAAGAACGCGATCCGTTCACCAAGAAGCTCATTGCGATCAAGAACTACATCGACACCTACGAGCAGGAGCGGACGATCTGGATGGACGGGCGGCCGCACCCACCGGAATGGGCACCGCACACGTGGATGGGATTTGCGACAGGCCAATGGGACGGCGACGTCCTGGTCGTGACGACCACGCACATCAAGCAGGAATGGGTCCGCCGCAACGGCGTGCCCAACAGCGACGCCTCGACGATGGTCGAGCACTTCATCCGGCACGACGACACGCTGACCCATGTCGTGCAGTGGATCGATCCGGTCGTCCTCACCGAGCCGCTCGTGAGAAGCGAGGACTTCGTCTTCAACGACCGCACGCGCGGCAACTGGCTGTGGCCGTGTGAGTACGTGGACGAGGTCGCTGACCGTCCGCGTGATCAGGTGCCGCACTACCTGCCCGGCAAGAGTCCGTTCCTCGGCGAGTACGCGTACCGTCACGGGATCCCGGTCGACGCGGCCAACGGCGGCGCAGAGACGATGTATCCGGAGTACATCGAGAAGCTGCATACCCTCCCTGCTCCGCCCAAGCCCGCGAAGTAATGGCACTCGTGACAGCGCGCAGAATCGTCGTCGCGATCACGCTGATGTTCGCTCTGGCGGTTGGTGTGCGTGTCGAGTCCCAGGGTCGCGATACCTTTCCTGGCCCCGCGTGGGGGCGCAGCGGCGACATCAGCGCGTTTCACGTCCAGGGGAACGTCGATTTACTCGTCGGCGCCGGCGGGAACATCGTCGTGCAGACCGGCGATGAGGGCGTGCTCGTCGTCGATACCGGCCTGGCGATGTACGCGGACAAGGTCCTGGCCGCAATTCGGAAGCTCTCCGACAAGCCGATTCGCTACGTCGTCAACACACACTTCCATGCCGACCATACCGGCGGCAACGAGGTGCTTGGGAAGGCTGGCAGCACGACACAGGGGAATCCGACACCGAAGGTCGCGCATGAAAACGTGCTGACCAGAATGAGCGCTCCTGCCGGTGAGCGTACGCTGGCGCCCACTGCCGCGTGGCCGACCGACAGCTACGTCACACCGTCGAAGGACTTCTTCTTCAACAACGAGCCGATCATGCTGTTTCACGACGCGGCGGCTCACACCGACGGCGACTCGATCGTGCTGTTCCGCCGCTCCGACGTGCTGGTGGCGGGAGACCTCTTCGTGACGACGAATTACCCCGTCGTCGATCTCGCCAACGGCGGCGGCGTGCAGGGGGTGCTCAACGGCCTCAATCGACTGCTCGACCTCGCCGTTCCGCAGCACGAGCAGGAGGGCGGCACCTACATCGTGCCCGGGCACGGCCGCGTCGCGGATGAGGCCGACGTGCTCGAATATCGCGACATGGTCACCATCATCCGCGATCGCGTGCAGGACATGATCGATCGTCGTCTGACCGTCGATCAGATCAAAGCCGCGCGACCGACGCTCGACTACGACTTGCGCTACGGCTCGACGACCGGCCCATGGACGACGGCGATGTTCGTCGAGGCGATCTACAAAGACCTGTCTGCAAGAAGTCGGCGGCAATTCACAAGGTAGAAAACACTTGCCCAGGTTTGGGATGAACCGCTCTCTCGCACTCTCCTCGATCGCGCTGTCTCTCACGGCTGCCGTGAGCGTCGCGGCGTCCGCTCAACAAAACGCCGCGACGACTCCGCGCGCGCGAGCGCCGATCGATCTCACCGGCTACTGGGTCTCGGTCGTCAACGAGGATTGGCGATGGCGAATGGTCACGCCGGCCAAGGGTGACTACGAGAGCGTGCCGTACACGGACGAAGCGAAGAAGGTTGCCGATGCGTGGAACCTCGCGCAGGACGAGGCGAGCGGCAACGCATGCAAGCCGTTCGGCGTCGGCAACATCATGCGCATGCCAGGACGGCTGCACATCACGTGGCAGGACGACACGACGCTGAAGGTCGATTTCGATGCCGGCACGCAGACCCGTCTGCTGCACTTCGGCGTAACGCCGCCCACGAGTGGCGAGCGTACCTGGCAAGGCTATTCGGTGGCCGGATGGGAATTGCCGTCGCTGCCGCCGGCAGACAGGACCGGCGGCAACAATGCCAACCGCCTTCGAGAACAGGGATTGATTGGCGGTCAAGTACCGAAGGGTGGCTCGCTGAAGGTCCTGACGACGATGATGCGAGCAGGGTATCTGCGCAAGAACGGCCTCCCCTACAGCGAGAATGCCGTGGTCTCCGAGTTCTTCGATCGCATCACGTATCCGAACGGAGACACGTGGCTCATCGTGCGCACCGTGGTCGACGATCCGAAATATCTGCAGCTCCCCTTCATCACGAGCTCCAACTTCAAACTCGAACGCGACGGATCGAAGTGGCACCCCACGCCGTGCACGATCGATCCGCCGGCGCCGGTCGGCAAGTAAGGTTTTCACGTTTTCGCTTCCGCTGCCGATTAGCTTGATGTGCTGGTCTGGCTGTTCGGCGTGGTGGCGCTCGCGGCAATCGCGTGCAGTCTGGGATGGGTCCGCACTGCGCGACGTCTCGCGGCCGCCCGCGCGCTGATCGAGGCGCACTCGGCAGACGTGCACCGCGAGAAGGAGCTGCTCGAGGCGCTGCGGCGCAACGCGCGCCGCATGAGGCTGGCCGAACAGGCCGCTGGCTTCGGCATCTATGACATCGATCTGGCAACGAACCGCGTCACGTTCTCGCCCGGCTGGGCTGCCCTCAACGGCATCTCGCCGGACGCCGAGTCGCTGCCGCTGTCGGCGGTGGTCGGCTTCATTCATCCAGACGACCTGACGTTCGTCCAGAAGATCACCCGGGCGACCCTCACGACATCCGAATCACTGATTCTGGAATTCCGGAACATCCGGCCCGATGGCTCGATCCACTGGCATCGCGCCCGCGCCATGGCCGAACACGGCGACGGCAACGAGATGCGAGTGGTCGGCGCGGTGCTCGACATCACGCAGGAAAGGGAGATGCTGGCCTCCCTCGACGACGCGCGCGAACGGGCCGAGGCGCTGGCCCAGGCCAAGAGCGATTTCCTGGCGAACATGAGCCACGAGATCCGGACACCGATGAACGGCATCATCGGCATGACCGGTCTCCTGCTCGACACCGAGCTGACGCCGGAGCAGCGCGACTACGCGGAAACGGTACGCCACTCGGGACAGGCGCTGCTGACGATCATCAACGACATCCTGGACTTCTCGAAGATCGAGGCGGGCAAGCTCGACATCGATCCCGTGTCCTTCGATCTGCGGAAGCTGCTCGAGGAAGTGGCCGAGATGGTCGCGCCCAAAGCCGCCGAGCGCGGCATCGATCTGCTGGTGCGGTTCTCGCCGCTCATGCCGACGCATTTCGTCGGTGACGCCGACCGCATCCGTCAGGTGGTGGCGAACCTGGCGAGCAACGCCGTCAAGTTCACCCACGTCGGACACGTCCTGATCTCCGCGGATACCGCGCACGGCAACGGCGGCCCCGTGACGATCGCGATCGCCGACACCGGCATCGGCATCCCGGCCGACAAGATCGGCATGCTGTTCGAGAAGTTCACGCAGGCCGACACATCGACAACGAGACGCTACGGGGGAACAGGACTGGGTCTGGCGATCTCGCGGCGGCTCGTGGAGCTGATGGGCGGCGCGATCGACGTCGACAGCCAGAAAGGCGTCGGCTCCACGTTCACGGTGACGCTGCCGCTGATCGTCGACCCGGCGATGGCACACGCGAATCGTCCGATCATCTTCCCCGAGGTCGCCGGGCTGCACGTGCTCGTCGTCGACGACAACGACACGAGCCGCCGCGTCCTGTACGAACAGATCACCGCCTGTGGAATCCGCGCCGGCATCACCGCCGCCACCGACGCCTTGATGGCGCTGCGCGCCGCGCGCGCCGCCGACGATCCGTTCGACGTCGTGATCGCCAAATCGCGCATGTCCGGAATGGACGGGCGACAGCTCGCCGAAGCGATCAAATCGGAAGGGCCGCTCGAGGACACGGTCTGCGTGCTGCTCACCTCGATCAGCGAGGGCACGAAGACAGCGCCGACCGACTTCGTCGATGTCCGCCTCGTGACGCCCGTTCGCCGGGGACGGCTGCTGCAGGCGTTGACGCTGGCGAGCGAGCGGAAATATGGACGCTTCAGGCCGCTCGGTGCAAGCCCGGCGGCGATCGCCGATGCCACCAGCCGCGAGGAGTCGACGGAGGGGAAGCCCGGCGAGTTCAGCGGATTCGGGGCACGCGTCCTCGTCGTCGAGGACAACGCGGTCAATCAGAAAGTGGCGGTGATGCTGCTCGCCAAGTTCGGCGTGCGCGCCGACGTCGCCTCACATGGGCGCGAGGCGGTCGAGATGATCCGCGTGCTGCCCTACGACCTCGTGTTCATGGACTGCCAGATGCCGGAGATGAACGGGTTCGAGGCGACGGTCGAGATTCGGCGCATGGCGGGGACGGCCAGTCGCGTGCCCATCATCGCGCTGACTGCGGACGTCATCACCGCATCGCGCGATCGGTGCATCGAGGCGGGCATGAACGACTACATCGCCAAGCCCGTCGAGCCCGAGGCGCTGGTGCGCGCCCTCCGGACCTGGCTCCGGCAGACGGTCTCCGACCAGGACACGATCCCCGCCCGCTCGAGCGCGGCGTAAATCCCATAGATCCGCGATAATGCCCTCTTTCGAGAGGGCTATGAGCATCCGGATTTCCTTCGCGCTGGCGATAAGCTGCGTCACGATCGTGGCCGGCCAACAACAGCGAGCACTGCCGTCGATCCGGGAGGCGCATGCATCGCTGCCTGGCGTTCGCCTCTTCTATCGCGACACTGGTGGGACGGGTCAAGTCGTGGTGTTCATGCATCCGGCGACGGGCACGAGCCAGATCTGGGAAAACCAGCTGGCCGCCTTCGCCCGAGCCGGCTATCGCGCGATCGCGTTCGATCGCCGCGGCTGGGGACGTACAGAACTCGATCCCGCTGGACCACAGCCCGGGACGGCGGCAGACGATCTGCTGGCGCTGATGAATCAGCTGGACATTCAGCAGTTCCATCTGGTCGGATCCGCTGCCGGCGGATTCGTCACGTTCGATTTCGCGCTGTCCTATCCGGAACGTCTCCGCAGTTTCGTTGTCGCCAACAGCATCGGTGGCGTACAGGACGAGGCGTTCGTGAAACTCGGGGCGGAACTGCGACCGGCGGAATTCCTCGCGATGCCCGCGCACCTTCGCGAGCTGAGTCCGACCTATCGCGCCGCGGATCCGGAAGGCACGCGGCGATGGCTGGACATCGAGCGTGGCTCGCGATCCGACGGCCCCGCCTCCGGAGAGGCACGAGGACAGAGTGCCGGTCGAGGCAACCCGGTCGCGGCGCAGCCGCTCAAGAATCGATTCACGTTCGCGGCGCTCGAGAAGATCACCCGTCCCGCTCTGCTGATGACCGGTGGCGCGGACATGTACGCCCCTCCGCCGGTTACGCGGATGTTCGTGCAGCACATCAAGGGCGCGGAGTTCCTCGTCATCCCCGACGCGGGGCATGCAGCGTCATGGGAACAACCCGACGCGTTCAACCGCGCCGTGCTCGCGTTTCTGAAGAAGCACTGACCTAGCGGGCGGCGCAAGCGCTCGGGCTGAACTTCGAGTCGTCGGGCTCGCGGCGGAAGTCTGTGGTCGTGACGAACGGCCGTTCCAGGTAGACGGGATCCTCGACGATCGTCGTCACGGTGAACCATTCCTGACCTTCGGGGTTCGTCCACCGATCGAAGTACTCGGTCAGCTTCGTCTTGTCGCTGTATGGGACGCCGTTCCGTCGCAGGTAACCGTCACGCAGATTCGTCGTGATCACTTCGAGTGATTCGGAACGCGTGTTCCATCGCGCCGACGTCCCGAGCGCGAGGCCCGCGGCGGTGGGCCCCTGCGCGGCTTCCCAGCGCGCCACCGAGTAGCCCTGCCAGCTGCCTTTGACGGCGACCGCCGCAGCCGCGCGCGGCTCGCCGGAACCGAAGTGCAGGAGTCGGGTTTGTCGTCCCTGATCCGATTCGATCTTCAGCGTGTTCTCGTCCTGCCACGAAATCCGGACGCGACCGGGAATGCGCATCAGCGCCGGCGCACCATACGCCTTGCACTGCAGCCCCGCCGCTTCGTCTTTGGCCGGATCCCAGGCGTCGATCGTCTTGCGTGCGTCCTCTTTGTAAGGAATGCTCGCGGCATCGCCCTTGAGCGGCGTCACCATCCGCCAGCGATAGTCCTCCATCACCGGCGACACCCAGGTGCCGGCGAAGTCGACCGGCGCCGCTCCTTTTCCCGTTCGCGGCACCTGTGCCACCGGCGGCCCGCCACCTCGCCCGCCCGGCGGTGGCCCTTGCGCGCTGAGCGCCGTTGCAAACCCGATCGTGAGAACGAATGTCGAGAGCGTGCGGGTTGGACCGCTATGCGGCCCAAAAAGGGAATGTTGTGCTCGTTGTCTCGACCGCATAGTGGTCCCGGCGCGCGACGCGCGCCAAAAAGAAACTGAAGACCAGCCAACAATCGAAGCCACTTGGCTGATCACTGCTTTCCCGTCAGGCTGCGGTAGATCGCCGCAACGAAGTCGTTGGCCTTCACGAAGCTCGACGCGGTCACATACTCCGTGTCGTAATCACGAGAGGGCGCGGCCGCCTGCGCCTGCTCGAGCGTCATGCCCTTCTTGATCAGGTCCTGCACCCGATCGCGGACGATCACCACCATGTCGCGATATTCGACGACGTCGGCTTCATCGCAGATGCGGCCGTGTCCCGGAATCACATACGTGCCGCCTTCCTGGGTGTGACCCGGAACCGCGAGGTCGAGGATGTGATTGAGGGCCGCGATCTCTCCCTTCACGCTGCCGCCACGCGCCACGTCGATGAATGGATAGCCGCCCGGCGTGAAGAGATCACCCGTGCTGATCACATCGGACTTCTGAAAGTACACCAGCGTGTCGCCGTCGGTGTGGGCGTTCGGCTCGTGGTGCATCACCACCGCCTCGTCGTTGAAGCGCATGTCCTTGAACGGCGTGGCGTATTCGTCCCGCGGCAAGGCCACGTCGCTCAGCCGCGTCGCGTCACCGGCTTCCGAGACGAGACGCGCGAGCACGTTGCTCTGCGCGATGATCTTGAGCGGCTGCGATCCATCGAGTCGAGCGCCGAGGAAGTTCACCGGCTTGGAGGCATCTGCCTTGGCGAACGCCTCGTTGCCGCCGACGTGATCCGAGTGCAGGTGAGTGTTGATGATCCACATCACTGAACCCTTGAACCGTGCCTGCACCTCGGACACGAGGCGGCTCGCGTTCTGCGCCAGGCCGGTGTCGACGAGCAGCGTCCCGTCCCTGCCGTTCTGCACGGTGATGTTGCCGCCGTCGCCAGCAATGACCGACACGGCACCCTGCACCGGATAGACGCGCAGCTGTGCCTCCGCCGCGGGACGCGGTGGCGCCTGCTGCGCCCACACGCTGCACATCGCCGAGACACACGCGGCGCCGC
>Ga0070699_100003834_pt1 | contig 13283 bp, 12 predicted proteins | sample KBSK1503metaG_FD_65473 | JGI IMG/M metagenome (GOLD analysis project Ga0070699, IMG submission 65473) | Corn, switchgrass and miscanthus rhizosphere microbial communities from Kellogg Biological Station, Michigan, USA - KBS K1-50-3 metaG | ecosystem: Host-associated > Plants > Roots >...
ATCTGCCAGTAGCCGCCGTGGATGTAGGCGAGCGTCGGCGCGCCCGGCGTCCCGCAGGGGAAGACGTCGAGTCGGTGACGGGCGCCGTCACCGTAGCGAAGATCGAGCCGCGCGCCCGGCCTTGCGCGAATTGCGTCGCTCCGTCGCGTCCAGTCGGCTAGGTAGGCGGCGCGCTTCGTCTGGCCGACAGCGGCGGTGTTGTTGTACGCCGCATCGAGTGCGGCCCGCTCCATTCCGCGGTAGAGCATGGACGTCCTTTCTGCCGTCGCGGCATCACAGCCTGGGTGGCCTCAGACGCGTCGCCGATTATCGTCCGGGAACGGATATTCCATGTGGCGCGCCGTCGCCCGCCCGACCGCTTCGCCGAAGCAGCGGGCCACCACGCGCAGCGCCATGTCGATGCCGGCCGAGATCCCGGCCGACGTCAACACGTGGCCATCCTCCACGACATGAAGCTTGTCTTCCACTGTGACCCCTGGAAAGGACTGGCGCATACGGTCGAGCGAGCGCCAGTGGGTGGTCGCTCGCCGACCGTCGAGGAGTCCGGCCTGTCCAAGCAGCATGGCGCCCGTGCAGACCGACGTCAGCGTCTCGACCTGCTTCGCGCGCTCCGAGATCCACGTAAGCAAGCGCTGGTTACTGATCTCCTTGCGCGTTCCCCAGCCGCCTGGCACCACCAGGATGTCGAGCGGCGGACAGGTGTCGAGCGTGACGTCGGGAATGACCCGCAGGCCTCCGGTTGCCACCACCGGCTCGGCGCTCTGGGCGACTAGCAGGACCTCGAAGGGCGAGGACTCCTCGCGGCGTCGCTCCTCGTCGAGGCGGGTCACAGAGAACACTTCGTACGGTCCGCAGAAGTCCAGCACCTCGACGGCGGGAAAGATCACGATTCCGACGCGGTTGCTTGGCATCATCCCTCCAGTCCAGCCGGCTCAGGCGATTCGGAACCGATGACGGTACTCAGCTGGATTCACGCGAACAGTGCGCAGAAACGCTCGCCGCATGATCTCGGCGCTGTTGAAGCCAGACTCGGTGGCGATGACCTCCACACCGGCCGAGGACTCCTCAAGGCGCCGGCGGGCTGCTTCGACCCTGGCGCGCTCGACGAACCGAGCCGGCGTCATGCCGACTTCGCGCGTGAACACCCGGGCAAAATTACGGCTGCTCATCGCGGCCCGCCGGGCGAGCGCCGCCACCGAGAGGTCGGCACCAGGGTGCTCGCCGATCCACGCTTGGAGGTCGCGGAGCGGCTGGCGATCGGCGGCCTGGGCCATCAGGGGGACACTGAACTGCGACTGGCCACCGGGGCGCTTCAGGAACATCACGAGCTCTCGGGCCACGGCCAAGGCGACCTCGCGTCCATGGTCCTCCTCGACCAGCGCGAGCGCGAGATCCATCCCGGCCGTGACGCCGGCCGAAGTGTAGATGCGCCCGTCGCGGACGAAGATGGGGTCAGCATCGACCACGACGCGGGGATACCGCTCGGCAAGGTGTCGGCAGGCGCTCCAGTGCGTCGTCGCGCGACGACCATCGAGGAGGCCAGCCTCGGCGAGGAGGAACGCGCCGGTACACACCGAGGCGAGTCGGCGCACCCGTGGGGCGATCCGGCGGAGCCACCGAACCAGCGCGCCATCGCTCGGTACGCGGCGTGCGCCAATGCCTCCCGCCACCAGCAGCGTATCGACGCCACCCCGTACCTCCATGAACGAGTGGTGGACGACGAGTTCCAGCCCGGATGAGCTACGCAGGGGGCCGGGGCGCGCGGCCAGAAGTTCCACCGTGTACGCGGGCTCACGGCGCCCACGTTGATCCACAAGCCAGCGCGCGGTCCGAGCAAACACCTCGAGCGGCCCGGTGACGTCGAGGATCTGGACGTCCGGGTATACGACTATCGAAACGCGTCGCGTCGCCGACGACATGCCCTCAGGGTGCCGTGAATGGGGCCATGGCCGCAATGCCAAAGATGCCACCGTTTCTGCCACACGCATCCGCCCCCCGCAAGCGCAGCTCCTGGTCTCCTCGACGGTCCTGCCTGCGTTGGGAATCGCGGGGAAGGGAGGAGGACTTCCAATCTCGCGCGCGGCTCTGAGCAGGATGTCCCGAAGGTGCATAAGCTGGCGCTTCAGTTCAAGAGCACCGTCGGACAACACCTTAGCTGTGATCCCGGTTAGAAGGTGCAGATGCCGTCGGCCAAGCTATGGCCGTCTGACCATAGCGGCTCCATTAGATTTCTAGCGCATGGCCTATAGCGCGCTTGTAAGCCACTTGCCAGTTTTCGCCAATCCACCGGCCTCTTTGGAGTGTCAGCGAGAAAACGTCGAAAGTCTTTCGAGGACTTTGCTCGCACGCCGCCGGCTGGCACATCCCTTGCCCATTCCACCGCCGAGCGTTCAACAGTCGGACTACTGGACTCGCGCCTAATTGTGGTGTGGTCGGACTGGAGGAGGAACCCTTGGACGCAAGGTGTGCGATCGGAGCATTCGCGCTGTTTGCTCTCACGCTCGGTGTGCCACGATATGCCGCAGCGGAAGGGGCCGGGGGCGTGGGCGTCGTGAGCGCGCTGCATGGCGAGGCGACGGTCGCGCGGGTCACGCTCACTCAGCCACTCGCCCTCCGGACGCATGATGACGTGCTCATGCGCGACCGGATCACCACCCGGGAACGTTCGTTGGTCCATGTTCTGCTGGGCAAGCGGGCCCTGCTCACGGTTCGCGAGCTCTCCGTGCTCACGATCACGGAAGGGGCCGCGCGCGCGACGATAGACCTCCAGTCGGGCAAGGTCGGACTGGCGGTCGCACGGCCACGCATGCGACCGGGAGAGGTCATGGAGCTCCAGACGCCGAACGTCGTGGTAGCGGTCCGCGGGACCGTGCTCGTCGTCGAGATTGTCCGGGCGGGCTCCGGTGCGCAGCCAGCTGTGAGACCGGCTGCCATCACGACCACGGTCTCCCTGCTCCACGGCAGTGTCGACGTGGCGTTGCGGAACGATCCGACCGCCCCTCCGGTCCACCTCGACAGTCTTCAGGCCGTCGAGGTCTCGCGCGATACGTTCGGTCCGGTCCGATCGCTCTCCCCCGAGGCGGTCGCAGCCGCCACGAGCGGCCTGACCACCAACGAGCTATCGCGCCCAGGCCCTCCCGCGGCGTTCCTCAGCGCACTGGTTGCCCAGCAGCAGACGCTCGTGGGCGTCATCGGAGCACTCCCGAGCGCCGGCAACACCGAAAGCCTCACCTCCGGCCGTGTCAATGGCATCGGGCTCGGCCCTGTTACGGGGGCGGCGGCCGTGAACGGGACTCTCCCCGGAGCCGGCGGGGGCAACCTTCTTCCAATTAACGTCCCGACCGAACTCCTTAACGGGAGGTAGGCATGTCCAAGTCTGACCCCACCACCCACGACATCCTGGACGGCACGCTCGTCACAACCGCCGAGCCGATCCGGGATCCCCTCCGACGGCCGTGCCACAGTGTCTGGGTCCTGCCCGGCTCACACGCGGCGTCGCATCTCGATCGCTTGCCGAAGCACTTCACGCGCCGCTGCTTTTCGCCCCGCACGCTGGCCCTGTGCCGGGAAGAGCCCGGTGTGCTCCTCGTCGACTTGACCGGCGGCCCGTCCGACATGGCGGCGATCGCCACGGCCCACGACGCGGACCTGCCGGTCGTCGCGTTGGTCGGTGACGACGCGCCCCACCTGGCATCGGGCTCCCGGTGTTACGCCTATCTGAGTCCGTCCGTCTCGCCGCTCACCTTGGCGACGGCACTCCGCGAGGCGTGCGAGCGGGCGCGTGTCGAGATGGACGCCCGGCAGATGAGCAAACAGCTTAAAGACCTCCATGCGATCGGCATCCGCTTGTCGGCCGAGCGCAATGCCGACACGCTCCTCGAGCTCATTCTGACCAAGGCCCGCGAGATCACCCGCAGTGATGCCGGGTCCCTCTACGTGGTCGAGCCCCAACCCGGCGCGAGCCCGCACCTCCGGTTCAAGCTGGCCCAGAACGACACCCTTCCGGTGGCCCTCAGCGAAGCCACCTTGTCGATCAGCCCGGACAGCGTCGCGGGCTATGTGGCGCTGTCCGGCGAGGTGCAGCGCATCGATGATGCCTACGCCCTTCCGCCCGGGGCGCCCTGCCGGATGGATCCATCGTTTGACGGGCGGACCGGCTACCGGACGGTGACGATGCTGGTGGTCCCGATGAAGACCCCGGCGGGCACGATCATCGGCGTCCTCGAACTCCTCAACTGCAAGCAGGTGGCGGGGCGGCCGTTTGCCTCGTTGGAGGCCATCAAGTACGAAGTCATGCCCTTCCCGGAGCGATACCAGGAGCTGGCGGCGTCCTTAGCGTCCCAAGCCGCCGTCGCGCTGGAAAACGCCCGGTTGTACCAGGAACTCGAGCGATCCTACCACGCGTTGTCGCGCACCCAGGGGGAGCTCGCGCAGTCGCACAAGATGGAGGCGGTTGGGCGGTTGGCGGGCGGCGTTGCCCACGACTTCAACAATCTCTTGACCATCATCATGGGCCGCGCCGTGCTTGGGCTGACGCAAGTGTCGGGCGGTCATCCGGCGCATCAGGCCCTCGAGTCGATCAAAGCCGCGGCGGATCGGGCCGCCGCACTGACCCGGCAGCTGCTGGCCTTCAGCCGGAAACAGACCATTCAACCCCGCGTCGTGGATCTCAACGGCGTGCTCGTCGAGCTGGGTCCCATGCTCCAGCGCTTGGTCGGCGAAGACGTTGAGTTCACGATCGTCGAGACCGGACCGTTGTGGCCGGTGCTGGCCGACCCGGGGCAACTCGAACAGGTCATCTTCAATCTCACCGTGAATGCGCGGGACGCCATGCCGCACGGCGGGCGGCTCACCCTTGAGACGTCGAACGTCCTCCGCGGTGACCCGGGCGTGAATCTCCCCACTACGGCCTCGGGCGAAGCCTACGTGATGCTCCGGGTGGTCGATACCGGGGTCGGCATGGACCCAGAAACCCAGGCGCGCATCTTCGAACCCTTCTTCACGACCAAGGAGGTCAACGAGGGCACGGGGCTCGGCCTGTCCACTGTCCACGGGATCGTCAGCCAGCATGGCGGTGTGGCCCTCGTCGACAGCCTCGTCGGTCAGGGCACGACATTCAGGATCCTCCTCCCACGGGCCGACGCAGCACCGGAGAGCGTCGTGCCGGGCCCGGTCCCATCCACCGCTCCTCGGGGAAGCGAAACCGTGCTGGTCGTGGAGGATGATTGGGCGGTGCGCAAACTCGTTCGCGAGATCCTGATGGCGGCCGGGTACGCGGTGCTGGAGGCGGCGGATCCGGCGGTCGCCACCGAGCTGTGCGCGACCAGTACCGTCCCCGTCAGTCTCCTGGTCACGGATGTCGTGATGCCGGGCATGAACGGCCCCCAGCTCGCGGAATCGATCCAGGGGGTCTGTCCGGGTCTGAAGGTGTTGTACCTGTCCGGCTATACCGCCGACACGCTGCGTCGGCATGGCGTGGAGGGTCCTGAGACCACCCTCCTCGCCAAGCCGTTCCTGCCCGAGCAGCTGGCACGGAGCGTCCGGCAGGTGCTCGACAGCCGGCCGGAACGTCCGTGAGACCCTCCGCCGGCGTGAGACACGCGAAACCATTGCGTCTGGGAGTCCTGTGCTCCGCCGCGCGGACAACTCACGGCATGCCTTGGTGAGTGCACTCCGAGCCGCTCCGAGCCCTGTTCATTTCTAGGGACCGTAGTAGAAATCAGGACGTTGGGTACCGCCGGGGCCAGGCCAGTGAGAAATGGCGTCGGGACGCGACCCGCTGATCCCTAGCCAGGTATTCTGAAACGCGCGGGCTAGTGCCCGAGCCTTGACCCACTGATTCCGGACCGGGGTTCCCCTTGAGTTCTCCGGACGAAGAAGGATGGACACAGGACTTCCAATCCTTGATTCGTGGGGAACGCCCGAGGCATACCGTCCGAGCCATTCAGGCGACGGGTTTCAGCTAGGCGGTAGGCGAGCGGACGAAAGCCAAGACGAGGCAGCGCGCCCGACCTCCCGCCTGCGGGAGGCACGGCTGAAGGGGCCATCTCATCCCTCCCATCTCGGGCCGGAGTGGGATCGAACACGTCGATGCCGTGCACGGTATCAGCGGTCGCCAGACCGCGCCGGGCTGGCTCACTCGTGGGAGTGCGCAGGGAGGCCGTCGTGAGTGTGCTCGGCCAGCCGGTGGTGCTCCTCCCCTCCCTGCCCGTACGGATCGACGTGAACCATCACTCTGCCGAGGTGTGGCAGGTGGTGCAGAAGCTGGTGGCGGACCTCCTTCGCGACCTCGTGACCGTCTGCCACCGATAGTCCCCCGGGTACAGTGATGCTCACTTCCGCGTGAAGGCGATGCCCGATCCATCGCGCTCGGAGATCGGTGACCTCTTCCACTCGGGCAACGTGACGCGCTGCGTGGCCGATTGTTTCGAGCGTTTCTGCGTCCACCCCGTCGAGCATCCGGACCATGACCGCCCGAGTCGATTGCCAGACGATCACGAAGATCGCCGCCGAGATCAGCAGCCCGACGATCGGGTCGGCCAGCGGGTAGCCCGCCCAGACTCCGATGGCGCCGAGAAGCACCGCCAGGCTCGTCCAGCCATCCACCCGGGCGTGGTAGCCGTCGGCGACCAGCGCGGCGCTGCCGATCTGCCGGCCCACCCGGATGCGGAAGATGGCCACGGTTTCGTTGCCGATGAAGCCGACGACGGAGGCGAGCATCACGGCCCAGAGGAAGCCGACAGGTTGCGGGTGGAGAAACCGATGGCCCGCCTGGTAGAACGCGACCACCGCGCTCACCGCGATGGTGATGACGATGGCGAGACCCGCCAGGTCCTCGACGCGCCCGAGGCCGTAGGTGAATCGCCGCGTGGCTCCCCGCCGGACGAGCACGAAGGCGATGCCGAGAGGGATCGCGGTGGCCGCGTCGGCGAAGTTGTGGATCGTGTCAGCGAGCAGCGCCACGCTGTTGGACAACACGACCACCAGGAGCTGCAAGAACGCGGTGATCATCAGGCCGATGAACGACCACTTCAGCGCCCACAGGCCACGGTCGGTCGAGACGATCGACGGGTCTACCACACCGTGGGTATGGCCATGCCCGTGGTCGTGGCCGTGATGATGCTCCGCACCGTGGTCGTGCTGGTGATGGTGGTGATGGTCACGCATCGCGCCTCCTTGCATGATAGCGCACTCCGCTACCCCTGAAGCCGACCCAAAGCAAAGACCAGATGGGCTCCTTAGAAACACGTCACGTGCGTAGCCATCACGTGGTGGTAGTAGGTGAGCCGCCCGAGCCGGCTAACCTTCTCGAAGGTGCCTTCGACGGTCGCCTGCATCCCGTTCCGGCACGACGAGCGCCCGATGGAGAATATGCGCACCGCAGATGGCCCGTCGCTCAAGCGGAACTTGAAGTATGGAGTTCCATCCGGAGCTACCTTTTCCCGGAATTTCTCCACCGTGCCCTGAAGCGTTACCGCCTGCTCGTCGAATCGATCGGGATCCGCTAGGAGTTCGCTCGGGGACGTCGGCCCCGGGCCCGCGTTGCCAAAGACGAAAGGGGCTAGGATCCCGAGTGCAGAACAGAGGCTGATGAAAACCGCGCGTCTCATTCGAAGGAATCGCCCTGGCCCGTGCGCAAGACGCGCTGTACACGCTTGGCAGGCGCTGCGAACGGCAAAAGAGCTAGACGCGTGTCTCGTTGACGAAACCCCGCTCCTTGAGCATCCGGACCCAGAGCTCGAACTGCACGACGCGGAACACCCGCTCTGAGACGTCTTTCTCGCCCCGCCGATGCGCCTCCAGATCCCGAAGGATGGCCTCGGGGTCGTAGATGCCCCGCTCCCGCACGTCGCGGCCGGTCAAGAGATCGCGGACGGGCGCGTACAGCTCCGCCGCCAACCACTGTTTCATCGGCGTCGGAAAGCCCATCTTGTCCTTGCGGATGCGCACCGATTCCGGGATTCGGCCGCGCATCGCCTCGCGCAGCACGAACTTGTTGGCGCCGCCGCGCAGTTTCCACTCCACCCCCAGGCTGAAGAGAAGCGACACCAGTCGGTAGTCAAGGAACGGCAGCCGAGCCTCGACGGAGTGCGCCATCGAGTTCCGGTCCTCGACCCGCAGATACAATGGGAGATGCAGGCGGGACACTGAGCGCTTGAGCGTCGCGTCCAGTCCGACCGGGCGCCTGACCGCGGCACTCTCGGGGACGTTCCACTCACTCAAGCTCGGCCGGAACCATGGATCGCCCGCTAGTACCCGTCGGCGCCGCCGGACCCCGAGCTTCCGGTAGGCCGACAGCCCACTCAGCCGCCACTGCCCTGCCCCCTCCACCGTCTCCAAGAGCAGCCTCCCGAACCCCCCTGATCTCTGCTCGTGGGTGACGGCATGGTCCCGCATCTCACGCCAGGCCCGCCGCACCTGGCCTGTTGTCACCAGCTCCCGCCAGTAGTCCCGGAAGTAACTGAAGTAGCCGGCGGCCGTCTCGTCCGCGCCCTGCCCATTCAAGATGACGCGGATGCCATCCTGTGAGGCCAGCCGCATCAGCTCGAATCCCACCACCGCCGTCATCGAGTGCACCGGCTCGTCGTGGTATCTCAGCACCTCCGGCAACCGCTCCCACAAGTCCTTGGGGTTGGTCTCGAGTCGTTGGAGATTCGCCCCGGTCTGCGCGAGGACGTCGTCGATGTAGGCGGACTCGTCGAACTCCGGGGCCATGTAGCAGAAGGCCCGGAGTGGCGGCCCGCCGGTACCGTCGCCCTGCCGTCTGACGCGATCGGCCGCGCAGAGGATGGAGCTGGAATCCAACCCGCCCGACAGGGACACGCCGACCGGCACGTCGCTGCGCATCCGCAACCGGACCGAATCGTCGAAGAGCTCGCGAAACGCCCCGACCGGATCACGGGTGTTGACCGCCGGTATGTGGTCCAGCGACCAGTAGCGCCACTCCGAAACACGGCCCGCGCGGTCCACCTCGAAGGCGGTCCCCGCCGGGACCTGGGCGATCCCGGCGTAGAACGTCTCGTCGCTGTCATCGAGCTGGCCTAGATAGAGGAAGTGGCTGGCTCGCTCCCAATCGATCGCGTCGGTGTACGTGCCGGATGCTCGGATCGCCTTGATTTCCGAGGCCACGCAGACCACCGACGCATTACGGTAACGGTAGAGAGGCTTCACCCCGAACCGGTCGCGGGCTCCGAAGAGCGTGCCGCGCCGCCGGTCGTACACCATGAACGCCCACATCCCGTTCAGTCGTGGCAGACACTCCCGCCCCCACTCCTGGTAGGCGTGCAGCAGCACCTCGGTGTCACCGCTGGACCGGAACCGATGGCCCTTGCCCATGAGCTCGTCCCGCAGCTCGACATAGTTGAAGATCTCGCCGTTGAAGATCAGGACGAGGTCGCCATCATCGGTCACCATGGGCTGATTCGCGGCGGAGGACAGATCGAGGATCGAGAGTCGCCGGAACCCCAGTCCTACCGACCCCGAAAGATAGACCGCCCCCCCGTCAGGGCCCCGGTGGAACAAGGTGTTGCTCATCCGTTCCAGGACGGCCCGCTCCGCCGGTCGTCCGTCCAGCCTGAACAGGGCGGCGATCCCGCACATGGAAACCTCCCATCTTCTCCACTCGTCGAGCCGCGCCACGGCGCGTACCGGCGAATGACCCGTACTAGAATGAACGCCCGTGTTGGACTGATCGGAAGGCACCGTGACCCGTCGGGAAGACGGGCACTTGCCGCCGATCTGCGGGCGTGAATCGGGCCTCAGCCGGGCTCGCGGCGGATCAGCCGCCGTGGCCGCAGCTGAGGAGGCTCAGGAGAGCGGAGAGGCGCGAGCGTCAGCCGTCGAGGCGTACGGCGTGGATGCGAGGACCCCATCCTCCGGGACGAGAGCCGGCCAGGACGCGACAATGGGGTACCAGGCGCACAGCGGGCACGGGTCGACCGCCACGGTACTCGACGTGATGAGGAAGACGACATCGTCGTTGTCGTCATCGTCGAAGACGCCGCTCACCCACGTCGGGTCCGGAGGACTGGCATAGGCCAGTGGCGTCAGCGTGACGAGCGCGACCAACAGCACCCCCGCCAGCCCACGCGTCCTGACCCAATGTGTCATCGGTTCAATGCGAATATCGCAGCACCATCGCGGTGTCAAGGGAATTCGGCCCGGCCCGCATACGGCACGCATCCGTCGAGGAGCAACTCAAGTCACTGCTTAGCGGAACGGCACCAACAACCACCCACCACCCCGATGAGAGTTCGCGTGCAGGGCGGCGGCCGCGCCGCCGCCGCTGGCCAGCACCTCGACCGCCACGGCGCCCCACGCCCGCTGGTCAGCGGTCCATGACATCGCGACCGAGCCCGTCGAGGTCGCCGTCTGCACCCCGATCTTGAATCCCGCGTACGAGTTGTTGAAGTTCAGCCGTTGCGTCTGATTCGGGGCGGACAGCGACGCGCCCCCATCGGTCGCCGCGCAATCGACGGTCATGCTCCCGGTCATCACGCCAGAGATCGTAACCGTGATCGCGGGGCTCGACGGATCGGCGTTGGTATCCTTCGCACGAAATGCAGTTCTGAACGTAGTCCCGCTGCCGGTGAACGTCACGGCCGTGCTACTGAGGGCGTCGGGGCCGCCCGTCACGGTCGCGCGGACCGTCTGGGCCCCTGGGAACGGATTCGCCAGCCCCCACTGCTCCACCCGCACGCTCGACCCCGGCGACGCGGCTTGAAGAAAGGTCATGCTCGTCCAGCCATACGTCAGCGAGGACACCCTCGCGCCCGTGGAGATCACGGTCACGACCACCGCGGTCGGGGTGCCCACTGGCGTATGCGTATAGCTGATGGTCGATGAGGACGCATCGGAGTTAGAGGACGCGGTGGCGGCATCGAACGCAACGGGACCCAGGGCGGATGTGGCCAGCCCGAACGGCCGCGAGAGCGCGAGCAGGAGCGCGAGGACGACGGCAGCGTAACCCATCGATGCCGATTATGCGTCGCCGAACCGCGAAAATCTACGAGCAGCACCCTGAGTTTACGGAGAGATCGGTGTTCCGCACTCCGAGTCAATGGATGAAGAAACGCGGCCACGATCTCGAGTTCGATCGGCTGCTTGACCGCGAGCCCAGGGCGGCTGAGAATCGCGGTCAGAGGGCGATGGCGGTGCAGAGCCCCGCTTGGCCCGCCAAAGCGGGCAGCCCGGTGCCGGGCTCGGGGGGGTCCGCAGGGGAACGTCGCATTCTGCCCAGGGAGCCGAAGGAGCAGCGATTGTCCGTCCTACGCGCCTGCGAGCGGGATGCGGAGTGGGTCCGTGACGACCGCTGAGCGGGCGGTACCTCCAAGGCGAGAGCGCATGGCAAGCCCGGTAGTGGGTATCTACAGTCCGGCCCTGGACGAGGAGATCGCGCCGTTCGGGGGGTCGTATCGCGGACCACGGGCGAAGTATCGTCGCGTCGTGTGGTACACGGCGGCACCGCGGACGGAGCAGTACATGCGGGATCTGTTCTGCGCCGTCGTGCCCGATGGCCTCTTTCTCAATACCCGCACCGACCCCGACTGGGGGCACCGGGCAGCCGCGGCGGACGTGATCGTGCTCCTGTATCCCGACAGCATCGGCCTGGGGTTCTGGCCGCTAGAGCGGGAGATCGAGCGGTTGCGGAAGGACTGGGCGGCCATCCGCGTCCTCAACGGTCGCCGACGGGAATTCCTGTTGACCCGTTCCGTGATCGCAGCGCTGCGGTTCCGCCGGGTGCTCTCCCGACTGCTCGTCGTCGAGGCGCTGTTCACGGCCGCGTTCGTCGTCGCCACACCGGTCTTCTTGCTGCAGGACGTCTTGCGCGGGCGCAAATGAGCGAGAAGGATAAGATCCGGGACTGGTGGGCCGCGAATCCGATGGTCTACGGGTCCACCCACGGGAAGTCAGCGTTCGGGGGCCAGGTCTACGAGATCGGCACCGCGGCGTTCTTCGAGCGGGTCGACGAGGAGTTCTATTCCTGGACGCACTGGCTCCACGAAAACCGCCCGTTCGATCGCTTGTTTCCCTACGAGCAGTACGGCAACGGCGCGAAGGTGCTGGAGATCGGCTGTGGGATGGGGACCATGGCGATGAACTGGGCGCGGAATGGCGCTCAGGTGACTGCCGTCGACTTGAACCCGGTGTCCATCCGGGAGACCCAGCGCCGCTTCTCGTCGTTGGGCTTGAACGGTAGTATCCAGCTCATGGACGGCAATGCGCTGTCCCTCCCCGACGAGCACTTCGACTACGTGTACAGCTGGGGCGTCCTGCACCACTCCCCCGATCTGCAGCGGTCGCTCGCCGAGATGATGCGCGTCTTGCGACGCGGGGGCGGCTTCGGGCTCATGCTGTATCAACGGAACTCGATCAGGTATTGGTACCGCATGCGCTACGTCGAGGCGTTCCTGCACTACGAAGGCCGCTTCCTGGGGCCGCTCGAGCTCGCCAGCCGGTACACCGACGGCGAGGAGGCCGAGGGCAATCCGTACACGTGGCCGGTGACCGAACGCGAGGTTCGCCGGATGCTGGCGCCCGAGGTCAGGGACCTCGACTGCCGGCTGTTCGGCGCGGAGCTGGACAACCTCTTCAAGCGCCTCGTGTTGGGGCTCGGGCTGGTGCTCCCGCTGCCGGTGCGAAAGGCGTGGGCCCGTCGGTTTGGCTGGAGCCTCTGGGCCTCAGGCCATCGCCGCTGACGAGGGAAGGGTCGCGTGGAGGACGGGATGCTGCCAGGCGCGAGTGGTTGCTCGGTTGCATAGCGGGTGATCTCGCTGACGCCGATGGCCCGAGGCGCGGGGAGAGCGGGCTGCGCGACCTGCTTCTGCATGTACATTTTGTCGAGATCCTTCACGAGCTGTCGTGAAGGCGCTCCAGCTTGGCCACCGCCTGCTTCGTCATCTCGTGGCGCAGCCCGCCCACGCGCCTCTGCAGCGCCCGTCGGACCATCCCTGACCCAGGTCTACGATTGGGTCGGACTCGCTTTCCGGCGACGTGGGTGGATCAATCTCGATCTGTTGTGGTCGATGGCCCTGATCGCCACGGGGCTTCTCCTGCTGGCGTCAGCCGGCCGCTAGCAGGATGCCGAAGAACCGACTCAACCTGCCCAGAACCGCACGCGGGATTGGAAGTCCTCGGTCCTCTCGCGCGCGGCTTGGTCGCAACCACCCGTCCAAGCCTCCTGTGTCTCGAGCAAGGGCCTAGCCGGCAACAACGTGTGTGCGCCCATGAGGTCTTGTTCCGTTTCACGGGCCCAGGTGGCGCTGGAGAAATGCCAGCGTGTC
>Ga0070699_100003835_pt1 | contig 13283 bp, 14 predicted proteins | sample KBSK1503metaG_FD_65473 | JGI IMG/M metagenome (GOLD analysis project Ga0070699, IMG submission 65473) | Corn, switchgrass and miscanthus rhizosphere microbial communities from Kellogg Biological Station, Michigan, USA - KBS K1-50-3 metaG | ecosystem: Host-associated > Plants > Roots >...
TCATGAACCGGTGCAGGGTCTGCAGCATGAGCCCGTCGCCGCCGAGCGCGACGATGACGTCGGCGTTTTTGGCCGGGACGTTGCCGTAGCGGGTGGCGAGCCGCTCGAGCGCCTCGTGCGCCTCCGGGAACGGGCTGGCGACGAAGGCTATCCGCTTGAAGCTCTGGGTCGCGGGGCTCATCGCGGGCCTCGTCATGGGACTCTCGGCGCCTCGGATATCGAGGCGCAGTCGGCCGGCAGGCGGCGCCCGCGACCGGCAAGGTGGTGAACATGGAGCGCGCGGTCTTCGTCTATACGACCTATCCCTCGATTGTCGAGGCGGAGCGGGCCGGCCGCGCACTGGTCGAGCAGCGTCTGTCCGCGTGCGTTAACATCCTCCCCGGCATGATCTCGCACTATTGGTGGCAGGGTGCGGTCGAGCGCGGCGAGGAGGTGGTGATGATCATCAAGACCCGCAGCTCGCTCGCGGGGAGCGTCACCACGGCGGTGAAGGAGATGCATTCCTACGCCACGCCCGCGATCCTGGTGCTCCCGATCGAGAGCGTCGACCGCGGCTATCTCGACTGGCTTATGGCCGAGACCGAGCCGGCGGCGAAGGCATGAGTTCGGGGCAAAATTCGGTTATGTCGGCGGCATCGGGCGCCGAATGTGTACGCATGAGGCGTTTCATTCCGCCTTGATGTCGTGCTCGCGCGCGACCGGCCCCCAGGTCCGCATCTGCTCGCTCAGGAACTTGCGCAGCTCCTCGGGTCCGCTGAGCGCGAGCGAGATCTGCTGGGTCTCCGTGAGCTGCTTGGCGACGCGCTCCTCGCGCAAGCAGGCCGTGAGCTCGGCGCCGAACCGGCTGATGATCGCCTTCGGTGTGCCTGCCGGCGCAAACACGCCCCACCAGGCATGGGCCTCGAAGCCAGGAAAGCCGCTCTCGCCTATGGTCGGCACTGTGCCGAGCGTCGGCGTGCGCGTCTTGCCGGTTTGCGCGACCGCCCGGATGGTGCCGGCCTGAATTTGCGGAATGGACAACGCCGAGCTGCCGACGAGAAGATCGACGTGGCCGGCGACGGCGTCATTCATGGCCGGACCACCGCCACGATAGGGCACGTGGACGAGCCGTATGCCCGCCTGCTCCGACAGCTGCGCCATGGCGAGGTGGCCGACGCTGCCGCTACCGACCGAGGCATAGCTGATCGTGGCGGGCTTGGCCTTGGCCGCGGCGATCACGTCGCTCAGCGTCTTGAAGGGCTTTTGTGATTGGGTCGAGAGCACGTAAGGCGCGGTGCCGATGAGCAGCACCGGGTCGAGATCCTTCTCGGTGTCGTAGGGCAGGTCCGGCAGCACGAATGGATTGGCGGCGTGGTTGTCGAACACCATGAGCCAGGTGCTGCCGTCCGGGGGCGACTTTGCGACCGCCGCGGTGGCCACGCTTCCCGATGCTCCCGACCGGTTCTCGACGATCACCGTGGCTGTAAGCCGCTCCTGCAGGCAGGGTTGAACCAGCCGCGCGATCACATCGGTCGACCCCCCTGGGGGATACGCCACCACGAGCTTGATGGTGCCCGCGGCCCATCCTGTTTGAGCATGGGTGTCGGCCGCGAACAGCGCCGCCGTCATCGCGCCGAGCAAGAGGTAACGCCTAGTAAGTGTGTGCACGCTGGTTCTCCCCGGCTTGTTGTGGCGACGTCGCGCGCCTGATCGCTCCAAGCGTAGATCAAAATGTACATCCGCTCCACGCCCCGCTAGGCTCAATCGAATTGGCGTTGGCGGCGGGCCACGCCCGCGCCGCTTTCGCGACGGGAGCAACACCATGAGCGATGATTTCGAAGACCATTGCTGGAAGGACATCGTCACGCCGGTCGTGCTGGAGGTCTATTCCTGCTACCGGCGCAAGGTCTTTATCGGCGCGAGCCCGGCCCTGCTCGCGGTCGATCTCTACGACGTGGTCTACCGGGGCGGGGCGCGGCCGCCGGCCGAGCTCGCCAAGACCCATCCGAACAGCTGCGGCGAATATGCCTTTGCGGCGATCGAGCCGACCAAGCGGCTGTTTGCTGCGGCGCGCGCTGCCGGCCTCCCGATCTTCTATTCGACCGGCGATACGCGCGCGGAGAGCCGTCCGAGCCTGGTGACCGCGACCAAGCGCAACAAGCCGCCGGTTGATGCGGCCGATTACGCCATCCGGCCGGAGTTCAAGCCGCAGCCGCAGGACGTCGTCATCACCAAGCAGCGTGCGAGCGTGTTCTTCGGCACGCCGCTCATTGCGCATCTCACCCAGCTCGGCGTGCAGACGCTGATCATCTGTGGCGAGAGCACCTCGGGCTGCGTGCGCGCGACCGCGGTCGACGCCTATTCGCATGGCTTTCACGTCGTCCTGGTGGAGGAGTGCTGCTTCGACCGCAGCATTCTTTCCCACAAGGTCAACCTGTTCGACATGCATCACAAATACGCGGATGTGATGCACATCGATGAGGTGGCGGCCCATCTCGACGGCCTGGCGGTGAGGAAGGCGAGCTGACTCGGAGCGCAAGGTAGAAGATGAAGCCCGCCCCTTACGGCCCGTTTCCCTATTCGCCCATCGTGCGGCGCCCGCGCCTGACCTGGCCCGACGGCGCCCATGTGGCGCTCTGGGTCATTCCGAATATCGAGTTCTTCTCGCTCATGGAGAAGGTGCCGGCCGGCTCCGGCGGTCCTGGTACGCCGGTGCCCGACATCCCATCGTGGTCCGCGCGCGACTACGGCAACCGCGTGGGAGTGTTCCGCCTCATGCAGGTGCTCGACCGCCACGGCATCCGCGCCAACGTCGCGCTCAACAGCGATCTCTGCGCCCACCATCCCGAGATCATCGACGAGGGTCGCACGCGCGGCTGGGAGTGGATGGGTCATTGCGAAAGCAACACGCGCCGCCTCAACGAAGCGCCGCCGGGCGAGGAAAAGGCGATCATCGCCCGCGCGCTGGCGACGATCGCGGATGCCACCGGCGCGCGGCCGGTCGGCTGGCTGGGTTCGGGCCTGCAGGAGACCTGGGACACTCTCGATCTGTTGGCGGCGGAAGGCTGCGAATATGTCTGCGACTGGACCAACGACGACCAGCCCTACGTCATGAGCCTCGACGGCGGGGGGCGGCTCATCTCGGTACCCTACAGCCACGAGATCAACGACAAGCCGGTGTTCGAGCGCCTGCACCGGACCGCCGACGAATTCCGCGACATGATCTGCCGGCAGTTCGACGTGCTCCATCGCGAGGGCGCGGAATCGGGCCGCGTCATGGCGATCGCGCTGCATCCCTATCTGACCGGCGTGCCCTATCGCATCGACGCCTTCGATGCTGCGCTCGGCTACATCTGCCGGCACGCGCGGGTGTGGAAGGCGACGGGCGCCGAGATCGCGCGACATTATCGCGCGCAGATCGGCAAGCAATAACGGGAGTAGAGGATGGTCATGGGCCGATCGCTGAGACATGCGCTCGCGGCGCTGTTCGCGGGCGCGGCAATCGCCGTATCGCCGGCGAAGGCGGAGACGGTCACCGTCGGCTTGGTGGGCGCGGTCTCGTCCACGCATTGGCCGATCTATATCGGCCTCACCAAGGGATACTTCGCGGCCGAGGACGTGAAGCTCGACCCCGTCTTTATCCAGTCGAGCGCGGCGCTGGTCCAACAGCTCACCGCCGGCTCCATCGATCTCGCCTTGTCGACGGGGCTTGCGGATCCGATCCGCGCCATCGACAAGGGCGCACCCATCGCCATCGTGCGGATCGAGATGCAGGCTCCGCCCTATGCGCTGCTGGCCAAATCCGACATCAAGCGTTGGGCGGACCTCAAGGGCAAGACCATCTCCATCGGCGGCCCGAAGGATATCACGCGCATCTATCTCGAGCGGATGGCGGAGCCGAACGGGCTCAAAGCCGGTGACTATGACACGGTGTTCGCGGGCGCGACCTCGGCGCGGTTCTCCGCGCTGCAATCGGGCGCGGTCGATGCCGCGATCCTGCTTCCCCCGTTCAACTTCTACGCCGAGTCGGCGGGCTTCACCAATCTCGGCCTCACCGTCGACTACGCCAAGGAGCTGCCGTTCACCGGCACGGTGGTTGGCCGCGCCTGGGCATCCGCGCACAAGGCGACGCTCGACAAGGTGCTGTCGGTCAACGCCAAGAGCATGACCTGGTTCTCCGACCCGGCAAACCGCGCCGAGGCCATCAAGATCATGGTCGAGGCAAGCAAGCTCAAGCAGGAGGACGTCGCGAAGTCCTACGATTTCCTGCACAAGAACGAGTTCTTCGAAACCGCGGGCAAGCTCTCGAAGACGAAGATGGGCGCGCTGCTCAACGCGCTCAAAGGCCTCGGTGACGTTGAAGGCTCGATCAACATCGAGCGCTTCGTGCTGCCGGGTGTGACCCAGCTGACGGATTGAGATGGAGCGCGTTCCCGTGAAACGGGATCAATGTAGGCGGCGTACTCGGTCTACTCCCTCCCCCAACCAAACTCCGGCTTGCCGGAGTTTGGTCACTTTGAGATTTGCCGGAAGCGGACAGGCCCGCAGCCGGCCGGGGGAGGGTTGGGGAGGGGGGTGGCGCGGTGATGCACGGACATTGCCTCACACAACGACCCCTACCCCCAGCGCCTCCCCACAACGGGGAGGGGAGCGCACCGAGATCGCAGCGCCGTTGTAGAGCAAACGCGAAGGAATGTGCGTCAGGTGAGTGGCGGCGAGGCGGAGGCGGTGCAGCAGGGAGCGCAATCGCGCCTGGGCTCGGGGATCCGGTTGCCGCGCCTCTACCTGGCGGGTGCTGCGTCGGTCCTGGGCGGACTGCTGCTGTGGGAGCTGGTGAGTCGCTTTCTCGTCGCCAACGCGCTCTTTCTCGCCGCTCCCTCGCAGATCTTCGCGGCGATTGCGGCGCTCGCGAAAAGCGGCGAGCTGTGGCGGCACATGTCGATCAGCGCGATCGAGTTCGCGCTCGGTTACGCGATCGCGAGCGTATTGGGCGTGGTCATCGGCTTTGCCATGGCGGAGAGCGCCACCATGAAGCGCGTGTTGCAGCCCTGGATCTCGGGCCTCTATGCCACGCCGACCATTGCGCTCGCCCCGTTGTTCATTCTCTGGCTCGGGATCGGCATCTGGTCGAAGGTGCTGGTGGTCATCTTCCTGGTGCTGTTTCCCGTGACCATCAACACCGAGGCCGGCCTGCGTACCACTAGCGCGCGGCTCATCGAGATGTTGCGCTCGTCCGGCGCGTCGCCGCGGCAGATTTTCTTCAAGGTGTCGCTGCCGTCCGCCGTGCCTTTCATCCTCGCCGGGCTCAAGCTAGGGATCGGACGCGGCCTGATCGGGGTGGTGGTGGCGGAGCTGTTCGGCTCGCGCGCGGGACTCGGGCGCTTGATCGCGCAGTCGGCCGACGCCTTCAACATGCCGGAGCTGTTTGCCGGCGTCGTCGTGCTCGCGGCCGCCGGGATCGCGCTGACGGCGGGTTTCGGTTGGCTCGAAAATCGGCTCGTGCCCTGGACCAAGGACTAGAGGCACGATGGCGCACAAGCTCGAAATCTCCCATCTCGGCAAGACGTTCGGCGAATTGCAGGCGTTGCAAGACATCAGTCTCGCGGTCGGGCGCGGCGAGTTCATCGCGGTTGTCGGCCCCTCGGGCTGCGGCAAGACCACGTTTCTGCGCATCGTCGCCGGGCTCGAACCGGCAAGCTCGGGCGAGGTGGCGCTCGACGGACGCGCGGTGCGCGGCCCGGGCGGCGACCGCGGCTTCGTGTTCCAGAACGACAATCTTTTGCCGTGGCGCACGGTGTTCGCCAACGCGATCATCGGGCGCGAGGTCGCGGGCCGAGTCGGGCCCGGCCGAACGGCGGCGCACGATGGAGCTCTTGAAGCTCGTCGGCCTGCAGGGATTCGAGCACTACCATCCGCGCCAGCTCTCGGGCGGCATGCGCCAGCGCGTCAATCTCGCCCGCGCGCTCGCCATCGACCCGCATGTCCTGCTGATGGACGAGCCGTTCTCCTCGCTCGACGCGCAGACCCGCGAGATCATGCAGACCGAGCTGATGCGCATCTGGGAGGAGGGGCGCAAGACCGTCTTGTTCGTGACGCACCAGATCGACGAGGCGGTGTTCCTGGCCGACCGCGTGCTCGTGTTCGCGCGCCGGCCGGGCCGGCTGCGGGAGAATGTCGCGATCGCGCTGCCGCGTCCGCGCTCGCTCGCGATCAAGCGCACGGGGGAATTCGTGCGCTATGTGGATCACATCTGGCGGCTGATCGAGGACGACGTGCGCGCCAGCGTGATCGAGGAGAAGGTGTGAAATTTCGTCGCAGTCGCCGGCAAAAGTTCGCCAGGCACGGGTGTTGCATGGAACGCAGCGGCGTGCTTCACCGCAACGATGAATGTGGATGCGCGCTCCGGCGGCGCAGCGAACAGGGAAGGCCCATATGACCGAGAACCGCATCACGCGACGGGCGTTTTCGACGGCGCTCGCCGCTTCGACTGCAGCCGCCGGGATGTTTCCGATATCTGCGCGCGCGCAGCAGAATTATCCCAACCGTCCGGTTCGGTTCGTGCTGCCGTTCGCCCCCGCCGGCGTCGCCGACATCACCGCCCGTCTCGCGGCGGAGAAGCTCGGCGACAAGCTCGGGCAACGCTTCGTGGTGGAAAATCAACCCGGACCGGGCGGCATCGCGGCGGCGCGCGCGGTGCTCTCGCAAGCGCCCGACGGCTATACGATCGGCCTCGTCACCAACGGCACCTCGATCAGCGCCGCCATCTACAAGGCGCTGCCGTTCGATCCGGTCAAGGACTTCGCGACCATCTCGACCATCGGCGCGTTCGATCTGGTCTTCGCCACCAACATGGAGTCCGAGCTCAAGACGCTCGACGACTTCATCAAGGGCGCACGCGCGCAGCCCGGCACGCTCAATGTCGGCACCATCAATGTCGGCGGCACGCAGAATCTTGCGGCCGAGCTGCTCAAAGCCTCGGCCGGGCTCAACTTCCAGATCATTCCCTACCGCGGCACGCCCGACGTCATCGTCGCCCTCATGCGCAACGACGTGCAGCTCATGGTCGATTTCTATGCGCCGATGAAAGCGACCCTGGTGGACAAGAAGATCCGCGCCGTTGCCACCACCGGCAAGGCGCGCTCGCCGTTCTCTACCGACGTGCCGACGGTCGCGGAGGCGGGCGTTCCCGGATACGAGGTGGTGTCGTGGAACGGGGTGTTTGCTCCGCACGGCACCCCCGCGGACGTCATCGCGCTCTTGAACAAGACGATCCGCGAGATCGTGGCGACGCCCGAGGTGAAGCAGCGCTACGCCGAACTTGGCATCGAAGCCAGGGCCAGCACGCCCGAGGAATTGAAGGCTCGGCTCGCCGGCGACATCGGCAAATGGGCGGCGGTGATCGAGCGCGCCGGCATCCCGAAACAGTAGCGACACGTTGGGATTGCGAATAACAATCGGAAACAATGGAACGCCGCCGGCGATCGTTTCCTACAGCCGCAGGTTGGTCCTACCAAGACTGAACCGGGGCGACCGGGCGCGACGGTTGGCTTCGTTTGGCCAAAATCGCGGCCGTCGTGCTCTTCCTCATCCTTCGAGACGCGCGCACGCTCGTTCGACTTTGCAGGACCACTGAGCCCGCGTGCTCCTCAGGATGAGGCCGGCCGACCGCGCTCGCGGTCGTTTCTCACGATTTCAAACAGCGAAGGTCGCGTTTCCGCGACGCATTTGCGACTGCCTCTAGCACAGCCACGTTACGTAGTCAATAGTGTAGTTAAAATGTAGTCACAGGCGAGCGCGGAATCGTGCGCAAGGCACGGAAACCTCCGCGTCCAAAATGCGCACTTGTGTGACCGCCCTCACATTCGGGCCGCCCGCGCTATCGCTATTTTCTCCCCATGGAGGGCATTCATAGATGGAGGCTATCATGGCCCATCTCGTGAGTAAGCGATTTGTGGAGCGCGCGAACACCGCGCTGCTGTTGGGCATTCTATGGAGCGGACTTGCGATTTGCGTCCTCGGCGCGCTGTCCTACGACATCGCCCACTGGTTCGGGACCTGGTGATGCCGCTGAGCGCTGCGAAACCACGAGACCCGCCTGCCCATTGCAGCGGATCGCTCTGAGACTTTCGGGCGACACTTCTAGAAGCCGAATAGCGCCGCCACAGCCAATTTCACGAGATCACCGATTGTCCGCCGCGAGCGGCGCGCTCTTATCGAGCCGGCGCAGCACCTCGTCGCGGCTCGCATCGGGCACTTCGAGCAGCACGCGCGCGATTCCGGCCTCGCGATAGGGCGCGAGCGCCGCGTGATCGGCCGGCGCGTTGAACACCGTGATCGAGAGCGTCGCGGGATCGCGTCCGGCCGCGATGGCGGCTTGGCGCAGCCGCGCCGCCGCGGCCTTGGGCTCCCAGCCGCCGCGCGGACGCGGGAACCAGCCGTCGCAGAACTCGACCACCCGGCGCACGGTGTGGTCGCTCTCGCCGCCGAGGAAGATGGGCGGATGCGGCCTCTGCTTCGGCTTGGGATAGAGCCAGACCGGATCGAAATTGACGAACCGGCCGTGAAACTCGGCCTGCTCCTGCGTCCAAAGCGCCTTCATCGCCAGCACGCGTTCGCGCAGCAGCTTGAATCTGGTTTCATAGCGGGCGCCGTGGTTCTCCATTTCCTCGGCGTTCCACCCGCCGCCGATCGCGAACATGAAGCGGCCGCCCGAGAGCTGGTCGAGGCTCGCCACCGCCTTGGCGGTGATGATCGGATCGCGCTGCGGAATGAGGGCGATGCCGGTGCCGAGCTTGAGCGTGCGCGTCGCCGCCGCGGCGAACGACAGCGCGACGAACGGATCGTGGGTGTGCGAATAGCGCCTGGGCAGCTCGCCGCCGCCGGGATAGGGCGAGCGCCGGCTCACCGGGATATGCGTGTGCTCGCACACGAACAGCGATTCGAAGCCGCGCTCCTCGAGCGCGCGCGCCAATTCGTCGATCGCGATGCCGTAGTCGGTCGGAAAATAGAAGGCGCCAACCAGCATTTCCCACCCATTTTCAGCGCGTCATGCCCGCGGCGGCGCGGACGGTCGATGCCATCCCAGGCGGATGCGAAACGTATACCATGCGACTCGGTCTGCTCCCTCCCCCCTTGTGGGGGAGGGTTGGGGAGGGGGGTGGTGCGTGTAGCAACATCTGTGCCTCACTCTCACTACCCCCACCCCCAACCCCTCCCCGCAAGGGGGAGGGGAGCACATCGAGATCTACGGGACAATTCTGCAGCAAACCCAAAGGGAATGCCCGCTAGCCTGCCGCGCCCACGGACAGATCGCCCCAGCTTGTCGTTCGCTCGATGCGAACGGCAATGACGGGGTATTTTGCAATCCGCATGGCGCCGAGCTGCGGGTACCTGGAACGCAGAAGCGCCTGCGCGTCGCGGTGCTCGCTCCCTGCGCGCAGGATTTCGGCGTGCCCGCGCAGCATCACCCAGCCGAGCCGCGCCCAATCCTCGTCGTAGCGGTCGACGATCACCGCGACCGCGGAGTTCTCGGCAATATTCCGCAGGCGCTTGAGCGCCGCGCCGGGACGTCGCTTCGGCTTTTCGTCGATGGTGATATAGAGCGTGCGCTCCAAGACCGCGAAGCAGACCGGCACCACATGGGGAACCGCGCGCCGATCGGCGGTGGCGAGATGCGCGATGCGTTGCTGCGCCAAGAACCGGCGCTCGCCATCCGACAACATGGGTCGCCCTCGGCTGCCATTGCTCCGGTGGGCTGAGCGCAGGCCACGAGACACGATCGGCCGCCGCCCGGAAATGCGCAAATGTGTGACGGCCATCACAGCCCAACGAGAGCCGATGTGAAAGGATCACGGTCAAGGCGATCCGGACGCCTCAACCAATTCAGCCCGAAGGCGGTCCGGAATACGCTGATCGAATGAAATCTAACCCCGCTTCGGCGGGGTTCTTCTTTTTCGCGCAGCATCGGGCAGCTAAAGCGTGATCTGGACCCGCGGCCCGTACGCGCACCGAAGGCCTATCAGCTAACATCTTATGAACAACGGATAATTTCGATCGAACCATGGGTGTCGGGTGAGAGATTTGAACTCCCGACCAACGGTTTACAACCGTGGTGGAGAACCCCTCGTGGGTGGGGGCGAGAGGTTCCTCTGCCCAGTGCGTTTGATCCGATCGGGGTCAAATGATCATTGCGAGCAGCTCGATCATTCCGATTCCAATCACCAACACCACGATCGCTACCGGATCGTAATCGAGCCAATGCCGCTTTTGTACATACATGACACGCCGCCTTGTTTCTTCGGATTCAACGACATACGCACACGTGTTCGTATCGCTGCGGGTCGCTATTTCTGCCTTTGGAGTTGCTCGACGAGCGCAGCGATATGCGGGGGGACGGGCGCCGCGAGAGCGTCGTACTGGACCCTGAGGTAGTGCTCAATTGACAGCCCAACGCTTCTATCGGGAGCGGGAATCAACTTGCTTTGAGGAGCACCATTTGCCCTCGATCGGCGAGTGGCATGGGGTGCGGACCAGAGGTCAGCTGGGGGAAAAATCGGTTGCGTGGACACACCGACGAATCCAGTAATCGATACGGTCGGCTGTTCGAACCACAGACATGCGGGCGCCCTCCCTTCGGGTTGAGGGCCGCCCCAGACGAGCCGATCACCGACTACCACTCGAACTGAATTGCCAAAGCGAGAAGTTAAATCCTCTCGCCGCAGCAAGATGACGGCTAGGGGCGAGCCACTCTCGTCCCTCCTCCCGGTCCGCGCCGATTACCTAACGCGCAGACGTAAGTCGGGTTCCAGAACATCACTTCCCATGCGCTTCCCACAGTCATTTCTGGGAAGATTGCCTGGCTCAAATATGGTCTAAGCCTTTGTGTCTCTTGGTGCCGGGTGAGAGATTTGAACTCCCGACCAACGGTTTACAAAACCACGTCCGGCCTGATTTAGTGCGCTGATTTTCCACGACTTTTTGCCCACAATTTTCCGGCCATCCCTCAGAAAAGCCTATGGTTATTGGGCTTCTATTATCCTATGTTAGTCACACTATCTAACGCAACATAACGCGCCCCTGTGTGCACCCTCTGTGCGCCTTGCGCGGCCAACGGGAGATAAACCGATGGTCGAGACTGCTCTGCTCACCGATGCTGCGGTGCGTCGGTACAAGCCCGGTGCCAAGCTGCGTTGGATACGCGATGCCGGTGCGCGCTCGCTCTATCTCGTCATCGCGCCGCGCCATGACGGCGACAAGCGCAATGCCAAGTCTTTTTTGACGCGCTTCCGCGATCTCAACGGCAAGCCGGGTAAGATGGTGCTTGGCCCGTTCGATCTGTCGGGCCACGAACTAAAAGAAACGCCGCAGGTCGGGCAGCCACTCACGGTTGCGGGTGCCCGCGCGCTGGTCGCCGATATTCACCGCCGACGCGCTCTTGGCGAGGACGTTATCGGCCAGTCGCCGCACCGAGGCGGCAGAAAAAGCCGCGCTGACATTCGGCACCTGCGCCGTCGAGTTCTTCGGCGACTACAAGACCAAGCGCTGGCACGCCCGACCCCGGCGCTGGTACCAAGACGCCCGCACGCTTGGCCTGGACTGGCCGCGTGAGGCCGATCCAGCCAAGGTTGAGCCTGAGCTGATCGCAGGCGGCTTGGCGCAGCGTTGGGCCGACAAGCCCGTCGGCGAGATCGACGAGGCCGACATCCTCACCGTCGTGGATGCGGCGCGCAAGAGCGGCATTCCCGGTCTTGCGCAACGCAACGGCTCTGCCAGTGAAAGCCGGGGCCGCCGTATGCACGCGGCGCTGAGCGTGTTCTTCCGCTGGCTGCAAGCCAAGCGGCGCGTCCTGCGCAATCCCTGCCGCGATGTCTCTCACCCTGGTGCGCCACCGTCGAGGGAAAGGGTGCTGACAACCGACGAGGTCAGATGGTTTTGGCACGCGTGCGACGGCGAGCCGCTTTATGGGCCGCTGCTGCGGCTGCTGCTGTTGACCGGGGAGCGGCTGAACGAAGTTGCCGGTGCGCGACGGGGCGAATTGAACAACGATAGAACCGTCTGGACTATTCCGAGCACACGCACGAAGAACCACCGCGAACATATTGTGCCGCTGGCACCGCTGTCGCGCGAGCAACTCGCAAGCATTAAGACTTCAAGCGACCTGATCTTTACGACCACCGGCGCGACGGCATTGAGCGGCTGGAACAGGCTCAAGCGTCGCCTCGACCGGGCAATGCTGGAATTGGCGCACGAAGAACGCAGCGCCAATGCGTCGCCGCTCGCGGCATGGCGACTTCACGATCTGCGACGAACGTTCGTTAGCGGCTGCGGCGAGCTCGGCATTCGCGGTGAGGTAATTGAGCTGTGCATCAACCATCAATCCGGCGCACGCGGTGGGGTGGCTGGCATTTACAACAAGAGCGAGTTGCTGCCCGAGCGCAAGGAAGCGTTTGAGCGCTGGGCCGCGCATGTGCAGGGCCTCGTGTCCGGCGAACCGGACAAGATCGTGCAACTGCCGCGCAAGCGGGGCGGCAAATGACTGTGGAGCGCAGTACCAGAGGGCTGCTCACTAACACGCCGCTTGACCCCGCTCGAGTGCCTGAGCTGCGGCAGCGGATCGCCGATCACATCCTATCTTGGCGACAGTTTGCAGACGCCCTAGAGGAAGCCGCCAAAAAACCGGGCGGGCGTGATGCAAAGCCCACACAGGCCAATATAGTACTCGACCTAAAGCGCGCCTTCGCGCACGTCCGTAGACAGACTGATAGGGTGGACGCCTACCTCATGCGCATTGAGCACGATTTCGCAAAGGGACGTGCACCTAACCTGACCGCCATCCACGTTCTTCTCGAAGCCGCCCTTCTGCTCACAACCTATGTTCATCAGCTCACTATCATTGATAACGAGCCTGCCATCGGGTCAACGCTGAAAAAAGTTCAGGCACTTAAAAACAGCCAATCGGGCAGATCAGAGCAATCAAACCAAAACCGCCAAAGCTGGCAAGCGCAAGCTGACGAAATTTGGCGGACGCATCCCGGTTTGAAGAAGCTGGACGTGGCGAAAAAAATTGCCGGGACAATCCGACCGCGAAGGTCGATACCATCCGGCGTCGTATCAATCAGAGCCAAAAGTAGAGGCCACACCGTTTCCTGTTGATAACTTTGGCATCGTCGTTAGGCGGTCATTCTCGACAGCCTCGAACAGATCGCCGCCAATGCACACGACGAGCGCGCCGTAGAGGCCGCCGTTGTGGGTGCCGACGGCGTTGTCAACGCGATCAGCCTCTATGTCGAGCATGGACGTGATAC
>Ga0070699_100003836_pt1 | contig 13279 bp, 11 predicted proteins | sample KBSK1503metaG_FD_65473 | JGI IMG/M metagenome (GOLD analysis project Ga0070699, IMG submission 65473) | Corn, switchgrass and miscanthus rhizosphere microbial communities from Kellogg Biological Station, Michigan, USA - KBS K1-50-3 metaG | ecosystem: Host-associated > Plants > Roots >...
CGTTTGGCACTCCTCCGGCGCGAAGACTGGTTTGAGCCCGGTGGGGTTACCCCAGGTGGCTGTGGCCTGGGCGAGCGTGCGTTCAGGATTAAGCATATACAGCGCCCCCGCAGTGTAGGGAAATAATTGATGGGCCTTTTGAGCAATGATTCCATAAGCCTCCTCAGCAGACTTGCAAATTTGAAGCAGGCGGCTCATTTCGTTCAGCAGGACGATTTCATGGTTGCGTTGCTGGAGTTCATTCAGAAAGCTGCCCATTTTATGATTGGCTTCCTGCAACGCGGCCTCGGACTCCTTTTGGGAGGTGATATCCCGCGCAACGACCTGAAAGCCGATCACGCGGTTCTTCCGGACTGCAATCTGCACGGTCTGCCCCAGCCAGATTTCGCGCCTATCACGCGTAAGTGCCAAAAACTCGAGGTAGGTGTTCAACGTTGTTTCTGCAATCTGGCGCTCATAGGCAAATCTCACGCGCTCGCGCCAGGCGGGATGCACAAATTCCAAATAACGGCGGCCCAACACCTCGGCTTCAGACTTGTACCCCATAATGCGCAGAGCAGTTGGGTTGACGTACGTCAAACGTCCACGCGCGTTGACCCGAAAGATGATGTCGCCAACCGATTCCACGATCTGCCGGTAACGCGCCTCGCTATCCAACAAGGCCTGCTCGGCCTGTTTGCGCTCCGTGATATCCATCATGGCGCCGATGATGCGATGGGGCTCTCCAGCTTCATCATGGAGGATATAGCCGCGATCCATAATATCGGCATACGTGCCATCGACGCGCTGAAAACGATATTCCTTCGACCAGAATTCCATGCCCGTTTCCAGCGCCTGTTGAATGGAGCGATCCACTTTCGGTTTGTCCTGCGGATGAATATGATCCAGCCACCATTCCTTGTCGGTCTCGGTGATGTCAGAGGCGTAGCTAAAAATCTTCTGGAGCCCGCCACCCCACCAGATACGATTCGTTTTCAAATTCCAGTCCCATACAGCATCCTTGGTGGCCCAGGCCATGAGTCTGAATTGCTCTTCGCTTTGGCGCAATGCTTCTTCCGCCTCCTTCTGCGCAGTGATATCCAGCATGACCCCCTGCCACAGGGAGGGTTCCCCCGCTTCATTTTTCAGAAGGATGGCTTCATCATGCACCCAAACTACACGGCCATCCTGGGCGATGTATCGATAATCGCACGAAAATCGTCCATTAGCTTCAGCTTTTTGCGCTTCTCCCCACATGCGCTCACTATCTTCCGGGTGGATGATGTTATTGCAAAAATCGGGTTTGGCAATCCAGTCTTCAGGTGAGTAGCCGAGCATCTCCTGAATTTGAGGACTGATGTAAATGGTATTGCGAGATTCATCGGCCAGGTCAACATAGATAATGGCAGGCATATGTTCCACCAGCGTCCGGTATTTAAGTTCCGCCTCTCGCAAGGCTTCTTCCACCTGCATGCGCTGGGTGATATCACGCGAGACGCCCACGATTCCGACCACGCGCCCGCTGGGGTCTTTGATTGGGGCCTTGGTGGCAGATAACCAACGCGGCTGACCATCCTTCGTGGGGTTGAATTCGATCCGGTTGATCAACGGTTCACCGGTCTCGATCAGGCGTTGTTCCTCATCAAAGAAACTCTGGACCAGTTGCGCATCTTGAAAAAAGTCAAAATCAGTTTTGCCGATGGCGGCCTCGGGAGCCGGAATGCCCAGCATTTTAGCCTGGGCGCTGTTGATGCGCGTAAAACGGGACGCCGTATCCTTGAAATAGATGGTATCGGGAATGTTATCCATCAGCGCTTGAAGCAGATCGCGTTCGGCTTGCAAACGCCCACGCTGCTGCTCCAAAAGCAGGTTGGCAGTTTTCAATTGATCGTAGATGCGGGCCCGACCAATGGCGGTGGCGGCCTGGTTGGCTATCGTCTCCATCCAGGCAACTTCCTGCATGGTGAAATCGGGCTGTTCAGGGGTGTTGATGGCGGTCAGGGTTCCCAGCCCTTCACCCAGATATAACAGAGGCAGCACCACGATCGAGCCGCAATTGGTGGCGAGGCGGCGTTGCTGCACAGCCGGGCTTTCGCGGTCATCTGGCTGGCCCTTCGGGGAAATCGCAGGACGCAATTCGCGCAGGGCCCAGCCGCTTAAGCCCTCCATCAGCTCAGCGTATGAGACGGTTCGAATGACGTTCTCCACTCCCAGCCCGGCACTGACCAGATGCGTCACCTGCTGGGCCTCATGGTCAAAGATGATTAGCGAGGTGCGGTCGGCGACGAGGGTCTGGGCGACCGTGTTCGCCACTGATTGAAGAACATCTGGCAGGTCTTCAAGGGTAATGACCGACTGAGCCACCTGATATAGTGAATGGATAAAATTCACAGAGGCTCGCAATGCCGCCGTCCGTTCAGCGACGCGCAATTCCAGCTCGGTGTTGATGCGGCTTAACGCGGCGTTCCTCTCCAGCAACTCCTGTGAGGTCAACTCAAGGCTATGTTCCAGCATGTGGCGATCTTCGTCAAATTGCCGATAGGCCGCATTGATAGCCTTATACAGCTCAGCCTGCATCGGCGAGAGTGATTCGGCTTCACCGTTAAATCGCCTGAGTTGCCTTTTTAACAGGCTGTGGTATTCATCCATTAGAACTCGGTCAGGGTGGTGATGGTCATGGTTTGGTTGTGCAATTCACAGCGAGCGGAGGGGTTGAACGGCGAAATTTCCCCGTACGAATAGAAACCTGCCAGCACAGTTTCTGGCCCCAGCACCTCCCGCACGCCTTCCACTTCCTCTTCGATGCGCTGCTTAAGCACCAGTTTGCGACCCACGCAACTGATCAACAAGGCCAGCTCGGGTGATGTTTCTCCAATGGCTGTGTAGCTGGTTTGCGCCGCACCAACCGCCCCATCGATGAGCCGGTCAAAGTTGGCTTTCATCAACCGGGCATGCCCTCCCTGCGGCATATCGCCGGCAAACGTCAGGCTGTCTTCGGCTTCATTGACGCCGAGTATGGTGCGGACGACGCTTTCTCCGGCGGAGGTGCGCAGGCTGAGTGGAAACAGTAGTCCGCTGGCAGGCAGGTTGCGGGCGTGTTCACCCAGATATTTTTTGTATAAGGCCAGGGCAGGCTGCCCATCCAGCTCATATAAAATGTTGCCCTGCGAACGTGTGACCACCCTTTCGGGCCCGAAGGCATCCCAACCGCCCATGGACCCAAAGCCGATGCGGATGCGATCCCCATAGAAACCAAGGACGGCAATGGTGTTGGGTTGAGGTGCTGCATCCCACAGCACCAGGGTTTCTTGAAACCGGTCGCCATCGCCCGCCAGGCCACCGGTTAACGTGACTCCCACAGGTAGGTGTTGCGTAAGGCCCGCTACCAATTCACTGCCATTCACATTTTGCCCATCTGAGATGACCAGCACATGCACCAGTGACTCGTGTGGCAGGGACTTTGCCAGCTGTTCACCGGCATGGAAGCTTTCGCTGGCATTGTGGATTCCAAGGCTGACCCCCTGCAGACGCGTATGTTCAAAAAGGATGGCTGTGGCCACAAGAGTTTCATCGGTCACTTCGGTGCCATAAATCTCCCCCGCCGTGGAGCAGCCCAGGCGATGAGCGTTGGGGTAGGCTGCTTCAATATCTGCCTGCCAGCTCGTTTGCTTGAGGCAAGCCGGGCTGCCAAACAGTAATACCAATTGAGCCTGGCTCGCGGACCTGCCGGGCGGCGCAGGCGACCAGCCTTTGCCGTGGACCCATCGAGTTTGTTCGATATGCATTTCTGCTCTCCTCTCAATACTATTCTTTAATGGGCTGAGACGAATTACAAAGCAGTTGGACAAGTTTATTACTGCATGAGGCGAGGTGGAACCTGGTTTCTCTGAGTTGTTGCATTATAGTTTTTATTCTCGTTCCATAAGTATCCCCCCAACTGCCTATGGTTGACAAGGGTTCAGGCAGCCCTGAAATTTGTTTCGAATCAAGCTTCCCAAGTAGTGCTCATTGTGCCATGGACTTCAAATATAGCTCTTCCACTTTCCTGCGCGCCCAGGGTGTACAACGTAAAAACTTCAAGCTGGATTTGATGCTGGGGGTATCGTTAAAACATTTGATCGGGATGCGCTTGCCCAGCTCGGCCCAGCCATATTGCTCAACCAGTTGAGTGACGATCATTTGAAGTGTAATGCCATGTAAGGGATCATTGGACTGAAAGTTTGCCATTATCGTTCACCTAACGTGCTCTTCTTTTGGAAGATAAGCTGTGAAAGAGACCTCATCTGGCTAGTACCGGGTGCTGGAATCTCCCGGCGTTCGAGAGTCGGTGCCGCTGACTTTGACATCCAGCGTACGTTTCTCCATGGTGGGAGTAGAACGTGCACTTTCCCCCGGTTCACTCAATGGCGAGGTGTCCACCAGATCTGAGCGCGGGTTATCCTGGCCGAAGACCAGCGTCACGCCGGCCAGTGAGATAACATCTCCCGGATATAACACCGTCTGGCTCGTCCGCTGCCCATTGACATATGTGCCACCCGTGGAATTCAAATCGAACAGCACAAAATGTCCCTTGATGGCCCGCAGCTGGGCGTGATGGCGGGAAATACGTGGATCATCAATGACCACATGATTCCCCAACCTGCGCCCAACGTTGATGACCGATTCCTGGAGAGGGTGAATTTTCAGACCTTCGATGATCAAGAACGCATTCTCAGGAATGGCATCATTCGTTTCAGGTTCGATACTTGGATTCGTTTCCATACCTTGCGTTTCCTCACCGGCCCAAGCGGATGCGAAGCTGGCACGATATTTCTTTCGAAACCTATAAAAGCACTATTCCGATTTTTGTGTTTTCCCAAGCTGTTTGTGGATCTGTTCGATCAGAGTTATTAATTCATCCCGTTCTTTGAGCGCATGCCGTAGCGAGACCTGCAGGTCTTGATCCTGTGGCTTGGAGCGGTTGCCAAGTAAATGCTCTTCGCGGGCGATCTGTTTGACCTTTTGATCGAGTTTGGCTTCAAGGCGTTGGCGATAGCCCTCGTAAAACTTGAAATCGTCGAGGGGCTCGGGCATGGTGGGGGAGTTGCCAAGATCCAATAATTCATTGACTGTTGTCAAGAACATCTCAAGATCGACCGGCTTTTGGATGAAGCGCGTGGCGCCTATATTGAGCGCAAATTCCTTGTCTTCTGGTGTAACGTAGGTGGCTGTGATGAACACGATCGGCACATTCCGTGTTTCAGGGGCGATGCGCAACCGGTGGACCAGTCCGAAACCATCCAACTCAGGCATCATAATATCGGCAACGACGACGGTGGGGCGCTCCTTTTGAACAACCTCCAGTGCCTCCCTGCCGTTGGTGGTCGTAATTACCCGATGACCCTTAAAGGTCAAGGTGGTATCCAGTAATTTGCGGATATCGGGATCGTCTTCGACAATGAGCAGGTAGCCTGAACCGATGGTCATACCTTTATTCTAATCCCCAATCTCGGGTTTGGTTATATTAATTTCATCACCTTTAGACAATGCCCCCTCGCGAAGTATCCTGTATAGGCACCATTGTTCACGCATGCCCACCATAGGATTCGATATCAAGAGACATCACATCCAATGAAATTCCACGTTCAGTGCGATTTCGAACCGTCTTGAAGCCTCGTTTTAGGTATAAACCTTGCGCATGAGTTGTCTCCAGAGCAATTTTCCTACAACCTTCATTGTGGGCAATCTCCATCAGCTTATCAAGTATGAGTAAACCATAGCCCTTCCCCCGATATTTCGTTTTGACAGCCATACCCGTGATACAAAATATTCTACCGTCAGGTTGGTGGGTCTTTAAAGGATTCTCATCCAGGCCTGGTTCGCGCTCAGTTAACCATTTTTCCGAACAACCATAGGCTGCAATTTCATTATCTGCAATCAGAATAATAAAACCATTTGGGAATGCTGTCAGTCGGAGCTGAAAAGTTTCCAGCTTTTCGGCAGTTCCGTAAGGAGTGAAAGCCTCTGCATCGATTTCTGCAACTGCAGAAACATCTTGCTCTCTGGCATTTCTAACAAGTATTCGGGTATTATCCGACATGAAATAATTCCTCTCGATATTCTTTTATTTTCACAATTACCTTTACAATGAATTCCCTTTTCATATTTTTATTATATCCCAAGCAAACCGTACGGCTACCTAGGATATCTGTTTAAGGTGTAACGGTAGGGGGTGGCTCTGCGGGAGCCGAAGTGGGAGGCGGTTCGGTGGGAGCGGAAGTAGGTGCAGGTAACGTGGGGACCGCAGTAGGCGGTTCAACAGTGGGTGGCGGCAAGGTTGGGAGCGGTAGTGCTGTTTCGGTAGGTATGATTGTTGGTAATAGCGTTGGTAGAGGTGTTGGGGTGTTATCCCGTTGCTCAATAGGAACCTGCTCCAGCCCAAAAAGAATACCGGGTGGAACTTCCACAGGTTGATATTGGGTATAGCTGGGTTGCTCAGGTTGCGGAATGAGCAGGCCCACTACTGCCACAGTGACAAGAAACATGGCCGCGATCCAGGCCCAACGTGCGGCCTTATTTTCCATAACGGGTTGACCACGGTCGAGATCAGCCAGGCGCGTGACCGGTTGGCGTGGTGCCCGGGCACTCAGTAGACTGTAGTAAGGCGCAGCCAGATATAAGCTGGCTTGCCAGGCCATCAGCACGGCCAGCCAAAATGTTTTGAAATCGGGCCGCACAATAAATGCAGCCCACCCAAAGCCCAGCAGGCTTAACCCAATGAGGGCCTCCCATTGCGTGACACGTAAGGCGTGCAGGGTTTTCGATTCGCCCTGAACTTTGGGTGTGCGCAGGAAGACACCCTTTTTTTGAATCAGTCCCTGAATGCAGGCCAGTGTGACCGCCCACCCCAGGCTGAAAAAGTTATACATGGAGCGTAACGCCACGCGCCGCGAAACATGCAGGATATGGCGCAACACCCACAGGAAGCGCCACAGATGCAGGAACAGGAAGAGGGCTGGAATAACGAGCAGCGGAATGGTGAGTGGACGCACCGAGAACCAGCCATAAAATATACTGGCTACTGCACCGAGCGCCAGGAAAATACCGAAGATAAAGTTGACCACATCGGTGAACCATTGCAAGCCGCCCACCAGATAAAAGTAACGTTGCGAAGCAGTGAGCCGATTTTGCGAGTCCAATTGATGGGCCCAGGGCATCAGAGCGCTCCAATGTTTTTTGAGGATCTGAATGCCGCCAAAGCACCAGCGGAACCGCTGTTTCTTCAGGCCCTCGAAGGTATAGGGCATCAGACCGCGCCCGTAACTGTGTTTCACATACAGCGACTTGTAACCACGCTTCAGTATGCGCAGACTGGCTTCAGCGTCCTCGGTGATACACCATTCATCCCAGCCGCCCACCTCCTGCAAAGCGGACTTGCGAATCAGACCCATGGTGCCGCAGAAAATAATCGCATTGTATTCATTGCGCACCGGCATGGAAATATCGAAGAAATATTTATAGCCGTGATATGTGGACTCGGTGAACGGGTTATCGGTATACCCGCGATAATCCTGCGGGGCTTGCACGAACCCAAGCCTGGGGTTCGCAAAGGCCGGCACAAGCGCCTTTAAGAAACCCGGGTCCACGATGTAATCGGCATCGATACTCCCGATGATTTCGGCTTCGGGCGCGGTGTGGGTCAGGGCAAAGTTCAAAGCGCCAGATTTGTACCCAGGCCACTTGTCCAAATGGATGAAGTGGAATTTGGGTCCCAGCGCCAGGCATAGGTTCCGAATCGCAGTCCAGTTTTCCTGATTGGGGGTGTTGTTATCCACCACCAGCACTTCGTAGTTTGGATAATCGAGCTGAGCCAAAGACTTTAACGTGGCTGCCACCACTTCGGGCGGTTCATTGTAGGCGGGCACATGCAAAGAGACCATGGGTGCATAACCCGGGATGGGCGGCAGCGACTCGTTACGATAACGCAGCCAGCGGATGCGGCAAAATAATTCGAGGCTCTCATACGTGTGGGTGAGCGCCATCACCAAGGCCAGGGCCTCGATCAGGAAAAAATCGAGCGCGATGATAAATGAGATCATGTTGAGCGGCGTAAAGGCCGTGACCATGAACGTATAGATAATAAAGAGGAGCGTGGCCAGCAGGGTCATGGCCCAAGTGACCTGGCCATGGGCATTCCAATTGGGCAGCTTGATCACCCACGCCGTCCCAAAGCTGAACGCGATGCCGCTCATCACAAGGATTTCAGCGGGCAGGCCAAAGGTGAAAAAGGCCCATAGATCTCCTAGAAAAATAACGACAGCCAGCCAGAACAGGGACCGCACGAACCTACCGCTTCGAACGCGATAGCCGCCCATGAGTGTTATGACGAGGCTAATCACAAACCAGCCAGCTGCGAGATAAAGAGAACGAGTTAACATCGTATTAGGTTTATGTTATTCTCCCGAAGGACACACCGTATGATTTGCTACTCAGAATGACAGGTTAAGATGCAGAGCAAATAAGATGCTGAAGAAAATGCCGATGGCAAACAAAACAGCAGCCGTGACTTGAATGATGCGGCGGCGCACTGTACCTGCCCGCGAGTGCTGCGCTGACTGCACATCCCACGCGGACTTAACCGCCAGTGGCGCAAAAAGCAGCGTGGGAATGCCCGCAAATAGCAGACCCAACAACGCCAGCGCCAGCCAGCGATGGGTCTTTCGCCACGGGCTCAGGCCCTCAGGCGGATACGGCTGGGCAGGCATACGCCCTTTGGGAATGCTCAAAAGCAAATAGTCTTTGTTGACCACATGGTAGAGTTCCGGCGTTTCTTCGAGATAGGCCAAAAACGGATTCTGATTCAGCAGTTCATTCAGATAGGTATAGGTGGCATCGTGATTGCCGCGCCGGTTGGGCTCCAGCTCATTGAGCCGATTCATGCACACGATCTTCTCCTCCAATGAAGTGGCGAGCTGGCTGCGTAAAGCCCAGGCCTCAAGGGAGCCTGGCGCTGCCTGGGTGGCCTGCACACTTAATTCATAGGCGCGCAGACGATCACCCGCCTGAGCGGCCTGCCCGGCTTCCTCGAGCAAATCTGAAACGCGTTGAGTGGGTTGCGTATCTGCAAGTTCGTTATAGATGGTATATCTCCTTCATGATTGTTTTATAAGCGCTGGGGAACTTGCCGCTGAGCGAGGCTGCGTGCAAATACGTCCCTGTCGCCATGGTTTTATGGTAGCGAAGCAATATGAGTCTTTTCTGATACAGACTTAAATGGAATATGAATTTGAACCGATTGGGAAGCGAATCACTGCATCGTTAACCAGATGTTAGCTTGAGCCATTACAAATTTCCTGTAATGGCCGCTAGGGATATTCCACATCGGCGCGGGGCTGACGCCAAACCAGACCGATGTCACACACTGACCACCTCCGCTTCGTCGGCTGGCCGAAGGGGCGAACCTTGGGGACAATGTGAGCAACCCCCAGAGAGCGGGCGCAACTCCTTCGCGCAGCACCCCTTTAGGCCGTTTCGCCCCGACGGGCTCTCGGCCCGAATGGGGTGCCCCGCTCGCGGATATCATCCCCTTGTGGGACTGCAACTCTCGCAGTGCGTTGATCTTCGCTACTATGATCCACCTTTAGCCAAGAAATCTTTAGCTGATATTATCTCGGGTTCCTGTGCTTTGATAATTCTCAATTCCTGGCGTTTCTTCATGGCAGGGTCAATAATCAATGGCTTTAGCACTTTGATCAGGGTTTCCATCGAATCATAAGTGACTGTTTTCAACACCCAGTTATATTTCTTCTGCAAATCTACCATCATTGCAAAGGGACTTTCGCCTTCCTGAATGATTGGAATAAAGGGAATTTGATAATCAGGAACTGTAGCCTGTAATTCAAGCGGAGAAGATTTCGGGTTGGTCACATCAGCAATCACAAAGTACGACAAGCCTGCCAATGTTTTGATTGTTTCTGTAAAGTCTTTATCTGTAGGGCGGTCAAAATCAAAGACAATAGGCAGGAGGTCATATTCGCGCAATTTTTCTCTCAAACCATCCAGGATTGCTTTTCGTTCGGGAAGGGCAAAGCGCCCCAGAATGAGAACGGATTTGGATGTCAGTGTATTGATTACATCTCGAATCTCGTGATTGTTCAAAATCAAATAGATGAACTGCGCAATCTTGATATTATCCACGGTAATGGTGCGCTCTACTTCAGGAGTATCCCCAGCCCCAGGTCTGCCTCTGGGGGTGATGACCAGATCCTTTTGTTCTGCAAATTCACCGATCAAATCCCAAACATTGCTTCCATAGACCTGGCTGCCAGAAATTTTTGCACCATCTATGGTTGTATTTACGAGAGTTGTTCCACTGAGATCAGCCTTTGTGAGATTGGCTGAAGTGAGATTGGCTCTCATCAAACTGGCAAGTGTAAAGTTGCAATTGCTGAGATCTGCTTCACTCAGATCTGCCCCCCAAAGATAAGCTCCATGCAGGTTGGCATTGTTGAGATCGGCTTTGTTAAAATTAGCCTTACTGAGTTCAGTCTGAAAAAGGGTGGCTTCGCAAAGACTGGCATTTCGAAGGTTTACCTCTCCCAAGTTGGCATTACTAAAGTCAGCTCGATCAAGGATGGCACCACTCAAATTGGCTCCAAAAAGGTTAGCCCGTTGAAAATTGACGTTCTCAAGATTTACATTATGCAAATCGACTTCTCGCAGGTCAATATAATCATCAACATGATCCTGCATCCATTTATTCCAGAAATCAACGCCTTGCTTCAAAATTGCCAGTTGCTCTTCATTTGCCATCTTACACCTCTCCCTTAAATGCTCCGTCCAAAATTGATATCATCCCCTTGTGGGACTGTAGCCGCTCCGAAGACCACGGAGCAGACATCACGTTGACCTTCGCCATCATAATTCACCATTGAACGCCAGATCCAAAATGGAAACGTTCTCTACTCGATGGGTCCAAATTGCAGAGGATGATAGATATCAATGTAGATGCGATACTCCCCGTCGGGTCCCTGTTTCCATACGACAAAACAATATCCTTCGTCGATGTAAGTCTTCTCCTTCCGAGACAGGTGGGCGATCGAGTGTAATTTCTGGTAGGGTGTTTCCGCATCGCCTCCGGTTTCGAGAGGCAGTAACTGCCAATCCAAAAACCGGGACAAGTTCAGCCAGTGTCGGTCGATGGCTTCGCGGCCCTCAACTCGGGAGTCTTTTAGATCGGTGAGTAATGCGTCATCGGCATAGATGCTCGCGACCGTTGCCGGATCGCCGCTCACCATTGCCTGGGTCATGATTTGCAGTTTGGTTTCAAGCTTTTGCCTCACTTCCGGAGATACTCTTGAGTTATTCATTTTAGATCTCTACCTTTTGTTTCAAGGAACAGCGCGGATAGTAATATCACCCCTTGTGGGGCCTCCGCAGCACATGGACCTTGGCCATTAAAGTTTATTCCTCTACAACAATTTGAAAATCCTTTTCCAAAGTTTGTCCGCTTACCTGGGTTCCATAACACCAAACATAGAGTGTGAAGGTAAATGTACCTGTTTCATCTGGAATGCCGCTGATTGTTGCGGAATTTTCACCTTCCATAAAAACCAATTCCATTCCAGAAGGAAGCACCCCGTTTGTAATCACCATGTCTCCTACAGGTGTCACGTTTTGGGTGATATGGATTTCGGCTTCATACAGTAAGCCCATTTGTGCGCCTGGCAAAGCCGCAGGTTCAATTACAAGCAGATCTGTGACAGGTTCAAAAGTTGGCTCGGGTGGTTCTGGGGTCAGTTCCTCACTTTGTGTAAATAAGGAGCAAGAAAAAGATACCATCGAGATCATCAATACCATCGTCAAAATGAATGATTTATTACTTTTCATTCGTTCCATCACAACTCTCCCTTAAATGCTCCATCCAAAATTGATATCATCCCCTTGTGGGACTGTAACCACCCAAAAGCATGGGCATCCCGGCATAGAGCGCCGGGACAGGTGCAGCGCATTGACCTTCTCGATCATAATTCGCTCAATTCCTTTTGTTTCGATGGGCAATGCTTATCGGAAAATGAGCAATATACACAACAAACTCCTTCGATGGGACGTAGGATTGCACCGCAACTGGTGCATTGATAGAAAATAACTCAAGTACCAGGCGGCATTTGTTCTTGCTTGGCATATCCACATTGCGGACAGGTAATGACCGCATCCACTTCTATTTCCACTTTCATAGTTCTCCTTTGAACGCCCTATCCAAAATGGATATCATCCCCTTGTGGGACTGTAACCACCCAAAAGCATGGGCATCCCGGCATAGAGCGCTGGGACAGGTGCAGCGCGTTGACCCTCAATGAATTTACTGTTTTCATAAACACTTCACATTCCCCTTTCCCTCGCGGAGCACGCTGGTTGAGTAAATCCGCCCTTCGATATGGGAAAGGACGAGAAGGAGATCGTACAGAGTTCTGAAAATATCAACCTGGCATGAATTTATTCTTCTTCTTCTCGTTTTTCAGTTTTCGCTTTTCCTTGGGGTTCAGTTTCGATTTTTTCTTTTGTTCTCTATTACCTTTATCTTTTTTTCCACTTCCACTCATGGCTGTTTCTCCTTTTCTATTTCGAATGTGTTTTTGGATGCCCCTCCCTGCGGTCGCATCCTCGGCGGACGTCATTCCCTTGGGGACGGCATCCCACTCGCAGACTGGTACTCTCGCAGCCCTGGAGTCTTCGACGATATTATATCCCCGTAGGGGGCGCCAGGCGCAAGCGGCAGCTGGATAAGGAAGTCACTATTGCCTCTTGATGATTGCCAACAAATAAAACCCTAACGAGACTAGGATGCTCAATGTGATCAGGAGATCAACAATCATGTAGCCAACCGGGGTCTGTGACGTTGTGAACAGGAACCATAACCAGTAGCCGATAAACACCAGAAACAGGAAAGGGAAGAGATACCAAAATATGGCCTTGGTCCAGCGGGAGAACTTGAGTTTGTATTTGCTGTAGTGTTTGCCTTCGCGAATGAAGGCCGCGTCTTTGAAGAACGCGCTTAATTGCGTCTCGAGTTGATAAACGTAATCATATTGCCGTTCCACATGCAGGACGGTTTGAAAGTAGGTGTGTGAAAGACTTAACAGCGCCATCAGAAGTACAACGCCAATGACCGATACATCGATCAGAGGCACCATGGTCGTGCCGGTGCTGCCTGTTACTTGACTGCTAAAGAATGAATTTATCCAATCGCTCATCACTGTTGGACTGCTCATGTATAACAGGAGTATGAAGATCACGAACAGAATATACAGGAACAGGCGGT
>Ga0070699_100003840_pt1 | contig 13276 bp, 16 predicted proteins | sample KBSK1503metaG_FD_65473 | JGI IMG/M metagenome (GOLD analysis project Ga0070699, IMG submission 65473) | Corn, switchgrass and miscanthus rhizosphere microbial communities from Kellogg Biological Station, Michigan, USA - KBS K1-50-3 metaG | ecosystem: Host-associated > Plants > Roots >...
GAACCGCCCTCGTCTCCCTTCCCGCGGTTTCCTCCCTTGGAGGTTTTCCGACGCCGGCTGCCCATGCGCGCGGCACCTCCGTCAGCGGCCGGCATCCGAAAACCTTCACAGGAGGAGACATCCGAAAGCCCCGATCCACCGGAGGTTCTCTCGTTCGTGTCGTTACAGGCATCAGGCGGCTGCCGGGCGCGCCCGTGAGCGCGACATAGCATGCTTCAATACTGATCATGGCGGCGCACCCATAGCATCGGGAATTTGAAGCGATCCTCATCGCGGCCTTTGGGCACAAGATCGAGGAACTGGTAGGCGCCATTGACCATGTCAATGCCGCGCCCGTGGCAGGAATAGTGTGGAACACCTCGCCGTTCTCGTTCTTGCAGAAGACGCTGATTCCCTGCTCGTCCGACACATCAATCGGCCGGCCCTCGGCGATCTCTTCTGGGGTGAACGACACGTGATAGTCAAAATTGAAATCGCTTTCATGGGACGACACCCATGGGAAGCTCCAGCCCATGCGCTTCTTGTAAGCGTCGATCTTGGCAAACGGGGCGCGCGAAATGACCGTAAATGTCACGTCGCGATGATTGAGATGGATCGGGATGCCATCGAAATTGTCGGCCCAGAATGAGCATGACTTGCATCCTTCCTCCCAATCGGGAGCGAACATGAAGTGATAGACGATCAGCTGTGAGCGTCCGTCGAAGAGATCGACGAGCGAAAGAACTCCGTTCGGCGCCTCAAACTGGTAGCGCTTTTCCACGCGCTCCCAGGGCATCGCCATTCGGCGCCGCGTCAGCGCATCGCGTTGGCGCGTGAATTCCTTCTCGGCAGCGAGCAGTTCTAGGCGCGCCTTCAGCCATTCCTCGTGTGAAACGACCTGGTTCCGCATAGTCAGCCTCCTGTATCGATCATGAGAAGGAGGTAAGCGGCAGCTGCGCCACCGACAAGCGACTTCTCGACGCAAGGAGCCAACAGAGCGGCACCGGCCTGATGTCCGGTTGGGGTCAAAAGCGGAAAGGATCAGAAAGAGCGAATGTTGTCCGCTTTACCCTCAAAGCGGACATCGCGCGCTTGCGTCGCGGATAGGCTGGTGCCAAGGCTCCGGTTGCCATGAGAAACTCGCGGCTGCTTGGCTGGCTCAACCGGACGCCGGTGCAAACGTTCATTCTGTGCCCGGTGTTGGTGGTCGGGTTCGAGCTCGCCCGGCGGCGCGGACAGCTCGCCATCGTGCCGGCGGGCTTTGCGCTGCTCGCCTGGGGATATCTGCAATATCTGCTGGTCGGGCGCTTTCGCACGCGATCGGGCGGCGGCGGTCCAGGATTTGGTGTGCCGCCAGATCGGATCGTGGAGGACGGGCCTTATCGTTACGTCCGCAACCCGATGTATCTCGGGCACCTGATTTTCATGCTGGGCATGGCGTTGACGTTCGCCTCGTGGTTTGCGCTGATCCTGTTCGCCGCTCGCGCGCTCTGGTTTCACCGCCGTGTGCTCGAGGACGAAACTCACCTGCAGGAGATGTTTGGAGCGAGTTACCTCGATTATCAGCGGCGGGTGAAGCGCTGGATCCCAGGTCTCTTGTGAACGGGGCTGCGTCCGGCTTTGCAGCTCACAGCTATTCTTCGGGATCGTTAAGTAGGGCTCCGCTTGGGAAACAAAGGGTCACGCCCAGAGGTTCCCCCTGGGTAGCCTAACCCTGACGTTTGCGGCCGCTCGCGAACTTCCTTCAATATGGCGTCACACAAAAGAGTTCGCCGGCCTAAGTTCAGCGGCGGGCGGTCCGTTTAGGGGCGGCCCCCTTTGGGGCAGGGCACGCCGCTTGGTAGCCGTAACCGCGATTCATGTCGGTGTGGGTGACGCACATGGCGCCCCGTTTATTCGGCCCGGGACCGGCGTGCCATTCCCACGGTGCCTGCGCTCCGTACGGCCCGGACGTATTACCGGGGTAGATGTTCGGGTTGATATTGGCTTGGGCATTCGCCGACACCACCCAGACGGTTGAAGACAAAATGCCCACGGTTGCGACGATTAGAGCACGTTTCATCGTTTACCTCCCTGGACGAATAAGTCCGCGGAAAGTAACGCCCGCGTAAAGGCGAATGTTCCAAACGATGCCGGCTAAACTTGCTCTCTAATCGCCGTCCCTGCCGCGCCGGTTAAGCGGGTTGGTTCACCAACGAGAACCCCGCCCGAGTGTGGCAGTCCAAAGGGAGATCGGGCGGGGTCTCGGGAACCCTCACCAGGGGTGGGAGGACTTCCATCAGGGAAACACCTTGAGCGCGGTAAATATTCCTCACGGAACGTCCGGCAAAGCATAGGGATGCTTATCCCTTCGGCGACGGGTAAGCGAGCGCCGCCCGGCGGCGCCTGCGAAGGAAGTTACTGCCCCGTTTCGAAACTGCACTGCGCGCCTGCGCCCGCCTTCTGCATGATCTCGTTCGGGTCGATCGTGCACCGCAACTTGGAGACGCTTTCGATGCTCGAGCCCGCGGCTCCCTCGGAAGGAATGCCCGCGGCTGCCATCGTTGCGCCGACTTCGTTGGCTTCGCGTCCGGTCAGCGTGCGTTTGCGCGATCCGAAGGTGAGCTCGCAGCTGCGCGACGTGATATCGACATTGCTCACGCGGCAGACCACGGACTCCGCATCGACGGGAATTTTCGTGTTGGGGGTGAAGCCGAATCTGGTGTTGCCGCGGAACAGCCGCGCGATGACCCGCTTGTCGAACGCGCGCACCGCGGGCGAATGTTGCGCGATGACCGCGGCCAACGCCAAGGCGCTCGGCCCGCTCGCGGTTCCCGGCGCAGCCAACGTGGTGCTTTGCACGACGGTGAGCGCCAACGCCGGAATGATCAGCTTCTTCATCTCTGCAGCCTCCGTTCGGAACCCTTCTGCGCTGGGCGATCTCGCGCGTACGGTGCTCGATCGATGCGCCTTTCGATGGCGTGCGGCGAAACTGGAACGGCGCCGCGCGCAACCAGTGAGCTAACGCCAGTTTGCAGGATTCTTGCTTTGGCCTGAATCCACGATTGCGTGATGGATCGGGACCGCCCAACTCACGGTGAACCTAACGGCCTCGCGACGAATAAGGTGCAGAAGTTAAAGCGATGAGCGGCAGCTCAATATCGCTTTGCCGGCCTGGCTAGATTTCTCAGCGTACGCGTAACTTCGTTCGCTCCGCCGGGGCGGCGGGTAGAGGGGGCCCTCGGCGACCCGCAGCGAGGGCAAGAACCGGTGCAGCCGTTGCTCGTGCATTCGACGGCGCAACCTTCCCCGGTACCGGGGGCGCAGTCGGTAGTGCAGCCATAGCTGCTGTTTGAAAAGAAATCGCCGCCCACAGCGCCGCAGGTACGCTTGATCTCATTCACGGAATGCCTGCCAAGTTGGATCCTGGCAGCCCAGCCCTCGCTAGAGAGGACGGCGCATATGCCGAGGGCAATGACGAGAATGATGGATTTGCGCATCGACAGCTCCCATTGGGCGACGAACCCGCAACGCGGCCGTGAGTCGCGCCACCGCCGCGGCCGCGCGCGATACCGAATGATCGCTCGCGTCGTTGCCCGTCGGCTCGGACGGACGTGTTCCCACTCGAGCCAATCCATCCACGAAAGGACCGCTCAATATCGCTGTGCAGGCGTGACTGAGTTGTTGAGCGCGCGCGTAACTTCATTGCCTCCGCGCAGGAGGGGCAGACGAGGGGGTTCTCGGCGACCGCAGGCGGGGCACTGACCGGTGCACTTGCCGTCGTTACCGCATGCGACCACGCAAGCTTGGGCGCCGCCTGCGCCGCATTCGTGAACGCAGCCGTACCCTGAGTCGATCTGATAGAACTGGCCGCCCACACTGCCGCACGTACCCTGGATCTCCCCCGAGGAGTGGGTGCCGCCGATCGCGATCTTTCCAGCCCAGGCCTCGCCGACGAGGACGCCGTATATAATGAGAGTAATGATGAGAACGATGGATTTGCGCATCGAAACCTCCCACGGGGCGAGTCACATCCGACACGCCGGACTCTACTCCCGCGTGTAGGTTATGTCGAGAACACGCAAACATAACCGCCGTCTATGGACCCAATAGCCATCGTTATCGCCGGATCGAATGACGTTCCGACCATGTCGAGATTTGCGGCAGCCATTGCTGGTTTCGTGACGGTGGTGGGCAACGCCGCGTGCAAACGTTTCAGGTCTGTCTAGTTGAAGAGAGCTTCCACCCCGTGCATCGATCGTCCTGCGGCCCCGCCTGGCGGGGCCTTTGTTTTGAGGTCCGACAATGAGCTTCTGGAAATGGTCGCGCACCGCCGCCAACAACGCCACCGCCGACGGCTCGATCAATTGGGCCGAGGGCCAGGCGCCCTCCACGGTCAACGATTCCGCGCGCGCGATGATGGCCGCGGCCTCGAAATACCGCGACGACGTCGGCGGCGCGATCGCGACCGCGGGCACCGGCGCCGCCTATACGCTGTCCTCCTACCAGGTGTTCGACACGCTCGCGCACATGGACGGCGCGATGATCGCGTTCACCGCGCACGCGGGCAACGGCGGCGCCTGCACCTTGAACGTCGACGGGCTCGGCGCCAAGCCGCTGCGCTCGGCGCCCTCCACCGAGCTCCTCGCCGGCATGCTGGTCGCGGGCACGCCCTACGCCGCCACCTACTATAATGGGTCCGGCGAGTGGATCCTGCGGGGGCTTCTCGGCGCGCCCGGCGTTCCGCTCGGTGTCGCGCTGCCTTATTTCGGCGGCGCGGCGCCCTCGAGCGCGTTCGCGTTCCCCTTCGGTGAGGCGATCTCGCGCGCCACCTACGCCAATCTGTTCGTGCTGTTCGCGACCACCTACGGCGCCGGCGACGGCTCGACCACGTTCAACATTCCCGACCTGCGCGGCTATCTCCTCGACGGCAGGGACGACATGGGCGGCGTGGCCGCGAGCCGCATCACCGTGAGCGGATCCGGCATCTCCGGCGCCACGCTCGGCGCCGCCGGCGGAGCGGAGACGGTCACGCTGGCGATAGGGCAGATGCCCGCGCACAACCACACGCTCAATGATGCCGGTCACGATCATGCCGTCGTCGATCCCGCCCACTCGCACGGCTACAACTCGCCGCTCATAGCAGGTGTCCTCAGCGTCACGGGAGGCGGCGCCACCACCATGGGAGGCGTGGCGCAAACCGGAGGCACTACGACCGGAATTTCGATAAATCCCAACACGACCGGCATCAGCATCAACAACACCGGCGGCGGCGGCGCGCATCAGAACATGCCGCCGACGCGCATCTGCAACTTCATCATGCGGATTCTTTGATCCGCTCATTCCCGCGAAAGCGGCATTCGGCAGCTCTGGGTGCGTCTGCCGCGAGCGCGCGGGTAAACAATGGCTCGTCATGCCCGGGCTCGACCCGGGCATCCATCATCTTCGTAAGCAGATGGATTCCCGGGTCACAAGCGCGTTTACGCGCGTCTTCAACGCGCTATGCCGGCAATGACGCCGGAGAGATCAGTTCCCACCGCCGCCTTCGGGCGGCTTTTTTCATGGAGAAAGCGAATGGCTCCGACGCCTGAACAGACCGAGCTCGGCTATCACCGCATGTGGGATCGTGCGCAGATCGCCGCGGCAAAGCTCGAAGGCGCGCGCAGGATCGCGCGCGCGATCATCGCCAACCGCGCGCGCTACGAGGCGGTCGAGCAGGCGACCGGCGTGCCGTGGTTCATGATCGGCCCCATTCACGCGCGCGAATCGGACATGGATTTTTCGACCCATCTGCACAACGGCGACAGCCTCGAGGCGCGCACCCGTCACGTTCCCGCCGGCCGCCCCAAGCGCGGCAATCCGCCGTTTGCGTGGGACGCGAGCGCGGTCGACGCGCTCACCATGCCGCCGCACGAGCTGCAGAAGGTCAAGGCTTGGTCGGTCGAGCGCATCCTCTACGAGACCGAGAAGTACAACGGCTGGGGTTATCTAAAGAAGGGCAACAGCCCGTATCTGTGGTCGTGGACGAGCGAGTATCACGGCGGCAAATACGTCCGCGACGGCGTCTACGATCCGAGCCATTGGGACGAGCAGGCGGGCTGCGTCGCGCTCCTCAAGGCGCTCGCCGCGGTCGAGCCCAAGGTCGCGGCGCGGCTGACCCATCGCGAGGCGGCCCCGCCCGCCGAGGTCAACGCCGCCGCCACCAAGCGCGCGCGCGTGGCGCGCGCCGGCGCGGTTGCGGGTAGCGCCGCCGGCGGCGGCAACGAGACCGCCAAGGCGGTGATGGCGCAGCCGAAGCAGCCTTCGGTGCTGCTGCCGTCGCTCGCGGCCTGGTCGCTCGTCGGCCTCGGCGTAGCGGTCCTGCTCATCGCGACCGCCGTCATCGTGCGCAAGCGCGCCGCCATCCTCGCGAAGTGGGCGGGTGCCGCGCCGGTGCCGACCGCAAGCCACGTAGAACGCACGCCCGTGTGAACTGGAATCAACGCGAACCGCGAACTCGGTCTTACCCTCCCCCTTGTGGGGAGGGTCGGCGCGAAGCGCCGGGTGGGGGTCGTGCGGTGATCCGCTGACGGACCCCCACCCCCAATCCCTCCCCAGCCGAAGTCGGGTTTACCCGATTTCGACCAGTCTAAAAGTGCCGAACTCGGGCAAGCCCGAGTTCGGGTGGGGAGGGGAGCGCACCGAGTTCGGGGGCGCAAATTCGAATCTCAAGGAGTCGATAACATGCTGGTAAGTCTCGTCCTCGCCATCGTCGCCGTTGCTCTCTACTGCTGGCTCATGCTGCCGCGTTTGCGCCGGCTCTCCCGGTGGCACGGCGTCATCGCCGAGCTCGCCGCCGTTCTCGAACGCGCGTGTGCCCGCCTGCGCGGGCTCTGCGGCAACTCCAAGACCATCGCCGTCGCCTACGCCGCCGAGCTTCTCGGCGTGCTCGACGAGGCCAAGGTGCTCGACTGGTCGGAAACGACTTTCTTGCCAAGAAGATGGATGCGCGGGTCAAGCCCGCGCATGACCGGCGGGATGGCCTCTCCACTTAGCGCCAATGCGCCTGCGCGGGAATGACGGCACAGAAAACGGATAACGCCCATGCTGCAATGGCTCGCACAGTTTCTCACCGCGCCGATCGTCAACGGCTTTCTCAACGCCTACAAGGCCAAGCTCGCCGCCGCCAATGCGCAAGGCGCGCAGGCGGTGGAGGTCGCGCGCGCCGCGCTCCTCACCGAGATCGAGGCGCGCAAGAGCGCCAACGCCGTCATCCTCGCCGAGCAGGGCCGCTGGTACACCGCGATCATCCGCCCGCTCTTGGCCGCGCCCGTCGTCATCTATCTGTGGAAGGTGATCGTGTGGGACATCGTGCTCGGGCTCGGCACCACCGATCCGATCGCGGGCGACGTTGCCGAGTGGGCGGGCTGGATCGTGACCGCCTATGTCGGCGGTCGCTCGCTCGAGAAGATCGCGCGCACGATCTGGAGGCGGCCATGACCGCGCGCCGTTCGCAGAGCGAGCGCCTCGCCGTCCTCGAGCAGCAGGTCTCGCACATGGAGGCCGAGCTCGACCGCATGTCGGCCAAGGTCGACGAGATGCACGCCATCTTGCTGCAAGCCCGCGGCGTGCGCTGGGCCATCATCGCGCTGGCGGGCCTGGTGGGCTTCCTCGCCGGCCTGTCGCATTGGGTTATCGCGCGGGCGTGAGCAGGGGCACGCATCATGGGCCAGCGCGTCGTCTATCGCGTCATTTCATATGGCGAATGGACCCGGCCGCGCATGCGAAACTTTCGTGAGCAGTGTTGCGATTGCGGCCTCATCCATCGGCTCGATTTAAGGATCGTGGATGGCCGCGTCGAATTTCGAACGCGCCGCGACGACCGCGCCACCGCCGCCGCACGGCGGAGATTCAAGGTCGCGCGGGAGGAATGACGCCGCTTGCTTCGGCCATCGCCGGCATCATGGGCGCTGACCAGTGAGTTAAGCGAAGCGAAACCCATCGCTGTCGCGGAGGTGAACCACGCCTGAGTCCTCGCGATGTGCAACCGTGATGGCGATTTGCTGAATTCATCGGCAACATTAGTACCTATGCGGGAGGCCGAGTTTCCTGGAGCTTGAAATAGGCGTTCCGCACGGTCAGAATTTGCCACAACGGCACCGGAAAACTCCACGTTGCCACTAAGCGGCTGCGCTGATTATTTTCGAGAACCGATTTGAGGCCATCATCGAAGTTCGCCTTTTTGAAATCTAAGTACGCGCGCGCATGAAATACGAAGCTGTCGAGGTCCTGCATGTATCCGGAGGCCCAAACCCATGCGCCGGCAATTTGCCCACCGGCAGGGACGTTCAGAGACAGTCCGCCCACAGATGAGCCCTTGAAAAGGGGGTCAAAATTCGCCGCTGCTCCATATCGGCCAATCTGATCAAAAAGATCAAATTGCTCCAGGATTCGGAGCGTCTCTTTATTGGTGAAGTAGGCTCCGTACGACTCGCACAGCTTCGCCAAATCAAGCAGCTTGTGGGTCTCGGCATACGTCGCATTTCGTTGGACCGAAAGGGCCTTCATGTACTTTTCGCAGGCTTGCTGCGCGAAAAACCCGGCGCGAGAATGAAAGTCCTACACGATTGATCAATCGCGCAAGTAAATAGTCTGCATCGGCTTCCATCGAGAAGACTATGAAGGGTGTGTCGGTGGTAATGATGTTAGACATAACGGAACCTAGCCCGAGCCTGCAGGAGCGCATAGAATCGCTTAAGCGTAGCGAAACCCACCACTCCCGCCGCTGCGCAATGCCTGTCTAATAGATTCGATTCGGCCGTCACCATGGGTTCCGCTGTGCTCTTGTAGGAATGCACCGTCGGTCCATTTAATATCCGATCACAATCAGACGGTAAGGCATGCGAATGCGAGTATGGCCATACAGAGCATCTGCTACCGATATCGTGCTGTCGTAGTCTTTGCTCAAGACCGTTCTACCCCCGGTTTGGTATCGATAGCTGTTCGGAACGGCGAGCGCCAGGCAGTCGAGATCTACCATCACGAGCGCTTGCACCAGATCTCGGTAAATGGCGTTTCCCATCCACGCGCGGCCAGCTTCAATTTCCAAGCCGAAGCGCCATTCGGGATGATAGGCATCTATTTGATACTGCAATGCTGGCGCTCCGTTTTCCCCGAAGAAGACGGGCCTCTTTATCTTTTGAGCTGCAAGTTTTCCACCTTCAACTATGAAACCGAGCTGCAATAAATCGGCCCTGAGTTCCGCCAGAACTGCGTCGCTCGTCAGTCCCTTTTCTCGGGTTAAAGTGCCGATTAGCGGTTCGTGTTTGCTGAAGACGGCGATGATTTCTGCGATCGCCGAGGGCGGCGATTCGGTACGTGGGAACGTAGTAAAACGAACGCGAGTAGGCATTACAGTCCCCAACTCGGCCTCAAGACCCGATGCGATGCATTGAGTGTAGCCATCAGTCCAGGCCGTAGCACGCACGCTGCCGAATGACTATATCCGCGCCATGTGCGGGAGGGTCATCCAGAGCAGCGGACCGCTTCGATATGCCATCGTCGATGGCATGAACGTGCGCGACAGCCGCATGCACAACTATCCGCCGCGGTGGAACGGCGCGCCGAGCCAAGACTTGCTGGTGATCCGGCGCAATCACAAGACCGGCGAGATATCGCTCGATCCGCTCCGCTGGGGCCTGATTCCTTATTGGTGCAGTGATCCGAAGGGCGGCCGAAAGCCGATCAACGCCAAATGCGAGAGCGTGCGGGATCTGCCCACGTTCCGGGACGCCTACCGAAAGCGCCGCTGTATCGTGCCGGTGACGGGTTCTTCGAATGGAAGGCGATCAAGGGCCAGAAGGCGAAGCAGCCCTACGCGATCGCCATGAAAGACGGCGCGCCCTTCGGGCTTGCGGGGATTTGGGAGAACTGGAAAGAGCCGGCTTCGGGCGAATGGATGCGGACTTTCGCGATCATCACCACCGACGCCAACGAGCTCGTGCCCCGGCCGCTCCGATGCGCATGTGGCCGATTTCGACGCGAGTCAACAAGCCCGAGAACGACGATGCCGCGATCGTCGAGCCGATCGAAGTGGCGACGGACGCTGCGTAGGGTGCCCAGCGCGCAGCGAACTGCTCTGCTGCAAGGAGAGGTTGCGTCTTTTTCCTGTTTTCCTCCTGTTTCGTCCTGTTAGTTGCGGCGAACGGGACGGCCTTACAGGTGCCAGGCCGAGCCTATTTCCTGTTTTCATCCTGACGCTTATGCAGGAACCACGAGCGCCGGGTTGTACCCAGCCCTCTCTTTTTCTCCTGTTATTTACAGGAAACGAAAACGATGATCGGCCGTCGAGCCGATCGAAAGGACGGATGCCGCTTACCGAGCGCCCGCGCTCCGGATGGCCCACATGGGTTTCGCTGCGCTCAACCCATCGTACGCGCTTGCTGGACGGCAATCCTAACATGCCCCTGTTGTACTATTTCCTGGGCGCGGCCCGTCTCATTTGCAACGCCCTGGGTTAAGGTCAGTCAGTTTCGGCTTGTTGTCCAATCGAACCATTGATCCCAAGCTGTTATTGAGTTCGTTGGTTTCTAAAATGGACTTCGAGGGATCGGCCATGATCACGTATCTGACGTCATAACTCTTTGGGAAGCCAATGGGGATCCCGCCGGGAAGACTGGCGAAGTCCCCAGGCGCAGTGACAAAAACGCGGAACTGCCTGAGAAGCGGTTGCGCCGTGTAGATCAGGGATTGCTTCGGGGGTAACTGGGTCGGCCCCCCGGCGGACCACGTCAGCTCCGGGACTGGGGGGCCACCACCTGTGTCTCCTATTACGACCCACTGATAGATCGGCGACGGACTCACCGCAGTCCCCGTCCCAATATTTCGGACTGCGAAAGTGATGGACAGCCGCAGGAGCGAGGGCCCAGCGCATGAAAAGGACGTCCCATCGAATAAGTCGACCGTCAGGTCAGGTAACAAAGTGCGGGACTTCGCGAACGAGCGCGGGTGCGGCAGCACAAGAATGGCGACGACAATTGCGGTGAGCAATTTAGCGGATCGCATCATGGCTCAGCCCCTTTCATGCGCCGGGAGCTGAATGGACGCCTGGCGATTGTCGTTATTTTTCTCCAGCGCCCGGCTTCTATGACGGAATGCTGATTATTCTACCACACTTGGGTCTGCTCGGCGCACCGCCGTTCCATGAAAGAGTGCTAAGATTGGAGTATGACACCCCGCCGACGCGAGACATTTCCGCCGGTCACGCTCGGTCAAATCCGCGGTCACGGCTGTCGACACTTCGTCCGGCGCCCTGACCAAGGTCGAGCTGCACAGCGTCTGGGACAGCTGCCTGGTGTTCACGCTCGAAAACGGCAGGACCTTCGACAAGCTCGCCAACGATCTGCGCGGCAACCTGACGACCTACAAGGGGCACTCGGCCGCGTCCGGCTTGAGCAAAGGCGACGACCTGGCCGGCGTCTACACCCAGCACGCGCTGCCGGTCGTGCAGCAGCAGCTGTTGAATGCAGGAATTCGCCTGGCAAAAATCATCGACGAAAACTTTTAGGAGCGACCGTGTTCGAAGGCGCGGACCTTCGCAGCCAATCCAGCTTCGTTCGCCGATCCTGCATCGATAAAATCGTGCGGACGGCGATCTCAGATTGCGTGGTTATTAAAAGGCTTGTCATCGACGATAGGCTGTCGCGCGGAGCTCAGACATGTCTCAAAATGAGGCCGGAACTAGGCCAGATCCGGAATGTGTTCAGTTTGAGAAAGTGTTCAGAGCAGAGCTCGGGGATATAAGGACACGACGCGGCCATCTGGAAGATGCTCAGGCGCAGGCATCTGACGGAGCCGCGGAAACAAACGCATCGACACAGTCGTCATTCTCGGCATCGTCGGGACGCCCTTCGGCATGGGCCAGTACCCGACGGAAACCGGGACGCTTGCGACGCTCATACCGATCGCCACTGCCGCGATCGGCGCCACCGGCGGTTTCGGCGCCTTGGCGAATTTAGGTCTCAGCCTGTTGAGTGGATTCCGGCGATAGCCGGCATAGGTGACCAAGATGCGCAACACCACAAAGCTCGTCAGCCTCGCATTGGTCGTCGCGACCGCGCCGCTCCTGTCGACGTGCAACCAAGCCGAGCAGGAGCACGCCAAGTCGTACGTATCACCGAACGAGGCGTGGTCCCGGCTGCACAGGACGTTGTGGCCGACGCAATACGGTCAGCCGATTCCGCTTCCGGCCGCGAGGCGGCCAAGGGCAACCGAGGCATTCGACTATAGCGCCGCGAACCCCGGCTATTCGAAGGACCTGAAGGACTTATACAACGCCGCCGACGCCCGGGACGCCCGCGATGTCAAAACCGAGCGTTCAGTTCAGCGCCACCGGCCTCGCGCTGAGCGCCATCGTGCAGGCACTCGGCACGGTCGGGACGCCGCTCGGCATGGGTCAGGATATGCGCAATATCGGAAAGGGTCTGGAGCCCGGCGTTGGTCGTCGCGGTCGCGCCGCGCTTATCGACGCGCAACGAAGCCGAGCAGACGCAGCCCAAGTCGCACAATATCACCGATCGAGGCGTGAAGCTTAGAAGCTTTCCAAAGAGGACGGCGGCGGGGAGAGTGTCGGTGCTCGGGAAGGGGAGGATTGGGGGCCGTCCGGCAGCGATTGAGGCAAAGCCGAGAAAAACCGAACGCCGCACCCAGGGGGTCGCCCGTCGTGTCCGCGCAGGCGACTTGCTTGCAATTAGTTGCTACCTCGGCCCTTTTTTTGTTATGCAACTGCAGATCCAATTGTAATGGCGTATAAATTGTGTAAAGCAGGTACCAGGGAATCTTTGAACCAACGAACGCCGTTTGGCGACCATTGCTTGAATCGAAGTGCTGCCGGGGGGTCCCAAATGCATCAAGGCTTGCAGGAGTGAGGCCGCAGGGTAATTGCGGGTGTCGCACCTTTACCTCCACTTGGTCATAAATCACCAAGATGGGAAGATGCGCCGCCTCACCAATGACCCACGCACCCACCTAAGCCGAAAGGGATTGATCATCTTTTCGACCAGCGAAACTTAAAAGCAGGTCGAAGAGATGAATATTGGAGGTTGAGGGGAAGCTGCTATGGCTAGGCAGAAACGGCACTCGAGGGTGGAAGTCGCGACGAAGCTGGCGCACGCAAATGATTTGGCGAGGCAAGGGAAACTGCAAACCGAGATTGCGCGCACTGAAGTGGACCCCATCGGTAGGACCACCTGAGCGGTTTTCTTGATTGGAATCTCGGCCGTCTCCGTCTCTGCTTCTATCATCCTACCATTGCGAAGGCTTGCTGCTATCTGTTGCCGCT
>Ga0070699_100003841_pt1 | contig 13273 bp, 9 predicted proteins | sample KBSK1503metaG_FD_65473 | JGI IMG/M metagenome (GOLD analysis project Ga0070699, IMG submission 65473) | Corn, switchgrass and miscanthus rhizosphere microbial communities from Kellogg Biological Station, Michigan, USA - KBS K1-50-3 metaG | ecosystem: Host-associated > Plants > Roots >...
CCGCCGTTCCGCGCCACCAGCGAATGGGCGATCGCGAGGCCGAGCCCGGTCCCCTTGCCGACCGCCTTGGTCGTGAAGAAGGGCTCGAACACGCGCTCGACCAGCTCCGGAGCGATGCCGGGACCGCTGTCGCTCACCTCGACGAACACGCTTCCGTTCTTGGCATACGTCCGCAGGCGGATCTCTCCCTGTCCTTCGACCGCCTGCACGGCGTTCGTCAAGAGATTCATGAACACCTGGTCGATCTGACCGGGGTTGCAGCGCGGGAGGGGGATGTCGCCGTAGTCGCGCCGGATCTCGATCCGGTCCCGGTACTCGCCGCGCAGCAGCTGGAGCGCCCGGTCGAGGCCCGCATGGAGGTCCGTCGGCTCGCGTCCCTTCTGCGGCGCGCGTGCGAAGGCGGTGAGCTCGCGCACGATGCGCGCGGCGCGCGCCGCCCCTTCCCGGCAGATCTTGGCGTTCTGCGCGAGCGCGTCGAGCCGCTCCGCGCATTCCGGAGGAGCCGTCCCGTCGAGGCGGTCACGGAGGTCGACGGCGGCGCTGTGGATCAGGTCGACGCTCGCGTTGATGAACGCCACCGGGTTGTTGATCTCGTGCGCGATGCCCGCCACCAGACGGCCGAGAGAGGCGAGCTTGTCGGCGCGCGCGAGCTGCGTTTGCGCGGCGAACAGCGCCTCGTGCGTGCGCGCCAGGTCCTGCGTGCGCTCCGTCACGCGCTGCTCCAACGTCGCGCTGAGCTCGCGCACGGCGGCGTAGGAGGCCGCGTTGCGGAGCGCGATGGCCGACTGGTTGCCGAGCGTGCGGAGCAGCCGCAGGTCGTGCGAGCCGTAGGCGGCGCCGGAACGCTTCGGCCCGAGCGCCAGCAGTCCCTCGAGGCCCTCCTCCACCCGCAGCGCGACGATCAGCTTCACGCCCGCGGCGGCGAGCGCGCGCGCGCCGGGGCTCGAGCCCGCGGCGAGCGACACGACCGAAGCGCCCGGCCCGGGAACGGCGCGCACCACCGGGTCGTCGGCCTCGACGGCCATGCCGCTCCGGTCACGCAGCGTCCCGGTGCCGTCCGGCAGGAGGAGCAGGCACGGGACCGGCGCCATCGTCTGCGCCAGCGTGCGCGCGATGGCCGTGACGATCTCGCTCCGGTCGAGAGAGGCGGCGAGGGTGCGGCTCACGGCCTCGACCGTCGCCTCGGGGTCGTAGTGAGTACGGAAGAAGAACCGGTCGACGAGCGACTGGACCGCGCGGCGCAGCGGCGCGACGATGGCGACCACGGCCAGCGTGAACAAGAAGGGACCCCAGGTGGACGCCCCCACCGGCAGCTCCGGTCCGAGGGTATGGGCGAGCCCGAGCAACGCCACGTAGCCGGTCGTCACCGCCACGCTGAACACCGCGTAGAAGACGCTGCGCGTGAGGAGCGGATCGAGATCGAGGAGGTCGTGCTTCAGCACCGCGTAGGTGACGCAGAGCGGGAAGAGCGTGGTGAGGATCGCAGGCAGGTTCACCGGCAGCGACACGCCCGCCGTCATGGCGGCCAGCTCCATGATCGCCGGCATCCCGAAGGCGATGAGCGTGCCGACCGCAACCACCTGCACGCGCACCCGGCCGTCCGGACTGGCCCGGCGGTACCACCAGAAGATCAGGGCGCTCGCGGCCAGGGCGGTGGCCGCCATGTAGACCAGGCTCGCCTCGAAGAAGCTCATCCAGAGCTGCGGAGCGCGGTCGTAGAGACGGATGTCGAAGATCGCGTGCAGGACGGTCACGGCGCCGAGGAGCGCGAGCAGCGCGCCCGAGCGCCGCGGCAGCGCCCGATCGGGAAAGGTGAGCGCCAGGACGAGGAGCGCCGCGGGCGCGGTCGCCTGCGCCACCGCGGCGAGCGAGCGGAAGTGGAAGCGATGGAAGTCGCCGAGCGAGACCAGGAGGAAGAGACCCCAGGCGAGCCCGAAGACGAGCATCGCCGCGCTCGCCGGTCGTCCCGGCTTCAGGTACGCCACCACGAAGCCGAGCACGACGAAGACCGCACCGTTGACAAGATAGACGCCGAACAGCGAGATGTAGTCGGCGAGCGTGAAGCGCATGACGTCGACGGTCCGATCGACGTGCCCGCCCGGCGTCGCGAAGGTGTACCGAACCGGGGTCCCGACTTGACGCGTCCACGTCTGCTCGACCAGATCGGTCACGCTCGCCACGGGCTGCCCGTCCACCGCGACGAGCTGCGACCCGAACGGGACCTGGGCGCGGAAGCCGGTCCAGTGCGCGAGCCCGACGGGCGCCACGATGCGATTGCGGCCGAGGAGGAAGCCCATGAACGGCCGTCCCACCCAGGCCGTCGAGTCGACCAGGCACACGAGCGTGACCGCGGACACCACCGCGACCAGCACGTGAAGAAGCCGGCGGTCGGTCAACATGCCCCCGACGCGTGCGGAGCAATATCCGCGCCATGGATTGCCGCCAGCGCCGCGGGTGTCCTGGCCGCCGCGAGCTTCCCTCCCCTCGGTCTCGCGCCGCTCGCTTGGGTCGCGCTCTGTCCGCTGATGCTCGCGCTCCGCGGACGGAGATGGCGCACGCGCCTCGGGCTCGGCGCCGCGACGGGGATCGTCTGGTCGCTCGGCCTCGTCGGGTTCTGGCTCTACCCGGCCGTCGAAGAGCATCTCGCTACCGGACCTCTCGCTGCTACCACCCTCACGGTCGCAGCTGCGTGGACCTACGGGGGAGCCTACCTCGCCGCCTTTGCCGTGGTCTACGGGTGGCTCCCGCCGCCACGCTGGCTCGCGGCCCCGGCGGTCTGGGTTCTCCTCGAAGAGGTCCGGACCCGAGCCTTCGGCGGTGCCCCGTGGGGCCTTCTCGGCCATACCCAGCACGGGTTTCTGCCGCTCGCGCAGCTCGCGGAGCTGACCGGGGTGGCGGGGCTCTCCTTTCTCGTGCTGCTGCCGGCCGCGGCACTCGCCGAATCCGGCAGGACGCGGCGCGTCGGACTCGTCGCCAGCGTGGTACTTGTGGCCTCGACCGCCTGCGTCGGAGCGGTTCGGCTCCGCGCCTTTCCGCCCGGCCAGGCGCCTGGCGCAACCCCGGCGCTGGCGGTGATCAGTGGGCACAACCTGGTCGCCGATCCCCTCGCCGCGTATCTGGCGGCGACGGCAGACGCCCGCTCTGCGCCACTGACCATCTGGCCGGAGGCCGCCCTTCCTTCCTATCTCGACGAGGATCCCGCGGCCCGGGCCGGGATCGCTCGCGCGACGCGCGAGCGGGGCTGGCTCCTCCTCGGCGCGCCGCGCCACGAGGGTCGGGGCACCGCACGGCGGTACTTCAACTCGGCGCTGCTCTTCGACCCCGAGGGCCGGCTCCAGGCAACCTACGACAAGCGACGCCTGGTGCCGTTCGCGGAGCGCTCGCCGCTTCCGGCGCTCGCCACCGTGGCGCGCCCCTTCAGCCCGGGCACGACGGACGCGCCGCTCGCCACCGATCGGCTGCGCATCGGGCCGCTCATCTGCTGGGAAGCCATCTTCCCCGATCTCGCGCGGCGCTACGCGCGCCAGGGTGTCGACGTGCTCGTGAACCTCACCAGCGACCGTGACCTCGGAGCGGGTGCCGTGCAGCAGCTCGCGTTCTCGCGCTTCCGGGCCATCGAGACCCGCCGCTGGCTGGTGCGCGCATCCGGTACCGGGGCAACGCTGCTCGTCGATCCCGCGGGGCGCATCCACCGCGACGCGACGCTGCAGCTGAGCGCCGACGGCTCCGGGACCACCGTCTACGTTCGCTACGGCGAGACGATGACGTGGCTCTCGGCCGCGCTTCTCGGCGTCCTCTACTTCCGGCGCACCGCGAACGATCCGCCGCGGCGAGGTACGAACACGGCGTCGCAGTCGAGCAGCGCAGCGTCCTGACCGTTCGATCGCGCTACTGCTACAACGCCCGGAACGTCAGTTCGCGGGGGGCCGCTCGCACGGGGATCACACGGGCGTTCGCCTCGCGCCGCGGGCGCGTGTCTTGCATTGCGTTCACCGCGAGACCTGGGTTAAGAGCAGGCGACGCCTTCATGCGTCCCTCAAGCCGCGCCTTCGTCACCGGACTCCTGGCGGTCGGGTTGGTGCTCGGCCTCCGCTCCTCGGCCCATGCCTGGTGCGTGGGCGGCGCACCGCCCGCGCTGGACGAGGACAACGACGGCCTCAACGACATCCAGGAGCGGTTCTTCGGGACCGACCCGAACAACCCGGACACGGACGGGAACGGCGTCCTCGACGGCGACGAGGACAACGACCACGACGGCATCCCGAACAAGGACGAGCCAACCATCTTCTCGCTCGAGGGGTTCGTCGACCCCTTCGCCCCGCGCACGCGTCCCGTCGCGCTCGTGATCGAGGGCACCAATCTGTTCCCGGGCTTCGTGGGGAGCATCAACCGCATCAACTTCGTCCAGACCCGGCAGCTGGTCTGGAACTCCCAGCGGCGGAAGCTCAACAAGCGGGTCCGCCTCTACCTGCGCATGCCGTGGAGCCGCGCGCAGAAGCTGGTAGGGAAGCTCGAGGTGGAGACCGCCGTCGGCGACACCAACCTTCTGTCGTTCCAGCGCATGAACTGTCCCGGCGGCAGTGTGCACGTCATGGCCGCCGCCATCGTCAACCTGAAGACACGCCTCAGGAACTCGGGCACCACGTACCACCTGAGCTACGTCGCCATCGGGGGCTGCAACCTCATCGTCCGCGAGGGGAAGCGGGCGCGCACGCGGGTGCGGCTCGCGGACCACGACATCCTGCTCCGGGTCCCCTACGGCGGCATCCAGATGCTGCCGACGCGGGTCATGATCCCGGCGCACGGAAAGGCGAAGCCCAACCCGATCTACCCGTACTCCGACGACATCAACGTGGGCGACACGATCTCGGTCGTCACCGACGTCGGTGAGAGCAACAAGGTCACCGTCGATCCCCCGATCGCCGACCTGCGTATCCCTTCCGAGGACCTCGCCGAAGACCACGACCAAGACGGCCTCACCAGCGAGGAGGAGCTGCTGCTCGGCACCGACCCGCTCGACTACGACACGGACCACGACAAGCTCTCGGACGGCCAGGAGCTCGAGCGCGGCACCGATCCGCTCAACCCCGATACCAACGGCGACGGCATCCTCGACGGCGACGAGTAGTTCGGGCGCCACCACGAACAACCCGTCGCTTTCCGCCGCCGCGCCCGCGTGAAACCTCGCTCGCGGTCCGGCACGCTTCTTTCAATGCCGACACCGTGAGCGGCCCGGTCCAGTCCGCCAGATCAGACCGCGGCCCTGGCCGGTGATAGAGGGGCCGATGCAGCGCATCGGCCCCTCGCCGGCCGAAAGCGCGGCCGCGCACCCGCCTGTGCGATCTATACGACGCCGCGCGCCCGCAAGCGCTCGAGGTCGGCGGGCACGACGCCGATCTCGGCGAGCAACGCGCCGGTGTCGGACCCGAGGGGCGCGGCGGGACGGTAGCTGGGTGCCACGCCGCTCATCTTGATCGGACATCCCACCTCGCGGAGCTGGCCGAAGAGCGGGTGGGCGACGTCGACCACCATCTCCCGGGCGACGGTCTGCTCGTCGGCGAGCGCCTCCTCGACCGAGTTCACGGGCGCCACCGGTACGCGGCCGCGCAGGCGCGCGAGCCACTCGGCGGTGGTGTGGGCGCGGAAGGCGCGCGCGAGCAGCGGCACGAGCACGTCGCGATGCGCGAGCCGGTCCGCGAAGCTGCGAAAGCGCGGGTCGGCGCCGAGGTCGCCCAGCTCCAGGCACTCCACCAGCCGCTCCCAGAACTTCTCTTTCATGCACATGACGACGATCCAGCCGTCGCGGGTGGGGAAGCGCTGGCTCGGGACGAGGCTCTGGTGGGCACCGTCCGGAAGGCGGGCGGCCCGCCAGTCGTGATTGAGGGTCCACACGGCGAGGTAGTTGAGCATCGAGAGCGCGGCGTCGAAGAGCGAGACGTCGAGGTCGCACCCGACGCCCGTCTCCCGGGCGCGATGGAGCCCTATCATGAGAGCGAGGGCGGAGAGCATGCCGCCCGCGAAGTCCACCACCGACACGCCCGAGCGCGTGGGCGGGCCGTCGGGCTCGCCCGTGACGCTCATGAACCCGGCGTAGCCCTGGAGGACGAAGTCGTACCCCGGCTCGGCGGCGCGCGGCCCGGTGCGGCCGAAGCCCGAGAGCGTGCAACAGACGACGCGCGGGTTGGCCGAGCGGAGCGCGGCGTAGTCGAGGCCGAGCTTCGCGGGCAGGTCGCCGCGCAGGTTCGTGTAGACGGCGTCGGCGCGCGCGACGAGCCGGTGAAGCAGCTCGCGGCCTTCGGGCGCGCGCAAATTGAGCGTCAGGCTGCGGGCGCCGCGGTTGAGGGCCTGGTAGTACGGGCCGTCGGCGGCGGCCGGGTCGTTGAAAGGCGGCACGCGGCGTGCCTCGTCGCCGCCCGTGCTCGGGTCCTCCACCTTGACGACGTCCGCGCCGAGGTCCGAGAGCAGCGTCATCGCGAACGGTCCGGCGCCGAGCTGCGTGAAGGCCAGCACGCGCACGCCGGCGAGCGGCGGCGCGGCGGCGTTCGGGTTGACACTCATCGCGCGATGCTCCTACATTGCCCGCGGCCGTTCAACCGAGATCGCATGCGCGCGCCGTTCAAAGACGTCATCAAGCGCGACCGGCCGGCGGACGAGCCGCTGCCGGTGGACGAGTTCCTGGCCGGCCTCGACCGCTTCATCGACGCGCACAACCCCTACCGTCAGAACAAGGTGATCCCCGCCATCGGCGACGGCACCGCGAGCCTCGAGGTCGTCAGGCGCTACGCCAAGGAGCTCTACTACCTCGGCCTCTGGATGACGCCCGAGTTCCCGGTGCTGATCGCGAACGCGCCCGACACGGACGCCTTCACGCTCGACGACTCCGAGCATTACGCGCACTGGGCGCAGAACTTCGCCGACGAGGCCGGCTACCTGCGCGACCCGAACCACGTGGTCCTGAAGGTCGAGTACACGCGCGCGCTCGGCATCCCGGACGAGGAGCTGCGCGCGTACGTGCCGATGCCCGAGACGATCGGCTCCGTCTACACCCTCCTCTACTATGCGCGGCGCTCGTACGAGGAGGCGCTCGGGGCGCTCGGCTACGCGCGCGAGCGCGTCGCCGGCATGAGCGGCTACGCCAAGACGCTCTACGAGGGCCTGGCGACGCACTACGGCGTGCGCGTCCGGGACCTCGAGGTGCACGCGTACGCCGAGCAGGAGCACGGCGACAAGGCGCTCGAGCTCATGCAGCGGGTGTGTCTCAGCGGCTACGTCCAGCGCCGCGTCCGTCAGGCCGTCGAGCACACCATCCTCACGAACGAGTGGCGGGCCCGCGCGCTCAACCGCTGGCTCGAGTGACGGGACGGCTCGCGGGCCGTGCGGCGATCGTCACCGGCGCGGGGCAGGGAATCGGTCGCGCCGTGGCGCTGGCGTTTGCGCGCGAGGGCGCGCGCCTCTGCATCGCCGAGCTGAAGCCGCACCGCGGATCGCGCACCATGGACGAGATCGGCGCGGTCGGCGGCGAGGCGTTCGCCCTCCCGACCGACGTCGGCCGGCACGCCGACGTCGAGGCGATGGTCGCGGAGACCGTCCGTCGCTTCGGCCGCGTCGACGTGCTCGTCAACAACGCCCACAGCTTCGGGCCACGCGCGCCGCTGGTCGACATCCCCGAAGACCAGTTCGACCGCTCGTGGGGCTCGGCCGTCAAGGGCGCGTGGTGGACGATGTGCGCCGTCCGCCCGCACATGGCGGCGGTCGGCGCGGGACGCATCGTCAACGTCGTCTCGCTCGCCGCCGAGCGGGGCGACGCGGGCCTCGGCGACTACGGCGCGGCCAAGGCCGGCCTCGTCGCGCTGTCCCGTACCGCCGCGCGCGAGTGGGGGCCCGCGGGGATCACCGTCAACTGCATCGCGCCGGCGGCGGCGACCAAGCGGGGCCGAGACTGGGCGGCGCGGGATCCCGAGGGCTTCCGGCGCGCGATGGAGGGGCGGCCGATCCAGCGCCTCGGAGACCCGGACACCGACATCGCTCCCGTCTTCGTCTTCCTGGCGAGCGACGACGCGCGCTTCGTCACCGGCCACGTGATCCACGTGGACGGCGGGGCGTTCCTCGGCTGACGGCCTGAATCAGCGAAGGGCTCCCCCGCTCGCTGCGCTCGGCCGCGCGCGGCGCGCGCGGAGGTTTCGAACCTACGGGTGTCGTCAGGCCCCGAGGTTGCGGGTGAGCGTGCCGAAGCGGAGAAGCGTCCGGCCGGTGGACCCGCCCGCGCATCCCTCCGCGATGTCCCCGCTGCTCACCGTCTGGTCGTATGCGAGCTCGACGCCGTAGACGTCGACCGCGAGGTCCGGGAGCGGGACCGCCACGGCGAGCGGCACGATGAGGGCAAGCCGCGACATGGTCGCGCGGGCATGGGTGCACCGCGCATGCCGGAGATGCCGCGCCGCCCGCCGCGGTCGTCGTCGTCGATCCCTGTCGCCGCTCCCATCACCGGCCTTGAACGCACCGCCGGCAGGGGCCAGCACGACCACCGGGGAGAGGTGGGCGTCGTCGATCGTGGCGTCGAGCGCCGCGACGCTGACGAGCGAGTGACCCACGAGTCCCGTCCGCCGCTCGCGAACGACCCCGACGAGCTGTCCCGCCGCAGACGACGAGGCGCGGAGCGCCACGGCGAGGAACGCGAAGTCGCGCTCGGGATCATGGATCGGATCGCCGAGCGGTGCGTGGAGCGCGCAGTCGGTCGCGTTGAAGCCTGGAAAGTCGGGCGCCGCCACGACGAATCCCCAGCCGGCGAGGTGCATGGTCAGGTAATCGTAGTTCGTCCGGAAGCCGCAGAAGCCGTGGCCGACGAGCACCAGCGGGAAGCGGCCGGCGCGGACGCGCGCGTCGCGTCCAGACGTCGCCGCCGGGTACCAGACCTCGGTGGTGAGCACGCGCTGCCGGCTCGCATCGGTCAGCACGAGCGTCGTGACGCCGACGGCGAAGCGTCCGGCGAGGCTCGGGTCGACGGCGGCAGCGTGGACCGGGACGGCGACGGCGAGCACGAGTAGCCAGCCACGCATCGTTCGCGCTCTTACCCCGTGCGCCGCGTACGCGCCAACCGTATATTGGCGACGTGAAGCGCTCCGCGGACGACTGGGCGTGGTGTCCGAGGTGTCGCGGCCCACTCACCAGCGCACCACGGGGCGGGCGCCCGCGACCCACGTGCGCCGCTTGCGGCTTCGTGTTCTTCGCCAGACCGGGGGTGGGCGCTGCGGCCGTCGTCCGCGACGCGGCCGGCCGCGTGCTCCTCGTGCGGCGCGGACCGGGTCGGCACGGCGCCGGCGCCTGGTGCCTGCCCTGCGGCTACGTCGAGCGCGGCGAGGACGTGCGCGCGGCGGCGGCGCGCGAGGCGCGGGAGGAGGCGGGCGTCGAGGTGACGGTGGGCGAGGTGCTGCAGGTGGCGTCCAACTTCCACGACCCCGCCGAGCCGACCGTCGGCATCTGGTTCGCCGCGGAGCTCGTCGATCCGGAGGCGACGCCCGTCGCCGGCGACGATGCCGTGGCCGTCGCCTGGTTCGATCCCGCCGCCCCCCCGCCCCTCGCCTTCCCCACCGACGCGACGCTCCTCGCGCAGCTGGCGGGCGGCGGCTGAACACTGGATCGCGAAGCGAGGTCGGGGCGCCCTCGCGGGCGCCCCGCCTGGCTTGCTGAGGTGTTGCTACGGCTGCTGCGGATTCATGTTCAGGAACGGCGCGCAGCCGGGGTTGCGGCCGAGCTTACCGACGGCGGCGAGCGCCGGGCCGTTGGGGACTACGAGCTCGGGGTGATCGAACGGCGCCTTCTCGAAGCGCACGCGATCGTCGGTGAGCGTCATCATGAAAGAGACCAGAGCCGTCTTCTCGGTCGCGGTGAGTCCGAGCGGCCGGATCTGCCCGTCGGTGAACTGGCTGCGGAAGTCACCGCCCCGATCGTAGAAGTCCACCACCTCGCGCAGCGTCCCCATCGAGCCGTTGTGGAAGTACGGGCCGTTCAGCTCGACGTTGCGCAGCCCCGGGGTCTTGAACATGCCGTTGTGCTGGATGATGTCGCCCTGGTCGTCGGCGACCGGCCGCACGCCGGTGTTGAGGAACCCCTTGAGCGGATCGTTGTTTCGTACAGTGGCGAGCGTGAGCTCGGGACCGTTGTGGCACTGCGTGCACCGGCCCTTGCCGGTGAAGACGTTCATGCCGAGCTGCTCGGTGGCGCCGAGCGGCCCGACACCCGCGAGGAAGCGGTCGGCCGGGGTATCGTCCGAGACCAGCGTCGATTCGTAGAGGAGGACGGAGAGGCCCCAGTAGAGGGAGAAGTTGTTCTCCATCACCGAGAAGCCGTTCACCACCGCGTTGGAATTCCACCACGCCGGCTGGAAGGCGGCCTGGATGAGCGCCGGGTACGTGGTCCTGAGGCCCCGGCCGCCGGTGTTGGCGAGCGGGCCGAGCACGCTGTCGTCGGGCGAGACGACCTGGAGGCCGAGGGGCTGGAGGTTCAGGAGCTTACGCGCGAGCTGCGGGAAGTTGCGGCCCGCGCACGACATCTCGACGCCGTTGTTGGGCGGCCCGACGGCCTGAGACGCCAGGCTGGCGTTCGGGATGCTCACCGTGACGGCCACCGGTCCGCTCGGGCCCACCTGGAGCACGGTGGCGGTGGGATCGTTCGGTCCGGCGGGGTTCACGCCGTTGAAGACGTTGTTGGCGCGGCCGTCCCAGAAGCTCCGGAAGTTGAAGATCGCGTTGATGTTGCTCGGCGTGTTGCGGCCCGTCACCTGACGCACGTTGTTGCCGTTGACGTTGAAGACTGCGTCGGCGAGCACCGAGCAGTTGTCGGCGGCGCCGCCGGTGAGCGCGTTGAAGCTCATCTTGATCAGCCCCTGCGAGCCGACGACGTCGCCCGTGAGCATCGGAAAGTGGCCGGGGCTCAGGAAGGCGTCGGCACCCGCGACGCTGTTGAAAACTCCGTTGGCACCCGGGTTGACGGTGTTGCGGGTGCGGACGTCCTCACCGGCCTGGAAGTGGCACGTGGCGCAGGCCTGCCCGCCGTCGCCACCGGTCTGCACGTCCCAGAAGAGCGCCTTGCCGAGCTTGATCGCAGCGGCTCGGTCCTTGACGAACGTCCCGAGGTTCGGGGGCAACGGAACCGGGACGCCCTTGAGCGTCCTCAGGCCGTCGGCTGCCGCCGGGCCGGCCGAGCCGAGCAGCGCGGCGGCGACCACGAGCGACCCGGCTCCGCGCAGGAGCCGGATGGGACGAGAGCGGACTGCGGTGTTCATGACGAATCCTCCACTGGCTGGGGTGAGTGGACGGCCCGTCATGCTCTCGCATGTATGCTTGCCAGCTTTACAGCTACAAGTGCGAGATCGATCGTTCCGCATGGCGAGCGCTTGGTATCCTTGCAAGGCGGACGCTACGGCGCCGGAAACCGCACGGTAAATTGGGAGCTTCCCGCACGCAGCACGGGGGTTTCCCCGCCTGGTTTGGGGAGTCCACCGGGGATCGAAATGCCGGGCGTCTACGGAGCGCCGGCTAGGATCGGGACCGCTACCCGACCACCTCGAGTGATCTGGAGGCGAACTGTACGAACGTCACCACCTGGAACGTCATCGATGTGCTTCCTTCGAGCGGCATCGGCCGCCGCTGCGAGAGCAAGGCCGATGCCGTTCGCCGCGCCACGTCGGTCCAGCGGTTTTTGACGTCAGCCCGGCGCGGTGGGGGTTGACGCGCAGCGGCTGCGCGCTTTCGCCTACTCGAGACCGCAGTCCTGCCGAAGGTGCACAGCCGGCGCAGCACCAATCGCCTAGCTTCGTAGGGGTTTCCCCAAATTGCGCCGACCGCGCAGGCGCGAGTAGAGAGTGCCGCAGCGAGTGCCGCAGATGACAACCATGTTCGTCATCGAGGACGAGCCAGTCCTCGCCCGCAATCTGGTCAGGGCCTTCACGCGTGACGATTTTCACGTCATGCACGCGGCCGGCATCGCCGAGGCGCGCGGTATCGCGGCCGAGACGCCGCCCGACGTCGCCCTGCTCGACCTCCGCCTGCCCGACGGCAGCGGACTCGACATGCTAGATTTTCTACTGACCCAGGATCCTGATCTGCCGGTGATCATGATGACCGGCTTTGGGTCGATCTCGGAGGCCGTGCGGGCGATGCAGCGCGGCGCACGCGACTACGTGCAGAAGCCGCTCGACCTCGACGAGCTCCGGCTGCGAGTCGACCGCGCCCTGCGCGGCACACGTCAGCGTCGCGAGATCTCCTACCACCGGGAGCGGCAGGCGGCGGCGTGCAAGATCCTCGGGCAGTCGGTCGCCATCGAGCGCCTGCGCGGCATGGTCGAGCGCGTCATGCGCCTGACGGGCGGCCCCGGCGCGCCTGCCCCCACGGTGCTCCTCCTGGGCGAGACCGGCAGCGGCAAGGGACACGTCGCCCGTGCGCTGCACGCCGGCGGTGGCCGGCGCGAGGGGCCGTTCATCGAGGTGAACTGCACTGCGCTTCCCGAGAACCTGGTGGAGGCCGAGCTCTTCGGACACGAGAAGGGCGCGTTCACCGACGCCAAGACCGCACGCGCCGGCCTGTTCGAGACCGCGCACGGCGGCACCATCCTGCTCGACGAGATCGGCCACATCTCGCCGGCGCTCCAGTCGAAGTTCCTGAAGGTGATCGAGGAGAAGGCCGTCCGCCGGATCGGTGCGAGCACCCAGCGCCGCATCGACGTGCAGGTCATCGCCGCGACCAGCCGCGACCTGGAGTCCGCGACGCGGCTCGGCGAGTTCCGGGAGGACCTCTACCAGCGACTCTCCGTCGCCGTGATCCGCATCCCGCCGCTGCGCGACCGGGAGCAGGACGCGGTGCTGATCGCTCGTGACCTGCTGGAGGCGGCGTCGCACCGCTACAAGTTGCCGGCCCGTACGCTCTCGCCCGAGGCGGAGGCGGCCCTCCGCCGCTACCCGTGGCCGGGCAACGTGCGCGAGCTCGCCAACGTCATGGAGCGCGTGGTGCTGTTCTCGGACGCCGAACTGGTGCGCGCCGAAGACCTCGGGCTGCCCGTGGGTTCACCGGCCGGCTCCGCGGTGAGCCTGGAGGTCTCGGGTGACATCCGCATCGACTTCCCCGAGGCCGGGCTCTCCCTCGAAGCGGTGGAACGCGCCGTGCTGGTCGCTGCGCTGGCCAAGGCGGGCGGCAACCAGAGCGAGGCCGCCCGACTGCTCGGCATCTCGCGCGACACGCTTCGCTACCGGATCGCGAAGTTCGGACTGGGAGACTGACGG
>Ga0070699_100003842_pt1 | contig 13273 bp, 7 predicted proteins | sample KBSK1503metaG_FD_65473 | JGI IMG/M metagenome (GOLD analysis project Ga0070699, IMG submission 65473) | Corn, switchgrass and miscanthus rhizosphere microbial communities from Kellogg Biological Station, Michigan, USA - KBS K1-50-3 metaG | ecosystem: Host-associated > Plants > Roots >...
GGCAGTGAGCCCGAGGGCAGATACCCAGTCGGCAACGAGCCAGAGGGCAGAGAACCAGAAGGAAGTGAGCCCGAAGGCAGCGACCCGGAAGGCAGCGAGCCAGAAGGTAACGAACCTGAGGGCAGGAAGGCTGCATCTTGCGCTTGAGAACTCAACAAGTCACCGTTTTCAGGGTTGACGAGGGCATCGTAGATCGGGTGTGGATCTCGATGCAGGCTGATCGCGCTGCCGGGCAGGCTGGTGAGCGTCACGGTGACGGAGCCACCCGGTGTGACTGGGAACTTGAACCACTTTTCCTGGAATATGTCGGTCATGTACTGTTGGGTCTGCGAATTGCCCGAGATGGTCTGAGCATCGGCCCAGTTCAGGTTGGAGGTCGCAACAGGGTGGCAGTATGAGAACTCGGATGTGCCGCTGTTGCCTGTGGCAGTGACGGAAACACCGTTTGGCTCGGGTACGCCAGCGGGCAGGTTATTGTTGGGCCAGGTATCGAAGATGGCCAGGCCGTTCGAGTCGGCGGTGACGGTCAGCGAGCCAAGATAGGATTCGCCTTCACCAAAGAAGGATGGATCGCAGCTTTGGTTGCCAAAGACCTCGATCGTATACGTCTGATCCGGTTCAGCCTCTAGGAAGCCGCCCACGCGCAGAGTCTCGCCATTGGATGTAGCCACGGTCAAGACCGGGAAGTTTTGGTAGTTGTTCGGACCGGAGACGAGGCCCTCGTGGTTGAAGGTGACTCCGTCGTTTGCGATATCGATTCCCAAACCGTCGTTCGAGAAGATATCATTGTTCCGGATGGTATTGCCCGTGCCCGCCGCTATACTGACGCCAGTACCGGCATTGTTGGCGATCACGTTGCCAGAGGTACCCCGCGTCGTTCCACCGACTGTGTTGTTCGCTCCGGCGATGTACACGCCCGCGCGTGCATCGGTGCCCGCCAAGCCATCTTCCAATGACTCGCTACTGCCATTGCGCAGCGCGCCGGTTCCATCAGAAGTGACGCCTATGAGGTTGCCCTGTACGATAGTGCCGGTGACGTTCGCATCGCGCAGCAGGATGCCGAAATGGCCGTTGCCCGAGATCAAGTTGTTGCGGATGATATTATCTCTGGCTGTAAAGCCAAAGCCGCCAACGAAGATGCCGCGCTGACTATTGCCCATGAACCCTGTTCCGGCTGGGTCGGCGCCGATATAGTTGCCTTGTATCAGGTTACCCGTGGCATCGGCAGCGCCGGCCGCAATGAAGATGCCATCGCGGTTGGCTGAGATCACATTGCGATCAGCCGGAGCGCTGCCGCCAACCGTGTTATTGGATGTGTTATTCAGGTAGACACCAGAGGCGAGCACACCCGTAATGAAGTTACCAGCGATCGTGCTTCCGGAGCCGTTTACTTCGATGCCATTATTGAAGCTGCCATTTATGGAGAGGCCGTGAACAGTGCTGCCAGCGCTAATCAACAGGGCTTGGGCACAGCCGCAGCTATCGCCGTTCAACTCGATCTGGATGACAGCATTATCGCTGACAGCCAGCGTGTTGGGGCTGGAGCCGGGTTGAGTGTAGCCGTCAATCATCACGGCTTCGGTGAGGGCAGGCAGGGCCGAAATGGGTGAGATAGTCTGCACACCCTCTGATGGGATATTGAAGTGGATTTCATCCAGACCAGCACCAGCATTGGGCGTGGCGTTTGCATCCAGGATGGCTTGCCTCAATGAGCCGGCACCGCTGTCATTGGCGTTGATCACCGAGAAGATATTGATGGATGGGGCCTCATAAGCGCCGATGTCGCAGGCTGCGCCCTGCGGACGGATTACGCCGCGCTGGTCAGCAGTTGGGCAGGTCTCGATGTTGCCAGCATCGATGGCTGGGCTGTCGATCAGGAGAGCGATGGTCTGGGTAGGGCCGCCATTATCAGCCAGCGTATCCAACAACGGATCGGCTTGTGTCCCTGGACAGTTGTTATCGGATGGCCAGCTCAGGTTGTTGCCCAGGTCAGAAACGAAGCCATCGGCTGTATCACAATTGTCGAGGCTGGTGCCGTAGAGAATCGAATTGCCTACCGACAGCATTCCGCCTGCGCCATAGGCCTGGCTGCCAAGGCTGTCACCATAGCCAGTAGCGACGTTGTTGAAGAACGTGCTGTATTGAACCGTGACCAGGCCTACACGTGAATCGATGGCTCCATGGTTAACCGCTGAGTTACCAACAAATGTGCTATTAGAGACCGTTACAGAAGTAGCGTTGCTATGAATGGCCCCCCCGGTATCAGCGCTGTTGTTGATAAAGGTACTATTCCAGACCAAGCTGTTGTTACCATTCGGATACAGTGCGCCACCCCCAAAATGGGATGTGTTTGAGTCAAAGGTGCTATTGGTGATGGAGAAAGTCGCACCGTTGTTCGTAGTAGACACAGCGCCGCCGCCGAAGAATCCCTGGTTATTGGTGAATTGGCTATGGCTGATATCGGCCGAGGACCAATCGGTGATGTGGATTCCACCGCCGGTGCCATCGGACGCATCGGAGGTGGCCCGGTTGCCTATGAATGCCACGCGGCTGACCGTAGCGTGTCCATAATTCTCAAGTAGGGAAACGCCGTCCACCAGCAGGCCAGCACCCGGGTTGGCCAGGCCGTTCTGTATGGTCAGGTCGGAGAGGGTGAGCGTTCCGCCCAATTGGTGTAGGGCACGGTCGAGGCTGTCTGCATCGATGATCGTAGCATCCATCCCGGCTCCGGTGATGGCCAGATCATCAGTGATATCCAGATCGCCTGTTGCGGCATTGTCTTCAAACGCGCCAGCCAGAGCCAAGGTGTACGTCCCGGCCCAGAGCGTGACCGTGTCTGGCCCGGGGAGCGCATTCGTCTCCTGGATCGCCGCCCGCAGCGTACATTCACTGGCTGCTGTCTGGCACAGACCATCGCCGGGCATGGCATCCACGGCGTCGGCGGTGCTATTGACCAGGAAATTCTCTGCGGCCCGAGCTGGTTTTAAGCCGAACTGTCCCAGCAGGATTGAAAGGATGAGAACAATGGAAGAAGAACGAACCAAAATTTTCGACATGCTAGCCTCCGAGAATTGGAAACGATGATGGGCGGTGTTGGTACAGAATTTCTAAAAGATGGATAGGAGAGACTTGCCTTGCGTGAAATCTTCAAGATGAAATTCGAAATCGGTTCTGTAAAGGAACATGTGCTGTATTGGCCGCCTAAACCAAACATTGCTCCTCAAGTTGGTTGGACGGATGCACAGTTACGAGACTGTATCTGACCCCGAAAGATACGAGATTTATGGCCCAACTTGTTACAATTTCATTGTATTTACACATGAACCTGGCGATATGACCCATCTAACTTGGTGCTTTGGGTTATGACCCAAGAGACATTAGTTCAATCTCTCAGTAAACAAAATCCTTGCATCAAGCACATTGATGCAAGGATTTTGAGTTATGTATAGAGAATAAATTATCTATTGCCTACGAGTCTATTTTCCCAACAGTTCCCTCGCCTTCGACAATTCAAACCCCGCACCTATTTCAGAAAAGATGGCTTCTGCTTTTTCCAGATGCGCTCTCTCTCTCAAACGCTTACCCATTTCCAAATGGACCAGGCCCGCATCATAACGCATATCCATTTGCTCGGCTTCATCCAGGCTTTTTTGCCACCATCTTTGTGCAACGGCAGATCTCCCATTAAACCATTCATAAGTGCCTTGCAAACGTAATGCTTTTGGCGCCTTGAGTTTGCAGCCAGAAGATGCCTTTGTCCCTGTCTGGCAGGCTCGACCAGCTTTTTCCAGCCAGAACACTCTTTCAGCTGAGTTTCCATGCTCGAATGCAAACAGATAGACTTCAGCCAGATTGTTTATCAGTGAAACGCGACCATAGGGCTCTACAACATTATGGTCAACTGCGAAGCGTTGGCAGGCCTCCAACTCAGATAGAGCCGCTTGCCAATTCCCCTGCAAGAGATAACAAAGTGCCAATTCTGTTCCCACAATAATATGGTAAAGATAATCTGGAATAGCTTTTGCGAGTTCCAGCGCCTTTTGTTGACATGCGATAGCCTCTTCAATTTTTCCCTGTCGCTGGAGCACATCTCCTCGAATCGTTTCTCCCCAACATCGCAAGGCACGTATCCCTGCGTCACGGCCCATGCGAATCAATTCCTGACTATAAGCGAGTGATTCCTCAAAGTTGCCCAAGTTACTTGAAATCCAGGCCGCATAAGCAGTGGGGATGCCCAACTCCTCCAGGTCACCAGCTTCAAGATAAGCTTGCATCGACCGCTGGCTATATGCTAAAGCTCGTGCTGGATTGCCAGCATAGATTTCATGAGCTGTCAGGCCGGTATAAGCAGGGCCTATTGCATCGGGCTGCTTCATCTTTTCTGCAGTGGCTACCCCTGAATGGTGATACCATCCAGCAAGTTTGAAGAGAGATAAGTAGTCGAGCACAATGCCGACTCCCTCCGACCCCATGACCACACCCAAGGTATAACCGCGTCGCTCTGAAAAATTGAGCAGCCTTAAGGCCAATAGCACAAAGCGCTCTGAATTCGTGAAAGCGTCAATGTAGCCTGTATACCGATAGATAGACACTTCACTTACTACACTGGAATTGACCGGGTCTGTAGTTGAATTCAACCGCCTAGGAAGTAAGCGGTGGCCTATCTGCACCAATACTTCACTCAATAATGCACGCTGCACCTCCCAGCGCGACAAGGGCAGTTGATAATCCAGGTAAGCTAAAGCATTCCGTGAGTGTTCCAGCGCCCGTGGATATTCACTACGCCGGAAGAATGCCTCTCCCATCTTGCTCTCCAATGCTGCCCGTTGCAATGGATTCCACTGGTCACCAAAAGCGCGTGCATAGGCTGTCAACGCTTGCTGATACAGATTAAGCGCTTCAGCGTCCGCCGCGATACGTCCAGCTTGATCGCCCGCTTTTAACAAATACGCCTGCGCCTTATCCCACATCTCGGCTTTGGCATAGTGATAAGCAAGCAACCCATAAAACTCTTCTATTCGCTCGGCAAACAACGATTCGATTGCCTGGGCTACTCGGGCATGTAGGCCGCGTCGCTTTTGTAGAAGGATACTTTCGTAGGTTGCCTCCTGCGCCAAGGCATGTTTGAACATGTATTCCAGCTCGGGCGTTGCCTGCTTTTCAAGAATAAGTTCTGTTTGTTTTAACTTGCCGAGCGAGTCATCCAGTCGCTGGCTCGCTTCACTGATGGCTTTCAAAACCCGATACAGGAAACTGCGTCCAATAACCGACGCCACCCTCAACACCTGCTTGACTTCGTCATCCAGACGATCCACCCGCGTCATGATAACGCCTTGAATGGTTTCAGGGATATGGAGTGACTCAATTTGAGCCGTTGCTACCCAGTGGCCACTGGATAAGTCGCGAGTGACTGCGCCCGTATCAATTAAGGTGCGAATCACCTCTTCAAGGAAGAAGGGGTTGCCATCTGCCCTCTTCACCATAAGCTCACGCAGACTCGTGGGTAAACCTTCAATCTCTAATAGATTGCGAATCAGTTGGGTACTATCTAGGGCGGAGAGCGGCGCGAGGCGAATCTCAGTGTAATGCTCAGAATGTTCACGCACCCAGATCTCGCGCAGTTTTCTTGCTGGCGTATCTCGCTCTGGGCGGCTCAAGCCGATAATGAGCAATGGGAAAGATTCAACCAAAGGCAACACATGTTCCAAGAGCGCCGCGGAAGAGGCGTCCACCCAGTGCAGGTCTTCAAATACAAGTACAGTAGGTTGGCTGCGCGCCAGATGCTCAAAGAAACGGCGTGAGGCGAGAAAGATCTGTTTGCCCATGGCATCACCGTCGAGATATTTCACGCGTTCGGCATATTCGTCTTTTACCTCCAGCGTCAGCAGGCTGGCCAGATACGGCAAATATTCTATCGTTTCTTCCCCTAGTAACTTGCGGATGTGGCCCTCCAGCTTGAACCACATGGTACTCGCATCATCATCTTCTGTGATGCCAGCCCAGGTGCGGAGAATTTGTTGAAATGGCCAATAACTGATTGTCTGCCCAAATGATAAGGTATGACCTTCGAGCCACAATACTTTTGCTTGTTTTGAGTCGCCTTCTGCCGCAGGTCGGACCTCTGCCACCAGCCGTGATTTGCCCAACCCAGCTTCCCCAATAACACTGACGATACCCCCTCGGCCATTGAACAATTGTCCTACACGCGACTGAAGTGTGGCCCACTCTTTTTCCCGTCCCACCAACGGTGACGAGATTCCTTTCATTGCCAGGCCGCGCACCTTGCCTGGATTGGATTTGAGTCCGATTACGCGATACGCCGGAATTGCTTCTGTCCGCCCTTTGAATTTGATTGGTTCCAGGGTTTCGAAATCAAAAAGAGGCGTGGTCAACCGATAGGTATGAGGCCCGACGAAAATCTGTCCACGCTCCGAGACATCCTCCAGGCGTGAAGCCAAATTGACCGCGTCGCCCATCACCGAATACTCTCGCCGCAAGCCTGCCCCAATATCGCCTGCCAATACAAGACCCGTGTTGATGCCAAAATGCAGGCCCAAATTAATGTGATGTTCCTCGTTGAAACGTTCGAGCACTTCCATCATGTCAAGCGCAGCGCGTATGGCTCGCTCTGCATCGTTTTCGTGAGCGCGCGGAGCGCCAAACAGTGCCATGATTTCATCGCCAATGAACTTGTCAATTGTGCCTTCGTATTGAGTAATGCAAGGGACGAGATGGGTAAAGCACTGGTTCATCAGATCGCGCACTGATTCAGGGTCCATGTTTTCGGAGAGGACTGTGAAGCCAGAGATATCCGCAAACATGACCGTGACAAGCTTGCGCTCTCCTGTCCGGCCCCTTTCCACCTGCTGAGGGGCTGATGTTTTGGGAGAAGCCCGAAGCGCCGCCAGTTTCTCGCGCATTGGAGCTAATGCAGCATCAACAACAGCATCACCCAACGCAAGGCGTTGAGATTCAAGAGCTGCGATTGCTTGTTCCAGTTGCTCGCGTTCTGTCATGGGTTGTCGAGTCAAAGCTTTGTATCGTAAGAAGAATTATCGAATGGTGACGGTGTCATGCAATTGTTCCACTGTTCCACCTCCAAGTCAACAGTTTAGGAATATTAATTACCTGATAGTCACGGCCTAGTCCAAAGCCGGTGATTTTATGTACAATTAACGCATGCCGCCAAAAGGATTTCTTGTGATGGGTGTTTCCGGTTCAGGCAAGAGCACGATGGGAAAGGCCCTGGCCGAAAAACTGGGTTGGGACTTTTTTGACGCGGATGATTTTCACCCTCCGGAAAATATCGCCAAAATGGCGGCTGGGATTCCCCTCAACGATTCAGATCGGACGCCGTGGCTGGCTGCACTTTCCAAACTACTTTCATCTACCCTGAAAGCGAATCGTCACCCAGTGCTGGCTTGCTCGGCCCTGAAAGAGACGTATCGCGCAAAATTGCTGGATGGCAATGAGGAGATTGAAATTATCTACCTCAAAGGGAGTTATGACACGCTTTGGCAGCGCATGTCCACGCGTGAGGGGCATTATATGAAGCCAGATATGCTCAAAAGTCAGTTTGAAATCCTGGAAGAGCCGAAAGATGCACTGTGTCTGGATGTGACTTTGCCCTTGGAGGCAATGCTCCAGATCGTGATGGAGAAAATGTTTGGAGTGGCTGATCGCTGAGAAGGTAGAAACAGGCCCGCCCTGAGAAGGAGGCGGCTTGTAAATCCGGCAGTGAACAAATTGGATCGGAAATCCGTTTTTTCTTGCAAGAGAACGCATTTGAGTCTATACTTTGAGCAATCCTAAAGGAGGCTGATATGACGCTTTTACGTGACATTATTCACAAAAAAGGTGGGGATATTTTTGGAGTAGGCCCCGATGCAAGTGTCTTTGAGGCGCTCAAACTCATGGCCGAAATGAACACAGGCGTGGTGCTGGTGCTGGAAGAGGGCAAGGTGGAGGGGATTCTTTCTGAGCGGGACTGCGCCCGCAGGCTCGACCTGCAGGATAGGACAGCCCGGAATACTCCGGTGAAGGAAATCATGACACCCAAAGTATTGTATGTGCAGGCAGGGCAGACGTTAGAGGAGTGTGTGGCGATCATGATCGATAAGAACATACGGCATCTGCCGGTGTTTGAAGGAGATGAGCTGGTAGGGCTCATTTCTGCCCGCGATGCACTCAGGGAAATGGTCGATCAACAGAAGTATGTGATTTCACAATTGGAACATTACATCACGGGCGGCGGACAATGAGTCCCTCGCTTTGGTACCAGTGAGCGGGATGAGCACGCTCGCATCATCAACGATTTCAAAGGAGCAAGCGGGATGATTTTGCCCGAATGGACAATTGCAGACTTAAATGAAAAGATGGAATCTGAGGAGCTCACGGCGCGTCAGGTGGCAGAGCTGTACCTGCAGCGCATTGAAGCCGTGGATAAAGAAGGACCCTATATCAACTCGGTGATCGAGTTAAACCCGGATGCGTTGGAACTTGCAGACGGGTTGGATAAGGAACGCAAAGCAGGGAAGGTCCGCGGACCATTGCATGGCATCCCAATTTTGCTTAAGGACAATATTGACACGCATGACCGAATGCAGACTACAGCGGGTTCTCTGGCTTTGGAAGGGAACATCGCTGCCAAAGATGCCTTTATCGTACGGCAATTGCGCAAAGCAGGAGCAGTAATTTTGGGTAAGACAAACTTAAGTGAGTGGGCGAATTTTCGCGGCAAGCGTTCCATTAGCGGCTGGTCTTCACGCGGTGGCTTGACGCGTAACCCTTATGCGTTGGATCGCACGGCCTGTGGTTCATCTTCTGGTTCGGGGGCGGCAGTGGCTGCGAATTTATGTGCAGTTGCTGTTGGAACTGAAACGGACGGCTCGATCATTTGCCCAAGTCAGACCAATGGCATTGTGGGCCTCAAGCCTACTCTGGGACTCTTGAGCCGCAATGGCATCATTCCCATTGCGCACAGTCAGGATACACCCGGCCCCATGGCACGTACAGTGGCAGACGCGGCGCTCCTGCTGGGAGCAATGACGGGAGTCGATAGCGCTGATTCAGCCACAAGGTTAAGCAAGAAGCGGGGCTTGTCTAATTATTCAAAATTCCTGGATTATGAAGGTCTCCAGGGCGCTCGCATCGGTGTGGCGCGCAATATGGCTGGCGCAAACCCGCGCATCCTCAAGATCTTCGAGCATTGTCTCGAAGTGATGAAACAGTTGGGCGCGGTGATCGTTGACCCGGCCGATGTGCCCAACTTCAATAAGTTTGGTGACACCGAAGGTGAAGTTTTACACTACGAATTCAAAACGGATTTGAATAAATATCTTAAATCCCTGGATGGGAATAGGCCCGTCCACTCGATGGCTGATGTGATCAAATTCAATGAAGAGAATATCGATCGGGTCATGCCTTACTTTGGGCAGGAACACATGACCATTGCCAATGAAAAGGGTTCCTTGAGCGAAAAGAAATACAAGGACGCGCTGGCCAAGAATCTGCGGCTGACGCGCAAGGCTGGCATTGATGCAACCATGAAAAAGCACAAACTCGACGCCATCGTCGTCCCATCGGGTGGCCCCGCCTGGTTGATTGACCTGGCCAATGGCGATGCCGTCAACTGGGATATGGAAAGTACTTCACCCGCGGCAGTAGCGGGATACCCGCATATCACCGTCCCGGCTGGCTATGTGTTCGGTTTGCCAGTGGGAATTTCCTTCTTTGCCAAGGCCTGGCAGGAACCAGACCTGATCAAGTATGCCTATTCTTTCGAGCAAGCCACGCAATATCGCCGTCAGCCGCGTTATTTGCCAACCGCAAATTTGAATGTATAACCACTCGTCAAGTGACGGAACCGCTTCACGATGAACAAGATTTCGAAATTAAGCCGAATATCACTACCCTTTGAATTTCCCTTCGACTATACTGTTCGGCGGAGACTTTATGGAAGGCCTCGATCTCACTCCTCTTAAACCTGTAATTGAACGTTATATTCCGTTGGGCCGCTCAGGGCTGTTGCCAGCCTTGCATGCGGCTCAAAAAATCTATGGCTGGGTTTCTGAGTCAGTTGCCTCAGAAATTGCCAAGACACTCCGGATTCCGTTGGCTGATGTACATGGCGTCATTGAGTTTTACTCACTTTTCTATAATGAGCCCACATCCAGGCATGTGATTCGCGTTTGTACCGATGTAGCCTGCGCCCTCAAAAATGCAGACGGGATTCTGAATCATCTGTGCGCACATCATGGACTCAAACCGGGTCAAACGAAGCCGGACCTGTCTCTGACCATCGAACCGAGTCCGTGCCTTGGGCTTTGTGAATTTGCCCCGGTCGCGTTGGTTGATGATCAAGCTGAGACAAACATTGATCTTCATAACAATACGTATGAATTGGGTCGTCCATCTTCACGGGTGTACGGCTCAATTCGTTTATTAACCGCGAATTGTGGCAACGGTACAACCTCACTTGAAAAATATGGCGAATATGCTGGGCTCAAAAAAGCAAAAGAGTTGAAGCCTGAAGAGGTTGTCGCTGAAATTAAAGCATCGGGTCTCGTCGGGCGTGGCGGCGCAGCCTTCCCAACCGGAGTCAAATGGGAAGGCGCGGCAAAAGCTGAAGCGGATCAGAAGTATGTCATCTGCAATGCAGACGAGTCCGAACCTGGCACATTTAAAGATCGGGTCCTTTTAATTGATGATCCACATCGCACTATCGAAGGGATGTGCATTGCGGCGCATGCGATTGGCGCGACGAAAGGATTTATCTACATCCGGGGCGAATATCCATATATCTTTCCTGTTTTAGAAAATGCTTTGAATGAGGCTAGAGATGCAGGTTATTTAGGGAAAGATTTTGACATTGAAATTCGTGTCGGCGCTGGGGCCTACATTTGTGGCGAGGAGACAGCGCTGTTCGAATCGATCGAGGGAAAGCGCGGCTTCCCACGTGTGAAGCCGCCTTTCCCGACGACTCATGGTGTTTTCGGAAAGCCAACAGTGATTAACAATGTGGAAACTCTTTGTAGTGTCCCGTTGATTATTTCACTTGGGTCTGCTGAATATCGCAAAATTGGAACTGAGAAATCACCCGGACCCAAGTTGTTTTGCGTTTCTGGTGATGTTGAAAAGACGGGCGTGTATGAAGTTCCCTTTGGTGTGACTCTTCGTGAATTGCTTGATATGGCTGGCGGAGTTGCCAACAGCAGGAAATTGCAGTCTGTTTTATTCGGTGGGGCGGCGGGTGCATTCGCCACATCCGCACATCTGGACGTGAAAATGACCTTTGAAGATTTGCGTGCAGCAGGGTTGCCTCTTGGCTCTGGCGTGGTGATGGTCTTTGATGAAACCCGCGATATGCGACAAGTGCTCAAGAGTCTGGGTCACTTCTTTGCTCATGAGTCATGCGGCAAGTGTTATCCCTGCCAGATGGGTTCACAACGTCAAAAAGAAATTTTAGATCGCATCGCCGATGGAAAAACCGTTGAAGGGGATCTTGTCCGCCTACAAGATGTTGGCTGGACGATGACAGATGCCAGTCTATGTGGCTTGGGCCAAACTGCTGCGAGCGCGGTATTGTCCGCGATGAAGTTATGGCCAGAAATGTTTCAAGGTTCAGAGGTTTGAAAGTTGAAGGTTTTTAACCTGTAAACATTCCAACCTTCAAACGGAGAATCTATGGAAATCAAACTAACGATTGACAACAAAGAAGTCAGCATAGAACAAGGCAAAACCTTGCTCGAAGCCGCGCGCGAAAATGGAATGGATGTTCCCACGATCTGCTTCCACGAAGCGACCACGGCGAACGGACTTTGCCGTATGTGCGTCGTCGAAGTAGAGGGGATGCGAGTTCTTCAGCCAGCGTGCATCGTGCAGGCGGCGAAGGATATGAAAGTCCAGACTCGCAGCGAAAAAGTAGAGCGTTCACGCAAGACGATTTTGGAGATGCTGGCGTCCACGATGGATTTATCCGATGCGCCGGAAATTCTTACGATGATGGATGAATACGGCGCAAGTGCGGAGCGTTTCCCCGGTGCGGAGCGACGCGAGTCGGAAGTCAAAGATGACAACCCAATGTATATACGGGATTATTCGAAATGTCTATTATGTTGGCGTTGTGTGCAGGTCTGCGCAGACGATGCGCAGTATACGTATGCAATCAATTTTGAAGGGCGCGGATTTGAAACGCAAATTGGCACGTTCTTCGAGAAACCCATTCCTGAAACAACATGCGTGCTGTGCGGTCAATGTGTGGGAGTATGTCCCACGGGTGCGTTGAAGCCGAAGCGACAATTCATGTTGGAACAGGGCATGAGTCCGCAGGAGATTAGTGTGATGAATACAGGAAGAAAACAGCGCAAAAATAAGAGCTGAATAGAGAACATGGATATTTTTTCGCCAACATTCTTTTCATTTTTATTTAAGGCTATGATTGTTCTGTTTCCTATTTCAATGGTATTAAAAATACTCAGGAATTATTATATCGACAAAACCATAAATGCTTACATTGTTTTGTCTGATGAGAGAAAGGAAAGAATCATTCGCCTATATCGAAGTATTATTTCAATGTGGAGAATATTTCTTTGGGCAATGCCATTCGGCTTTCTCTTAGTCCTTGTATTAATCGTGTGGTTGTTCATGTACCCCGAATTGGCTTCAGGGCTTCCTGGCGTTGATGTGCGTCAGGTTGTGATGTTGATGGGGATCGCTTTGATTTATGGATCTATTCATGCAGCAGAAGATTCGTATTATAAGAAGAAAATTTTGAAGGCTATTGATAAATCCTAAAATGAATTACTTCTCCTCAGATGTATTCAAGATTAGTTTGTTCTTGGTTGGGTTCTTTATTGTGTATGGAATCATTGTTTATTTGATGAGGAATCTAATCATAAAGGGTATCCTGGTTCAGCCTGACGAAAAGAGATTAAAGACCTATCAAGCGTTTTCTAAAGTAATACGCCTGTGTAAGACTCTTTTTTGGATATTGCCATTGTTTTTGGTTAATGCAACACTCAATTTATTTATGCGTCGATATGAATTATTGTTTTTTGAGATAAGCTCGGTAGTTGTCGTTTTTGTTGCGCTCCTTGTGGCGTTTTTATATATCAAAATGATTTTGAAAGCTGTTGGTGCAAGTTTGAATATAAGTTAATACTATTGGGTATTGTGTCAATAGTGTTTTCCGGAGGAAGTTATGGTTGCTGAAATAAAACTTGACCCTAATCGGGTTATTGAGGATCGTGTTGTCACGACGACCTGCCCATAT
>Ga0070699_100003843_pt1 | contig 13272 bp, 8 predicted proteins | sample KBSK1503metaG_FD_65473 | JGI IMG/M metagenome (GOLD analysis project Ga0070699, IMG submission 65473) | Corn, switchgrass and miscanthus rhizosphere microbial communities from Kellogg Biological Station, Michigan, USA - KBS K1-50-3 metaG | ecosystem: Host-associated > Plants > Roots >...
CGCGCGGAGAATCCGCGTCTCGTCTACTGCTCGATCACCGCCTTCGGCCCGCGCGGCCCGCTCGCGCAGAAGCCCGGCATGGATCTCATCCTCCAGGCCATCGGCGGCCTCATGGGGCACACGGGCGAGCCCGACGGCCCGCCAATCAAGTCGGCGCCGCCCGTGGCCGACATCACCACCGGCATCTACGCCGCCTACGGCATCGCGGCCGCGCTCTTCGAGCGGGCGCAGTCGGGCCTCGGCCAGCGCGTCGAGGTGGCGATGCTCGATGCCGTCGTGTCGCTCTTCTCCGACGTCGCCGCGAACGTCCTGACCGACGGCCAGCGCTACGGCAAGTTCGGCAGCGGCCATCCCGACCTCGTGCCGTATCAGGCGTTCCCCGGGAGCGACGGCCACTTCATCGTCGCCTGCCTGACCAACGCCTTCTTCAAGCGGCTCTGCACGGCGATCGGCCGCGAGGATCTGCTCGCGGACCCGCGCTTCGCGACCAACGACCTGCGCGTCCAGCATCGCGCCGAGATCGTGCCGATTCTCGCCGACGTCTTCCGCACGCGGGCGTGCGCCCACTGGATCGCGCTGCTCGAGTCGCACGACATTCCCGCCTGCCGCGTCAACCTGCTCGAGGACATCCTCGCGCACCCCCAGATCGCGGCGAACGGTGCCGTCGTGGAACGCGAGGCGCCGCGGCGCGGCCGCATCCGGACACTGGCACCGCCCGTCAAGCTCTCGGTCACGCCGAGCGGTGTCGAGCGGCTCGCGCCGATGCTCGGCGAGCACACCGACGAGGTGCTCCGGGAGTTCGGCGTGAGCGGCACGGAGCTCGCCGAGCTGCACGCGGCGGGAGTCGTCTGAGCGGGTATGGGGCTCGGGCGCCGGATCGCCGTCGTGGGCGTCGGCGAAACGCGCTACGAGCGGCGCTCGTCGCGTGAGCTCGCGGAGCTGCGGCGCGAGGCGGCGTGTGCGGCGCTTGCCGACGCGGGGCTGGAGGCGGCGGCGGTCGACGGGCTCATCGTCCCCGGCGCCGGGTATGCGGAGCTGCACGAGCTCGCGCGGGACCTCGGGATCCGGGGGCAGTTCCATGCGGCGTCGTGCTTCCACAGTGGCACCGCGGTGGTGGCGGCGCCGCTCGAGGCGGCGCTCGCGATCGAGGCCGGCCTGGCGCGCACCGTGCTCTGCTGCCAGGGCGTCACCTGGGGAAGCGAGCGGCGCGGCAACGTCGGCCAGCCGCACGCCGAGATGCGGATGAAGGCGGCGTTCGAGATCCCCTTCGGCTGGTATCCCCAGGTGGTCCACTTCGCCGGCATGGCGCGCCGCCACATGGAGCTCTACGGTACGACCGAGGCGCAGCTCGGCGCGGTGGCCGTCGCCTGCCGCCGCCACGCGGCGCTGCACGACAACGCCGTCCTGCGCGACCAGCCGCTCGGGCTCGAGGACTACCTCGCCGCACCCTACCTCGCCGAGCCGTTCCGCGCCCCCGACTGCTGTCTCGTGAACGACGGCGCGGGCGCCTTCGTCATGACGTCGCTCGAGCGCGCGCGCGATCTCCGGCAGCGGCCGGTCGTCGTCCTCGGCGTGGGCTCCGGGGTGATCGCCGACGGGGAGTACTCGAGCCTCCGCCAGGACTATCTCGCCACCGCGGCCGTCGAGTCGGCGCCGCGCGCGTTCGCCATGGCCGGCGTCGAGCCGGCCGACGTCGACTTCGTCGCGCTCTACGACAACTTCACGGCGCTCGTCATCCAGCAGCTCGAGGACATGGGGTTCTGCGGGCCGGGGGAGGGCGGACCGTTCGTCGAGGGCGGACGCATCGAGCTCGGCGGAGGCCTGCCCGTGAACCCGAGCGGCGGCCAGCTGGCGCAGGCGTTCGTCTTCTCCATGAACCACGTCGTCGAGGCCGTGCACCAGCTCCGCGGCGAGGCGGGTCGGCGGCAGGTGGCCGGCGCCGGGGTCGGCGTCGTGACGGGCTATACCGGGGCCCAGCACGCGACGCTCGTGCTGGGAAGCGGGTGACGCGGGTGGCGGAGCTCGCCGAACGCCACTTGCCCGATCCCGGATGGCCGCTCGCCAGACCGTTCTGGGACGGCTGCCGCGCGGGTCAGCTCCGCATCCCGCGCTGCGAGCGCTGCGCGCGCTGGGTGTGGTACCCGGCACCCACGTGTCCGGGCTGCGGCGGCGAGCGTCACGCGTGGACTGCAACCAGCGGTCGCGCACGCGTCTTCACCTGGGTCACCGTGCACCGGGCTTTCCTGCCCGGGTATGAGGACCGCGTCCCGTACGTCACCGCGCTGGTCGAGCTGGTCGAGGACCCGCGCGTGCGTCTCGCCACTTTCCTGCGCGACGTCCCCGCGGGCGGTCTCGCCATCGGAATGCCCGTGGAGGTGGTCTTCGAACCGATAACCGAACAGCTCACGCTGCCGGCCTTCCGGTGCGTCCGGTGAGCCGCAAGAACGGAGGGGATATGTCGAGTCGCCGCATTCGGCTGGCCATCTGCTGCGTGCTCGGCGCGACGGGGGTCGCGCTCGGACCGCAACAGGCAGCGGGCACGCAGAAGTTCGGGCCCGTCCAGCTCTCCGGGAACCTGCAGACCCAGAACCTGATCCGCACCCCGAACGAGAGCACCTACGAGTTCATCCAGAACCGGAACACGGCGCACATCCGCCTCGACTACGACTGGCTCCAGGGCGGGCTCTTCTACAACAAGTACAACATCCCGTTCCTCGAGAGCTCGCACCTCTTCGTGCTCTGGCGCGGCGTCTACGACAGCATCTACGACACCACCCCTGGCTTCTTCGAGAAGGAGGACGCCCACGGGAAGGCCTATCCCGGGCTCAAGGTGGGACAGTTCGTGAGCTTCTTCGACTACGCCAACAAGGTCGGCATCCCGAACGCGGCCGGCACCCGGACCCTGCTGACCAGGCGGGACCTCTCCCTCAGCGCCCTCAGCCACGGCCAGCGAGACGCCTTCAAATTCGACAACCAGCTGCGTGAGGCGTACGCCGACATCAAGTTCCGCAACATCCCGCTCACCCTCCGCGCCGGGCGTCAGCAGATCGTGTGGGGCGAGAGCGACAACTTCCGCATGCTCGACCGGGTGAACACGCTCGACACGACCTGGCACTTCGTGCAGGAGCTTCCGCCCCCCGCCTTCGGCTGGGACGAGATCCGCCGTCCGTTCTGGATGTTCAAGTTCCTCTACGACGTCGGAAACGTCTGGAAGTTCTCGCAGAACTTCCTCGAGTGGTACTGGAACCCGGGTGACTGGTGGCCGGTCAAGATCGCCTTCGAGCCCCGTCCCTGGGGGGCCAAGTTCTACGATCCGCTGAAAAATGTCGTCGACGGGGCGTTCTACGGGGGCCCGTGCCTCGCCTCCCCGTTCATCGTGACGTCGGGCCCGCGCAAGGGACAGCACGCGTGCACCTCCCTGATGAACGGCACGAAGCTCTTCAAACACGGCGATTACACCCGTGACCCGTTCGACAACAGCCAGGTAGGGGTGCGCTACCACGCGATCGCGCCCTTCGGGCTGGAATTCACCCTCAACTATCTGTATCAGCGCTGGGCCGGTGACGACGGCACCCCGTCGGCCCCCGTCCGCATCCTGCCGAAGAGCCCCCAGAACAACGCGCTCGCCGTGAAGCTTTTCCAGAAGGGCATCCTTCCGGCGGAATATTTCACCCCCTACGTCCACACGGTCGGCTTCGCGGCCAACTACTCCGACGAGACCTACACGCAGACGGTGTTCAGGACCGAGACCGTCTACGACTTCGGGATCCCCTTCTTCGACATCGGGCGGATCACGGTCCTCGACGCCCCCGCGATCCCCGGTATCACCAAGAAGAACATGTGGAAGGGCATGCTCGCGTTCGACCGGCCGACCTGGATCCGCTCGCTCAACAAGAAGAGCACGGTGTTCATCAGCGGCCAGTTCTTCTGGCACTACCTGGTGGACAACCCGAGCTGCCGGCCGCAGATCAACGCCTCGATCGCCGACCCGGACAAGCGGGCGCGCGCCGGGTCCTGCCTCGCCGGTCCCTTCGACCTGCCCTCGATCGTGCGCATCCCGACGACGACGCCGACGTTCCGCGACAAGGTGCGCGATTGGGAGACGATCGCGAGCCTGGCCGCCTTCAGCTTCTACCGCGGCGGCAGCGTGCTGCCGGTCCTCGGGATGGCGGTCGACCCCACGAACCACTACGTGATGGAGGCCTTCTGGATGCTCGAATACGTCGTGCGCGACGACGTGAGCTTCAACATCGTGCAGCGCTACTTCATCAACCCGACGGGCAAGGATCCCATCTTCTCGCCGTGGGGATTCGGCTCGCTGTCGACCGGACGATCCGAGACGAGCCTGCGATTGACCCTCCAGTTCTAGGGCAGGCGGGATGGCGGCGGCGCGCTTCCCCACCGGTTTCGGCGCCGCCGTCCGCCGCTTCAACGCCGGCGAGTTCTTCGAAGCCCACGAAGGGTTCGAGGAGCTACTCGACGCGGTCGAGGGCGACGGCCGCTGGGACCTCCTCGTGGCGCTGATCCAGGTGGCGGTCGGGTATCACAAGCTCACCTCCGGCCATCCGGGAGCCGAACGCATGCTGCGGCTCGGGGCGGAGAAGCTCGCGGCGTTTCCCGCCGTCGCCTGGGGCGTGGCCGTGGAGCGGCTGCGGCGACGGATCGCCGACGACCTCGCGGTGCTCGAGACGGGGGGCGAGGTGGCGGGCGCTCCGCCGCACATCGAGCTCGTCAAGGGCGGTCCGGCCGCCGGATTCGGCTGAGCCGTGGCCCGCGGCGCGCGCATCGACCTCGGGTCTCGCCACCTGCGGGCGACCTCGGCCAACGGGGTGCTGCGCGTGATCATTGACCGTCCGGCGCGTCGCAACGCCCTGACCATCGAGATGTACCACGGCCTCAAGAAGGCGGCCGTGCTCGCCGAACGTGATCCGGGGATCGACGTCCTCCTGGTCACGGCGGCCGGCGACACGTTCTGCGTCGGCGGCGAGATGGGCGGCCAGCATGAGGGGGGCCAGCCCCTCGACCGCGAGACCGACGGCTTCGACCTGCTGCCGTTCGTGCAGTTCGAGCGCTGCTCGAAGATCGTGATGCTGGCGGTGAACGGCGTGTGCCAGGGCGGAGGACTCAACATGGTCCTCACCAGCGACCTCGTCGTCGCGTCGGCGCGCGCGACCTTCCGCGCGCCCGAGTTGCTGCGCGGCGTGGCCGACTGCTTCCTCGGCGCCCGGCTCGCGAGCCGCATCGGCATGGCGCGCGCCAAGTACCTCCTCTTCACGGCGCAGCCGGCGACCGCCGCCGAGGCGCTGGCCATGGGGCTCATCGCCCGCGTCGTGCCGCACGACGAGCTGGAGGCCGCCGTGGCCGAGACGATCGACGGCGTGCGGTACACGGCACCGGCCGCCCGCCGCGCGCTCAAGCGCGACTTCAACCGGCAGCTGCCGCCGATCGACTTCACGATGTTCGCCGAGTCCCTCGCCTCGGACGAGGTGCGGGAGGGCTTCGCGGCGTTCGTCGAGAAGCGGCCGCCGAGCTGGGTCCGTCGTCCGAAGTAGCGTCGCCGGCACGCGCTGAGCACGGTCCACGGCGCGCGCGTTCGCGGCCGGATGCGACGGTGAGCTGACATTCGCGGCCGGATGCGGACCTGCCCTGGGGAAACCCCGAATCCCCACCGGACCGCACGGCGGCCTCTGTGTCGGGCCCGTTAGGATCTGCACAAGCATGCCCCACTGCACGTTCTCTAGCTTGTTACTTTCTTGACACCCGCTGTGGCGGAGCGTTATGAATGTGTCGCATGACAGGGCACGCCAACGCCTGCTGGGCAACGCACGGCGGCGTTCTTGCGGGTTCCGCAGGGCCTCGCGCCGGCGAGTGCGGCGGCTTCCGATCTGGCAGGCAACACGGTGTAGCGACGCTAGCTAGCAAGCAGATGTCTGGCGCTCCGACTGAAGTCCGGGATCGCCACGCAGCGAACTGAAAAGAGGGAGGCGCGCGTGATGGCTCGACAGTGCGAAAGAGGGTGGACGGCATCCCGGACCCTGAGATCCAGGGGGATGCTCCTGGGGCTCCTCGTCGGCCTCGTGATCGTGGCGGACGGCCGCGACGCGTGGACCCACCAGGACCCGCCGGGCTGCAGCGGGTCGACCGTCGGCCTCTCGCTCGATCCTCCCCAACGCGACACCGACGGGGACGGGCTTCCCGATACGCCGATCGACCCCGACTCCGCCAACCTGCCGTTGGAGGGCGAGACGATCTTCTATCGCGCCCGCCTGAGCATGGGTAGCGCCGCCGCGTGCGCCTTCGAGGGCGGGACGCTCACGATCGTCACGCCGGACGGCGTCGCGCACAGCGTGACGCCGGTGAGCGGCATTCCGTGCATCGGCGGCGGGCCCACGTGTCCCCTGCCGGAGTTCACGAGCAAGTTCGTCGGCTACGTCACCAACCGCCTCGATCTCAGCGGCGGCGTCCTCGAAGCGCAGGCGCTCTACGCCGACGGCATTTCGCACCAGGGCAACCCGGATGCCCCCGGCGAAGCAGCTTCGGCGACCCTCCCGATCGGTCTGCTCTACTGCGGTGACGGCTCGCTGACGTCGACGCGTCGGTGCAGCGGCACGAAGTCGCCGTGCAGCACGAGTGTCAATTGTCCCGCCGGCCAGACCTGCACCAATGGCGAGCAATGCGATCCCGCCCGGATGCCTGACGGTTGCTCGGTCCCGGGCACCTGCGGCGCAGTCGGGACGGCGGCGCAGTGTACCTGCCTGCCCTGCGGCCAGACGGCTCCGGCGTGCAACGGGCCGTGTCCCACCGGCCAGGTCTGCTCCAGCGACGGAACGGGCTGTGGGTGCATCACCCCATGCGCCAACGCGACGGCGCCGGCCTGCGGCGGCGTCTGCCCCGCGGGTCAGGTCTGTTCCAGCAACGGCACGAGCTGTGGGTGCATCACGCCGTGCGCGAACTCGACGGCGCCGGCGTGCGGCGGCTCGTGTCCCGCGGGCCAGACGTGTTCCAGCAACGGAACGAGCTGCCAGTGCACTACACCGTGCGCGAGCTCGACCGCGCCCGCCTGCGGGGGTGTCTGTCCGGCAGGTCAGACGTGCGCGAGCAACGGCACGAGCTGCGGATGCATCACGCCCTGCGCGAGCGCGACGGCGCCCGCCTGCGGTGGCACCTGTCCCGTGGGCCAGGTCTGCTCGGCGAATGGGACGAGCTGCCAGTGCGTGACGCCCTGCGCGAACTCCACGGCGCCCACCTGTGGCGGCAGCTGCCCGATCGGCCAGACGTGCTCCAGCAACGGCCCGAGCTGCCAGTGCATCACCCCGTGTGATCGGTCCTCGGCGCCGACCTGTGGCGGCGTCTGCCCCGCGGGCCAGGCCTGCGTGGCGAGCGGCACGGTCTGTCACTGCGACGCTCCGTGTGCCGGCTCGACGGCTCCCGCATGCGGGGGCATGTGTCCGTCGGGTCAGGTCTGCGCGAGCGACGGCACGAACTGCCAGTGCGTTGCGCCGGCATGCGGGCTCAAAAACGACCCGTGTCGGGTCACCATCGGCGCCAAGTCCTACTCGACGCTGCAGGCGGCGATCGACGCGGCTCCCGTCTGCACGACGAGCTGCACCGCCGTGCCGCCCACGATCATCACCGTGCGCGGTAGCTGCCCGGGTTCCGTGCTCGTGTACCAAAAGGCCAACCTCACCATCCAGGGCGTGCAACCGGCGACGTGTCCACCGGGGCCGACCGACCTGACGTCGACGGTACGGGGCATCCCGAACCCGCCCATGACGACGCTGTTCCACGGCGAGGTCATCAAGGTCCTCGACTCGACGAACGTCACCGTCCAGTTCCTCAACCTCGTCGACGGCACCGTCAACGACGGCATCACGGTAGAACACTCGAAAGACACGCAGCTCGTCTGCAACTGCCTCGAGCGAAACGAGGACGGCATGGAGCTCGACAACCTGAGCGGGGCGACGCGCGTCGTCGAGAACCTCGTCACGCACAACGAGGACGGCGTGAAGGCCGACGGCGGCACGAAGAACGCGCTCGTCGACGGCAACGTCATCTCGGAGAACCGCCGTCCGCCGACGGCCATCACCCACGAAGGCGACGGCATCCGGTTCAAGCTCGCCGGCGTCGGGAACGTGATCTCGAACAACACCATCGTTCGCAACCGGGACGACGGCATCGACATGCGCAGCACCAACGGCACCAGCACCGCGCCCAACCGGGTGGAGCACAACGTCATCACCGGCAACGGCTTCACCGACGCGGGCGCTCCCACACCGATGGGGAACGGGATCGAGGTCTCGTCGAGCCAGGACGTGTTCAACTGCAACACGATCAACGGCAACGCCGACATGCTGACGAACCTGGTCCGGATCATCTCGGGTACGGGCAACCTCGGCAGCAACGTGCCGCCTGGCTCCGCATGTGCGCCGTGAGGTGAAGCCATGCGACCAGAACGCGGAAAACCTTGCACAGATCCGAAGACGCATAGGGAGGCGCACGCCATGTCCCGAACCCTCTCAACCCTGGAACGCTGCAGACGGATGTCTACGGTCCTGCTCCTGACGCTGCTCACGCACAGCGCGCCCGACGCCTGGGCGCACAAGGACCCGCCGGGCTGCACCGCCGACTCCGTCGTGTCGGTCTCCCTGTTCGCGCTCCGCGACGCCGACAACGACGGTGTGCCCGAGACGCAGATCCTGAGCAGCGCCGTGCCGCCGCTCGAGCATGAGACGATCTACTACACGGCGACGCTGGCGAAGCTGGCCGGCACCGACTGCGCGTTCGAGGGCGGCACGCTGCGCATCACGACGCCGGACGGTCAGCCGCACGACTTCTCGTCCATCCCGTGCATCGGAGGCACCGGCTGCGCGACCGATTTCACCACCCCCACCACGGCGGTGCCGTACGTGACCAGCAATGCCAACCTGACAGGGGGTCTGCTCAAGGCGACGGCCGCCTACACGGGCGGGTTCACCCACGTCGGGCCGGTTCACGGCGCGGTGACCGGTACCGTCCCGCTGAACGCGAGACTCCTCTTCTGCGGCGACGGGACGGTGAGCGCCGTACAACGATGCAGCGGCTCGAGCACCCCGTGTCTGACGAGCGCGACCTGTCCCTCGGGGCAGACCTGCGTGGCCGGCGAGGCATGCGACCCGGCGGCGGTACCGACCGGCTGCGTCGCGACATCCACGTGCGGCGCCGACTGCCGGTGCAGCCCGGTGTGCGGTGACGGCATGGTGAATCAGCAGGGCGAGACGTGCGACGACGGCAACTCCGTCGACACCGACGACTGCCGGAACGACTGCACGCGGTGCGGCGACAACCGGATGCAGGCGGCCGATGGCGAGACCTGTGACGGAACCGCGGTGCCGGCGGGCCGGACGTGCCGGGCCGCGGGCACGCCGGCGCAGTGCACTTTCTGCGGTGACGGCATCCGGCAGGCCGGCGAGACGTGCGACGACGGCAACTCCGTCGACACCGACGGTTGCCGCAACGACTGCACGCGGTGTGGCGACGGCGTCGTCCAGCCCGAGGACGGCGAGCAGTGCGACGACGGAAACGACGTCGCCGGTGACGGCTGCACCGCCTGTCACCTCGACGTGGGCTGCCGGATCACGGGCGGCGGGTGGATCAACGGCATCACCGACCCGACCATGATGGCCCAGATCATCCGGGCCAGCTTCGGCGGCCAGGTGGGCGCCCCGTGCGGCTGCATCGGCTGCTTCGACCAGTCCGGCCACGTCCAGGGCAACTGGACGCACGACCGCAAGACCGGCAAGGGCAGGCTGAAGGCATCGACCTTCAACAGTCTCACCTGCAGCACCGTCGACGGTGCGGGCCCAGCACCGCCGCCCGCGCCCGCCAACAAGGCGTGCTTCTCCGGTGTCGGGGACTGGTCGCCCACCAATGGGCCGAAGACCATGAAGGTCGCCTACCGGGTCGAGGTGGAGGACCACGGCGAGCCGGGGAAGTCCGACACGTATCGCCTCCGCATGTGGATCCCGACCTCCACGTGGACACTGAGCAAGCTCATCCCCGCGACGTGCTGCACGGCGACCTCGCTCCAGGTCGCGACGCCCGACATCGACGACAGCGGCACGCTGATCGGCGGCAACATCCAGATTCATCCGGAGCTTCACCGCTCCACCGACGGGATCTGCCCGGTACCCGACGGGGTCTGCCCCCGCTGAACCATCGCGTCGCTCCGGCCGGGCCCCTGGGCCCGGCCGGGGCGTAGCTCAAGGCGCGACGTTCAGCAGAAACACGTCGAGCGAGCCGGCGCTCGTGAGCCGGGTCCCGCCGAAGTCGGCGGCCTCCGAGAAGCTGCCGGTCACGATCGTGCTCCCACCCGGGCCGATCGCCAGCCCGTCCGCCCGGTCCGCACCCGCGCCGCCGAAGCGCAGCTGACGGAGCGGCGCCCCGCCGGATGAGTAGCGCGCGACGAAGGCGTCCGTGGACCCCGCGCTGACGAGGGGCACGCCACCGAGGTCGGCGGTGCCGCTGAAGTAGCCCGTCAGCACGACGTTGCCCGAGCCGTCGAACGCGATGGCGGTGGGCAGGTCGCCGGCCGGTCCGCCGAGGCATCTCGACCACAGCGACGCTCCCGTCGGCGAGAACTCCGCCACTGCGATGTCGTCTGCGCCGTGAAGCGGCAGCACGCCACTGCCGAAGTCCACCCCTGCATCGCGCACGAGCGCGGCGAGCGCGATGTTTCCCGCCGTGTCGACGGTGACGGCCTCACCGCGATCGTCTCCCGTGCCGCCGAACCGTCGCGACCAGACGTATCCTCCGGAGTCCGAGAGCTTGACGAGGAAGATGTCGGCCCGAACGCCGCCGGCCACGCCGACGAAGCCTCCTCCGAAATCGGTGAGCCCGTAGAAGTACCCGGTGACCAGCACGTTGCCCGCGCCGTCCACCGCTAGGCCCGTGCCGACGTCGAGGCCGTAGCTGAAGAAGCTCTTCGCCCAGAGCGGCGTGCCCGCGGCCGAGTATTTCGCGATGAAGGTGTCGGTGTTGTAGCCGCCGAACGCGCTGGTCAGCGGCCCACCGCCGAAGTCGGCGGTGCCCGTGAACTGCCCGGTCACGACCACGTTGCCCGCCCCGTCCACCGCGACCGCATTGGCCAGATCCACGCCCGGTCCGCCGCCGCGGCGCGACCAGAGATGGGTGCCGGTCGGGGAATAGCGCGCCACGAAGACGTTCGTGCTGCCGGCGCCGCTCGTGAGTGGGCCGCCCCCGAAGTCGACGGTGCCCTCGAAGTAGCCCGCCACCACCACGTTGCCCGCGGCGTCGACCGCCACCGCGCGCGCCACGTCCGTGCCCGTGCCGCCGAAGCGTCGCGACCACCGCGGTGTGCCCGCGGGCGAGTAGCTCGCGACGAAGCCGTCCAGCCCGCCGCTGCTGGTCAGCAGACCGGTTCCGAGGTCGACCGTGCCGTTGAACCCTCCGACGACGATCACGTTGCCGCTTCGGTCGGCCGCGGCACCGAGTCCCAGGTCGGTGTCCACGCCCCCGAGGCGCTTCACCCAGGGCTGGGGTGGAGCGCTCTGGCTCGCGACGGTCACCAGCGCGGTATCGCTCGCCTGCGCGCGCAGGTCGTCGACGACAGTCAGCGTGACGGTGTAGGTGCCGGGCGCCCCGTACGCGTGGGTCGCCGTGGCCCCGCTCGCCGACGCCCCGTCGCCGAAGGTCCAGGCATACGTTGCGATCCGGCCGTCGGCGTCGCGGGAGCCGGAGCCGTCGAAGGCGACGGAGGTGCCCACGTCCGCGGTTCGATCCGGCCCCGCATTCGCGACCGGCGGCCGGTTCGACACCTGGACGACGGCCGTGTCGCTGCCGGTCAATCCTCCGGCGTCCGTCACGGTGAGCGTCACGGTGTACGTCCCCGCCGCGGCGTACGCATGGCTCACCGAGAGGCCGGAGGCGACGGTGCCGTCGCCGAACGCCCACGCATAGGAGGTGATCGCACCGTCGGAGTCGAACGAGCCCGTGCCGGAGAACGGAATCGGTGTGAGCGTCTGCACGAACTGATCGGGCGCGGCATTGGCCACCGGCGGGCGGTTGACCGCCGCGAAGGTCGTTGCGCTGACCACCGGGGAGTATGCCGACGAGGTGCCCCCGGAGCCGACGGCACGCACGCGGTAGTACCACGTGGTGCCGGCGCCGAGTCCCGCGTCGGTGTAGCTCGAACCGTCGGGGCCGGTGGCCCCGACCACGGCGAAGCCTGCCGTCGCCGCCGCACTCCGCTCCACCGAGTAGCCGGTCGCGAGGTTGCTGCCGTCGATCCAGGTCACGCGGATCGCGTTGCTCGACAGGGCGGTTGCGGCCGGGGAAAGCGGGGGCGGGAGGACGCGGACGTGCACCGCCGACGCCACGGAGCCGGCGAGCGGCTGGAGCAGCGTGACGGCGGCCAGGGTCGACAGGGGCCGGAAGCGCACGACCGCCTGCAAGCAAGCGGTGAGCCAGCCGAGATTGCGCGTCTTTCTGTTCAGCAAGCGCGCACGCGAGTCCGTCGCGGACAAATTAGAACCAGGAGAGGTGCAAGCGTGGCGACGCGGCACCTGCCGTGTCGGATGCGATACCGGGGTCGAGTCCGGGCTTGTCGCCCCCAGCTTGACGAACGAACGTTCATTCGGTTAATCCCCGAACGGTGCGAGCCAAGGCTCCGTCACGGCCCGAGGCGTCGCCGCCGCTGCCGAAGCGCGAGGCCATCCTCGACGCCGCCGAGCGGCTGTTCTCGGCGCGGGGCGTCGACGGGGTCGCGGTCCGCGATCTCGCACGCGAGATGGGGCTCACGCCGTCGAGCCTCTACAACCACTTTCCCGGCAAGCAGGCGCTCTACGAGGCCGTGCTCGAGCGCGGGCTCCGTCCGATCGTCGACCTGGTGGCGGGCGCCGCGCTCCCGGGCGTGCTGGGGCCGGCGCAGCTGAACGCGACGATCGAGCGGCTGACGCGCCACCTCGCGACGCACCCGCACCTCGCGCGCCTGCTCCAGCGGGCGCTCCTCGAGGACGGCAAGCTCCAGGCCGCGATCGGCCGGTGGGCCAGCACCCTCTACGGACAGGGGGTGGCGGTGCTGCGCGCCGGCGCGGTCGACGCCGGCTGGGAGCCCGCCGAGGTGCCGCACCTCGCGCTCGGCCTGTTCGGGATCATCTTCGCATACTTCACCAATGCGCCGGCCGTCCGCGCGCTCGCGGGATCGAAGGAAGACCCCTTTTCCGCGCGCGCGCTGGCGGTCCAGCGCCGATTCCTGGAGAAGTCCGTGTACCGTCT
>Ga0070699_100003844_pt1 | contig 13269 bp, 15 predicted proteins | sample KBSK1503metaG_FD_65473 | JGI IMG/M metagenome (GOLD analysis project Ga0070699, IMG submission 65473) | Corn, switchgrass and miscanthus rhizosphere microbial communities from Kellogg Biological Station, Michigan, USA - KBS K1-50-3 metaG | ecosystem: Host-associated > Plants > Roots >...
GCGTTACCGACGTGCAGGGAGCCGGTCGGGCTCGGTGCGAAGCGAACTCTCTTCATCTCCGCTCCAGTCTACGAGCCGGACCCACAGAGCCCACAGGCCCACTGACGCGATCACGATCAGGCTCCAGGCAACGCTCACGCGCGGTTCGGTCACGTTCGGGATCTCCCAGCTCGTCCAGCCGCGTTTGACGACCTGCTCGATCCAGAAGTCGTTGGCGAAGTTGGCGGCGCCGTAACAGAACATCAAGGAGAGGTACGCCGCGAGCGCCGCCCGCCTTGCCACCCGGCGCGAGAGCAGGAGCGCCGTCAACACGAGCAGGACACCGTCCATCCCGTGATGGTGGCCGTGATGGACCGCCGGTGCGAAGTTCGGCAGGCCTGGCCGCTCGGGGAGGAATTGGCCGCTCTGGAACAGCCTGCCGAGCAGGGGAACGCCGTTCGAGTAGAGACCGAGATCAGCTGCGAGCCAGGGCAGGGCCGCGACGAGCAAGACGATTGCGAGTGCAGCGCGCACCCAATCCGCCCTGTGCCAGGAGCTTCTCGATACGCCACCCTTGCTCGCAACTGCTCCGGTGAGCACGAGCGCCAGCAGAACTCCGATTGCTGCGACAGCATTGACGGGCCTTGCGTCGAGATCAGCCTGGCTGACGATCCCGGGCCAGAACACCGCGGCGGAAAGAACGGCGGCGAGGATCGCGACGCCTCGATAACCGCGTCCCGGGAGCCGTGTGTAGATGAGCCCGAGCACGGCGAGTGCGACTAGGGCTACTGGGAAGTTGGCGAACACCAGTGCGCGGCTCAACCCGCCTTCGATGCCGCTGCCGGACACGTGGTAGAGCTCGCGAGACGGGATGCGGCTGTACGTGACCAGGACCTCCACGGTCACGACGGCGAACAGCACCCAGACGAGGACAACTTCGACTGGCAGCCCAGCGGCCTGTCGCTTTGCTGTCTGCAAGATCCGCCGCCTTCCAGGGTACGCTCGCGAGCGTGGAAGGTCTACTCCTGGGCTGGTTCGCCGAGCACAGACGCGACCTGCCGTGGCGGCGGACGCGAGACCCGTACGCGATTCTCGTCTCGGAGGTGATGCTGCAGCAGACGCAGGTCGAGCGCGTGATCCCGCGTTACCTCGCCTGGCTGGAGCGGTGGCCGACGGTGAGGGCGCTGGCCAGCGCGTCGGCGGCCGACGTCATCCGGGAGTGGCAAGGGCTCGGCTACAACCGACGTGGCCTGAATCTCCATCGCGCGGCGCAGAAGATCGCAGCGGAGCGTTGGCCCGACGATCTGACGGAGCTGCCGGGCGTCGGCCCGTACACGGCTGCAGCGGTCGCGAACTTCGCGCTCGGCCGTGACGTCCTACCGGTCGACACGAACGTGAGCCGCATCCAGGAACGGACGGGCCACCATTTCTCGCCTGCGGCGGGTCAGGCGCTGATGGACCTCGGTGCGACGGTGTGCCTCGCGCGCGTCCCACGCTGCGGGATCTGTCCGCTGGCGCCGGCGTGTCCGTCGCGCGGGCGTCGTTACGAACCGCTGCGCAGGCAGGCCCGCTTCGAAGGCTCGTTCCGTCAGCGGCGTGCGCGGACCCTGCGACTCGTTGCGGAGTCGGAGCGTCCGCTGAACGACCTCGACCGCGAGGCTGTCGAATCGCTGGCCCGAGACGGCCTGGTCGAAGTCGCCCCCTGTGGAACGTTCGTCACACTTCCGTAGTGGTGTCTGACACCGGGCCGTGGCGACAAGTGACGACACGGCAACCCGTCTCCGCACAACGATTCGGCTCGCAGGCGACACTCTTTGGTGACGTGCACGGCACGGTGTCCGACACCGGGACATCGCCTGTGAGGGCACGTCTCGCCAGGCCACGAGTCCTGGCGAAGCCGCGTTAGGGCGGCTGGGCTACGATCCGAGCCGTGACCGCCTCCATCTGGTTCTACCTCTTCCCGCTCTACATCCTCGGCGGCCTGCTGCTCGTGCTGGGGACGTTCGCGCTCCTCGGGCGAATCCAGGGCGGCCGCTACCTGAAGCCGATCGTCAACTTCATGATGAAGCTGCCGCTCGTCGGACGGCTGATGAAGAAGGCGTCGCAGGCCGCGCTCGAGCGCCAGAATCCGGAGCTGGCTAGCGCCGTCAAGAAGCTGGAACGCTCGGGCGTCGCCCGGGATCCGATGCGCGCCCAACAGGCGCTCTCACGCCTCAGCGCTTCCGAGCGCCAGGCCTACCTCGACGCAACCGCCGACCAGACCGAGAACATCGCCCAGAACCGCCAGATGCGCCGCCAGCTCGAGCGCGCCCGCAAGGGCAAGCGCCGCTAGCCGGTGCCGTAGCCAGACGTTCGGCTCGACATGGCGGCCGCGGCCGTCGCGGACATGCAGCGCCGCAAGCATCTCGGGGACGACGTAGTCGCCGTCAGCCGGGAACTGCATCCCGGTCCACTCTTCCCAGTCCGACACGGGATTGTCCATGACCATCGATTCCAGGCGAGATCCTCGCGCCCGCGCCGGACCGGACCGCCAATCGCGCACGGAGATTGCGAGCGCCGAGAGCACGTCCGGCTCGCATCCGCTTTCGAACGCACGCAAGAAAGCCCCGTCCCATCCAGAGGGAAGGTCGGCGTCCGTCCCGTCCCAGGCAGTCGGTTCTGTTGCGACAGCACCTCGAAGCGGATCGCGCGGAGGCCCGGCTCGTCTGCGTAGCGAACGAGCTTCACGGGGAGTCGACGAGCGCAACAGCCTGCGCGGCGAGACCTTCGCCTCGTCCGGTGAAGCCGAGCCCATCGGTGGTCGTCGCCCGCACGTTCACCGGCGCACCGACGACGGCGCTCAAAGCGTCGGCCATCTCCGCGCGGCGGCCAGAGATGCGCGGCTCCTCGCCGATCAGCACACAATCGGCATTCACGACCGCATAGCCTGCGACCCGCACAAGCGCGACTGCGTCACGCAGAAGATCCAGCGACGAGACCCCGGCGGGCGTCGACGAGTCGGACGGAAAAAGCGACCCGATGTCACCAAGGCCCGCCGCCCCGAGGACGGCGTCGATCAGCGCATGCGTGATCACGTCTCCGTCCGAGTGGCCCGCCAAACCGCGCGAGGACTCGAACCGGACACCCCCCAAAACGAGCGGCGCGCCGTCCTCGAACCCGTGCGCGTCGACGCCGATTCCCACCCGCGGGCTCATCCCAATCGCTCCTGCCGTGCGCGGCGCTGCTCGAACACCGTCACCGTGTCGTAGCCGGTCGAACGCAGAAGCTCGAGCGCCCGATCGAAGTCCCGCCCGACAACGTCCGGCGTATGCGCATCGGAGGCGAGCGTGACCGGAACTTCGCGTGCGCGACATGCGGCGAGAAACTCTGGGTGCGGATAGAGCTCATGAACCGGCTTGTGGAGCCCGGCGGTCGACACCTCCACCGCGACGCCGGAGTCGGCGATCGCAGCAACCACCGGCCCGTAGTCGAACGACGCTGCGCGCGCGCCGAAGATCTTCACGAGATCGGGATGCGACAACGAGTCGAAGAGCCCGCTCCGCGCGGCCGCCGCGAGGGCCTCGAAGTACAGCCGCCACGCTTCCTCGACTCCCATAGCGTCGACCAGCCGCGGCTCGTCATCGACGCCCAGCGAGCCTATGTAATGCAGCGACCCGAGCAGGTAGTCCCACGGATAGGGCGCCAGGAGCTCACGCGTCTCGTCCTCGCGGCCCGGCACGTAGTCCACCTCGAGCCCGAGCTTCACGGGCAGTCCACGGCCGCGCGCCGTCACCACCGCCGACACGTAGGCCTCGATGTCGTACACGCAGCGTTCGGTGTGATACGCCACGGTCCACAGTGAGCGTGTCTGCTTGAAGTAATAGATGTGCTCCGTGAACCCGATCTCGTCGACGCCGGCCTCGCGAGCCGATTCGACGAACGGGTCGACCGCCGAGGTCTCGTGTGCGATCTCGCCACTCCCGTTCCGGAGATGCATGTGGTAGTCGACGATCACAGCAGCGCGGCGATGCGCCCGAGATCGGCGACATCCGTGACCTTGATCAGCTTCGGGTCGCCCTCGACGACCTTGATTCGCCCGCCGCGCGCCTCGACCAGGGACGAACAGTCGGTCGCAACCGCCGTGTCTCCCTTGGCATAGGCATCACGCAGCACCGAAGCGACGAATGCCTGCGGCGTCTGCACCGCCCGCAGCTCGTCGCGATTCAGTGTCTCGACGATCCGGCCCTCATCATCGACACGCTTGACCGTGTCCGCCAACCGCAGTCCGGGCAACGCTCCGTCCCAGCCCTCGTTCAACGCCGTCAGCACCCGTTCGATTACCTCGTCCGATACCAAGGGCCGCGCCGCGTCATGGACGAGCACGACCGCAGCGTCTTCCGGCACTTCCGCCAGCGCCCTCGCAACCGACTCGCCCCGTGTCGCGCCGCCGGTCACGCATGCGCTCACCTTGCTGCAGCCGAGCTCCTCGGCGAGCAGGATCGCAGGCTCCTCCCAGCCGGGAGGAGCGGCCACGACGATGAAGTCCACCCAGTCGGAATCGTCCAGACGCTTCAGGCTCTGGGCGAGCAGCGGCTCGTCGCCGAGACGCGCGAACGCTTTCGGACGATCGCCACCGAGCCGGTCCCCGCTACCCGCTGCAGCGAGGACTGCCCAGACGCTCACCTCGAGGAGGCGCGCGCCTTTGTCTTCGGCTTGGCCTTCGCTGCCGTCGCCGCGGTCTTGCCGGCTGCCGGCTTCGCTGAAGTCTTGGACGCAACCTTCGCGGGTTTCGCGGCGGTGGTCTTCTTACGACCGTTGGTGCTGCCGTTCGCGCTCCCGACGAGAACACCGTCGAGCCACTCAGCAGCCTCCTCCTCGTCCATGTCCTTCGCGTACATCAACTCGCTGGCCAGAATCTTCTTGGCCTTTACGAACATCTGCTTCTCGCCGGTGGACAGGCCCTTTTCGCTGTCACGTAGAGACAAATTCCGGACCACCTCCGCAAGCTCGAGGATGTCGCCGGTCTTCATCTTGTCGCGGTTGTGTTTGAAGCGGCGGTTCCAGTTCTTCGGCATCTGGGTGCCGCCACCGGTCAGCGCCTTGACGACGACCTTCACCATGTCCTCGCCGATCACCTTGCGCAGGCCAACGGCCTCCGCGTTCTCGGACGGGACGTTCACTGTCATGTCGTTGTGGAGGATCTTGATCGTCAGGTACTCACGCTTTTCGCCGAGCACCTCACGCTTTTCCCTCTTTACAACGGTGCCTGCTCCGTGGTGCGGATACACCACCTTGTCGCCGATCTTGTACAAGCCCGCCCCTTTCCGTCCTTTTGTGACCGCGAAGCCGGCGGGTGGTTCCGCCGGCCTAGGAGGACAAGTCTAGCAAAAGGCGCTGGAAATGGCCACATTTTCGGGAAATCCCTGCTAACCGCCGATTTCACGGACTACCCGGCGGAGGATCGGCGCGCAGGCCGCCAGGATCACCGCCACGGCGCAAAGGAAGAGGAGCCCGCCCCGTAGGCTCGACGCCCCGGACACTGCCCCGATGAGGGCGGGGCCGGCCACGAAGCCCAGATAGCCGAGGATCGCGACGGTCGAGAGAGCTGCGCCCCGGCCTCCCTCGCCCCCAACCCGTCCGGCCAGGCCGAAGAGAGTCGGCGCCGACAGGGCCAGGCCTCCGCCGGCCATGACGAAGCCGGCCAGGGCCACCGCGGCGTGCTGCGCCGTGGCGGCGATGGCGAGACCGGCTGCCGCCGCAAGTCCGGCAAAGAGCATCCGCCCGGCGACGGACGGCCACTCCACCCGTTGTGCCAGGACGCGACCCGTCAACATCGCGCCGGCGAACAGGCCCGGCCCGAGGCCGCTGATCGCGGCGCTCGAATTCAGCGTCCGCTCGAGGAAAAGCGCGCTCCACGCTTCGAGCCCGTTCTCAACGAGGAATGCGAGCGCGAGCACGAGCCCGACGATGAGCAGAGGCCGCGCCAGACGCGCGCGCCGCTGCGGCGGTACAAGCGGCGGGTACGGCCCGAGGTTCGCGAGCGCGGTCAGCGCGGTGAACAGGCCGACGCCGGCCAGGATCCAGACCGGGTGCGCGCCGGCGTGCCGCAGCAGCCCGGAGCCGATGCCACCGACGAGGACGCCGCCGGAGAAGGCAGCATGGAGGCCGTCCATGATCCGGATGCCGTGCAGCGCCTCGAGGCGCGCAGCATGGGCGTTGATGGCGATGTCCAGCAGGCCGGTGCCGACCCCGATGACGCCCAGCAAGAGGACGAGCATCGGCACGGAGTGCGCGAGCCCGGGAAGCCATTCCACGGCGCCGAAGAAGGCGAGAAAGATCGGGACGAGCCGGGCGCCGAACACGTCGGCGAGCCGACCCGCCACGAGCATGGCCGGCAGCGCCGCGAGCGCGACGCACAGCAGCGCAAGCCCGAGCTGCGCGTCGCCTGCGCCGGTCGTCCGCTGGATCGCCGGCAGACACGCAGCCCACGAGCCCCAGAAGAGCCCGAAGACCGCGTAGCCCGCGGCGAGGCCCCTCGCCCTACTCAGAGGTGCAGATACCGCTCGACGAGATTGTGCTCCTGGAGCCGGCGCAGGCCTTCGCGGATCTCGCGCGCGCGCACGGCACCGACGCCGCCGATCCTCTCCAGATCGCGCTGGGACGCACGGACGATCGAGTCGAGGTCGCCGAGGTCGCCGACGACCTTCTTGACGACGGCGTCCGGGAGTCTCGGGATCCGCGACAGGATCCGAAGACCTCGCGGCACGACGCTGTGGTCGAGCGGATTGACCTCGCGCGGGAACCCGAGCAGCTCGGCGAGACGCTCCGATTCGAGCAGCTGCCGGTAGGGGAGTGCGTGCAGCCCCTCGAGCGCGAGCTCTGCTCGGGGGCCGGATCCATCGGCGTGGTAGTCGTGGACGACCAGCGCGCGCTCCGCGGGAACCTCGCCCACGAGCTCGTTCAGCTGCATCCGGATCAGGCGGCCCTCGGCGCCGAGCTCGACGCAGTCACGCTCGATCTCCGCGGCCATGCGCGTCGTCATCTCCGCGCGCTGAAGCACCACGAGCACGTCGTCGAGGACGACGGCGTTCTGGAACTCGAGCGCCGTCAGCCGCGTCAGCACCTGCTGAAGCCGCTGCCCATACGTCTCGAGCGTGGCCAACGCCTGGTTCGTCTTCCCGAGCACCTCGGGCACCGCGTCCAGCTGGTAGCGCGTCGGCCCCACGTAGACCGAGATCGTGGAGCGCTGCTGCGAGATGGAGATCACGAGCGCACCCGTCTGCTTGGCGACGCGCTCGGCCGTGCGGTGACGCGTTCCGGTCTCCACCGACGGAATCGTGGGATCCGGCATCAGCTGCACGTTCGCGTAAGCGAGCTTCGACCGCGACGGATTGACAATGATCGCGCCGTCCATCTTCGCCAGCTCGTAGAGGAGCTGGCCCGTGAACGGGACGTCGAGGCGGATCCCGCCCGAAAAGAGGAACGAGAGCTCGTTCGGGTCGCCGATCACGATCAGCGCGCCCTCCCGAGAGCGGATGATGTCGTCCATCCCCTGGCGGAGGTCCGTGCCCGGCGCGATTCGCCGGAGCGCGGCGAGCAGCTCCGGGTCACGCCGCGGATCGTCCTCCGACGGCGTGCGCGTGAAGCCCAGGGCGGCCTGTGCCTCGTGCATTCTCGGCAGTTTGCCAGTCTCGGCGGCAGGCTCGGGCTCCGGGACCTGAATTTGGCGGCGAGAAGCTAGCCGAGCCCGGCGGTGATGGCCTTCGGCAGGGTCTCCGCCTCCAGCACCTCGAGCTTGCGTCGCGTCGCGGGCGTGTCCGCGGGCGCGACAACCGTCTTCAGTCCGAGCTTCGCGCACTCCTCGAGCCGGCGCTCCGCCTGTGCGGCAGGACGCAGCCTTCCGGTGAGACCGATCTCCCCGAACGCCGCCAGGGCTTCCTTCGTCGGGACACCCTTTGCGGCGGACGCAATCGCCAGCGCAACCGCGAGGTCCGCCCCCGGCTCGTCGATGCGCACACCGCCCGCGACGTTCACGAACACGTCTGCGCTGCCGAGCGCGATGCGCGCGTGTCGGCCGAGCACCGCGACGATCATCGCGAGGCGCTTGGGATCGACACCTGTCGCGACGCGGCGCGGCATCGCAAGATCCGACGGCGCGACGAGCGCCTGGATCTCGAGCAAGATCGGGCGCGTCCCCTCGAGCGCGCACGCGACGGCGGAGCCGACCTCACTGCCGGCAGCTCGCCCGAAGAGCTCGGAGGGATCCGGAACGCCCACCAGCCCGGTGCCGGTCATCTCGAACACGCCGAGCTCGTTCGTCGAGCCGAACCGGTTCTTCGCGGCACGCAGGATGCGATGGGCGTGGTAGCGGTCGCCTTCGAACTGGAGCACGCAGTCGACGAGATGCTCGAGAACGCGCGGGCCGGCGACCGAGCCGTCCTTCGTCACATGGCCGACGAGGATGGTCGCGACGCCGAGCTCCTTCGCTGCGCGCAAGAGCCGCGAGGCCGCCTCGCGCACCTGCGCCACCGAGCCCGGCGCAGAGCCGACCTCCGCGGAGTACAGCGTCTGCACCGAGTCGATCACGCAGACGTCGGGCCGCTCGGCCTCGAGCGTCGCCAGCACCGTCTCGAGCTCGGTCTCCGCCAGGATCTCGACCTGCTCGGCACCGCCCAGCCGCTCGGCGCGGAGCTTCACCTGCGCGACGGACTCCTCACCTGTGACGAGCAGGGCGCGCCGGTCCTTCGACATCGCCGCCAGCGCCGAGAGCAGAAGGGTCGACTTACCGACCCCGGGCTCCCCGCCGACGAGCACGAGCGAAGCCGGCACGAGGCCGCCGCCCAGAACGCGATCGAACTCGGGGATGCCCGTCGGGATGCGCGCTGCTTCGTCGGCCCTGACGTCGACGAGGCGCAGCAGGGGTTGGGGCGGCGCCTTGCCGGTCGGGGCGCCCACAACGTCCTCGATGAGCGTCCCGAAGGCGTTGCAACCCGGGCACTTTCCGAACCACCGGCCGGCTGTGTAGCCACAGTCGGTGCAGGCGTAGTTGACGGCGGGCTTGGCCACCACGTCAGTCTAGGAGTCGGTCCCGACGGTAACCGCGCCGGTTGTGTGACGACTTACGCTGCGACCGACCGATCGAGAGCGCACGCGGCGGCTTCGCCGCGGCACACGACCTCGATCGAGTTTCCGTCCGGATCCTGGATGCGGGCCGCGTAGTAGTCGCGGCTGAACTCGGCCCGGATCCCCGGCTCCCAACTCGACCGTGCACCCGCTACGAGCGCCACGGCGTGAAACGCATCGACAGCCGCCGGCTCATCCGCGCCGAGGCACACCTCGAGGGTGCCGGCGGCATCCGACTCAGCCAGCCAGAGCGAGCTCGCGCTTCCCTCGATGCCGAACCACGCCCTTCGCCCGTGCGGCCAATCGAGCAGAAGCGCGAAACCGAGTGGACGCAAGGCTCCCTCGTAGAAGCGCTTTGCCGCCTCGTAGTCCCGCACCGGCAGCATCACGTGATCGATACCCACGTGGACAGAATAGTACGATTGTTCTATTATTGTCAAATGCAACTCGAATCCTCCTCCGACATGCCGTCTACAATGAGACGGCCGTGCTAGAAACCAAGGGCCAGCGCACGCGCAACTCGATCCTCGAGGTCGCCGCGGCACTGGCGACCGAGGAGGGCCTCGATCCTCTCTCGATCGGCCGGCTGGCGGAGGCGACGCAGATGAGCAAGAGCGGGCTCTTCGCCCACTTCGGCTCGAAGGAAGAGCTGCAGCTCGCGACCGTCGACCACGCGGCCAAGCTCTTCGTCGCCGAGGTGATCGACCCGGCACGTGGTGCGCCCAAAGGGTTGGCGCGGACCTGGGCGCTCTGCGACCACATGATCGGCTACTCGCAGCGGCAGGTCTTCCCGGGCGGCTGCTTCTTCGCGGCGACCTCGTTCGAGTTCAACAACCGTCCCGGCCCGGTGCGCGATCGGATCGAAGAGATGATTCGCTCCTGGCTCTCCTACCTGGAGCACGCCGTCGAGCAAGCGCAAGAGGCGGGTGAGCTCGACGCCAAGGTCAGCGCACGGGAAATCGCATTCCAGCTGGACGCATTCGCGCAGGCCTCCAATGCGCAATACCAGCTCTTTCGCGACCCGCAGGTCTTCGACGATGCGCGCAGCGCGATTCGCGAGCGCCTGGAGAGCCTTAGGCCTTAGAAGTGCACGTCGTCGAGGTCCTGTGCGTGGCGGGCGCGGAAGACCGAGAAGCTGAACGCCGATGCGGTGGCGGCAACGGCTATGACTTTTGCGATCGTCGGGACGTCTGCGGCGGCGCAGACGAGCGGCAGGACAAGTGCGAGCCCGAGCTGCCAGAGCTGGAAGCTGAAGACGGGCTTGCTTCCGTCGGCGGCTTGCGCCTGCGTCCGTCCCGCGAACAGCAAACCGAGGATCGCGACGAGGAACAGGATGGCGGCCATGGCTCCAGGATCGGCGCAGCCGAGCCGTCCCTCCATCCCTGGTCAGCGTGATCGAGACGCTCGGTTCCGGGGGGCCAAAGGCCCGCGGAAACTACTCGTCGGTGGAGTCTGACTCGTCCCCGCCGGAAGCCACAGGCTCCTCCGGCGGAACCGTGACGACGTCCTCGGGCGTGACCTCGCCCGGGATGACCGTCATGTCGACTTCCTCGGTGTCGCCCTTGCGCGAGACGAGGATCGTCGAGCCGGGCTCGACCGTCCGGCCGAGCACGAAGTCCGCGAGCGGATCCTCGATCACGCGCTGGATCGCGCGGCGTAGCGGCCTGGCGCCCATCGCCGGGTCGTAGCCCTTGTCGACGAGCAGCTCCTTCGCCTCGTCGGTCAGCTCGATCGCGACGTCGTGGATCGCCATCTGCTCCTTCACGCGCTTCATCTGGATGTCGACGATTGTCAGGATCTCTTCCTTCGTCAGCTTGTGGAAGACGATCACCTCGTCGATGCGGTTCAGAAGCTCAGGCCGGAAGACCTTCTTCAGCTCGCCCATGACCTTGTTCTTCATGTCGTCATAGGTCATGCCGGTGTCGTCGCCCATCGTGAAGCCCAGCGACTGGTTCTTCGAGATCTGGCCGGCGCCGATGTTCGAGGTCATGACGATGATCGTGTTGCGGAAGTCGACACGGCGGCCCTGGGCGTCGGTGAGCTTTCCTTCCTCCAGGATCTGGAGCAGGATGTTGAACACGTCCGGGTGCGCCTTCTCGATCTCGTCGAGCAGGAGCACCGAGTACGGCTTGCGACGAACGGCCTCGGTGAGCTGACCGCCTTCGTCGTACCCGATGTAGCCCGGAGGCGACCCGACGAGCCGGGACACGGAGTGCTTCTCCATGTACTCCGACATGTCGACCTGGATCATCGCGTCCTCATCACCGAAGAGGAATTCGGCGAGGGTGCGCGCCAGCTCGGTCTTGCCGACGCCTGACGGGCCGAGGAAGATGAACGAGCCGGTCGGGCGCTTCGGATCCTTGATGCCCGCGCGCGCGCGCCGGATCGAGCGCGAGACGGCCTCGATTGCTTCCTCCTGGCCGATGACGCGCTTGTGCAGCTCGTCCTCCATGCGCGTGAGGCGTGCGGACTCCTGCTCGGTGAGCTTGAAGACGGGGATGCCGGTCCACATCGAGACGATGTCTGCGATCTCTTCCTCGCCGACCTCGGGCTGCTCGGCCTCGGCCTCGTTCTGGCGCCAGTTCTCCTCGAGCTCGCGCTTCTTCTGCGAGAGCTTGCGCTCCTTGTCGCGCAGCGAGGCGGCCTTCTCGAACTCCTGGTTCTCGATCGCGTCTTCCTTGTCCTTGCGGACCTTCTCGATCTCTTCTTCGAGCTCGCGGTAGCGGGGCGGCGCGCTCATCGTGCGGATGCGCATGCGCGAGCCGGCCTCGTCGATCAGGTCGATCGCCTTGTCGGGCAGGTGCCGGTCCTGGATATAGCGGTCGGCCAGCGACGCGGCAGCATGGAGCGCGTCGTCGGAGATCTTGCAGCGGTGATGCGCCTCGTAGCGGTCACGCAAGCCGCGCAGGATCTGCACGGTGTCGTCGACCGACGGCTCGTCGACACGGATCTGCTGGAAGCGTCGCTCCAGCGCTGCATCACGCTCGAGGTACTTGCGGTACTCGTCGAGCGTGGTTGCGCCGATCGTCTGCAGCTCGCCGCGGGCGAGTGCAGGCTTCAGGATCGACGCTGCGTCGATTGCACCCTCGGCCGCGCCGGCGCCGACGAGATTGTGCAGCTCGTCGATGAACAGGATGATGTCGCCGCGCTGGGTGATCTCCTTCATCACCTTCTTGAGGCGCTCCTCGAACTCGCCGCGGTACTTTGACCCGGCGACGAGGGCTGCGAGGTCGAGCGTGTAGATCTGCTTGTTCTTCAGCAGCTCCGGAACCTGGTTGGCGGAGATCCGCGCCGCGAGGCCTTCGACGACGGCGGTCTTGCCGACGCCGGGCTCGCCGATCAGCACGGGGTTGTTCTTCGTGCGGCGCGACAGGATCTGCATCACGCGCTCGATCTCGGTCTGGCGGCCGACGACCGGGTCGAGCTTGCCCTCAGAGGCCTGCTTGGTCAGGTTGCGGCCGAACTGGTCGAGCAGCTTGGAGCTCTTCGCCTTCTCGCCCGGAGCGGCGGCGCCACCCTGCTGGCGACGACCGGGGCCGGAGAGCATCCGGATGATCTCGTTGCGAATCTTGTCCGCATCCGCGTCGAAGTCGAGCAGGATGCGAGCGGCAACGCCCTCGTTCTCACGCACGAGGCCGAGCAGGATGTGCTCGGTGCCGATGTAGTTGTGTCCCAGCGAGAGCGCCTCGCGCAGCGCCAGTTCGAGCACCTTCTTCGCGCGCGGCGTGAATGGGATCTGACCGGTTGTGACCTCGTCGCCCTGGCCGACGATCCGCGCGACCTGGGCGCGAACCTCTTCGACCGTGATGTCGAGCGACTCGAGCACCCGCGCCGCGAGGCCTTCCTCTTCGCGCAGCAACCCGAGCAGGATGTGCTCGGTTCCGATGTAGTTGTGCTTGAGCGCCCGAGCCTCGTCCTGGGCGAGAACGACGACTTGCCGGGCCCGTTCGGTGAAGCGTTCGAACAAAAGCTCGTCCTTTCCTGGCTGGGAGGCTCATCGTAGCCCAGAGGCCGGAGGCTGTGCCCTGGCCCTTACGGAGTTCTTACGCTCTGTTTCGGCAGATCCCTCCGACCTCTGGAGGAGCAGTCGGAACGGGGGTCGCATTGGCCGGAGTCCGGAGGATCCGGGCCTTGTCACCTCGACACCACCAGAGCGCGAAAGCACGTTCGTATCCCGCCGCACGAGCA
>Ga0070699_100003845_pt1 | contig 13269 bp, 14 predicted proteins | sample KBSK1503metaG_FD_65473 | JGI IMG/M metagenome (GOLD analysis project Ga0070699, IMG submission 65473) | Corn, switchgrass and miscanthus rhizosphere microbial communities from Kellogg Biological Station, Michigan, USA - KBS K1-50-3 metaG | ecosystem: Host-associated > Plants > Roots >...
CGCTCCCAATTGCGTGGACTGTAAGGCGACGGACGTGCTGGGCCCTCGCTGGACGCCGCGGGAAGGCGGCAGCGGGCCCAAGTACCGCCTGATGTAGGGCGTCAGGTCTCGCCCAGCACCTTGACGATCACCCGCTTCCGCCGCTGCCCGTCCCACTCGCCGTAGAAGACCCGCTGCCAGGGGCCGACGTCGAGCTTGCCCTGGGTGACCGGCACGATCACCTCGTGCCCGATCGTCAGGCTCCGGAGGTGGGCCGCAGCGTTGTCCTCGCCGGTCTCGTTGTGCCGGTAGCGCTCGGGATCCCAGGGGGCCACGGTGTGCTCCAGCCAGTGAAGGATATCGTGCCACAGCCCGGATTCGTGGTCGTTCACGAAGACGGACGCGGTGATGTGCATCGCACTGACCAGCACGAAGCCCTCACGGATGCCGCTCGCGCGCACCTGCTCCGCCACCTGATCCGTGATGTCCAGGATCTCCTGGCGGCGCTTCGTCTCGAACCAGAGGTAGTGGGTGTGGGATGCCATGAGGAACGTTTACCTCAAGAGCTCCTCCAGCCTCACCGCCGTGTCCGTCTTCTCATCCCGATACTTCACGATCACGGGAGCATAGAGGCTCACGCCCCGCGCTTGGCCCGTGCCGCCGGTAACGGGTCGGCTCCCGGGCACGACGACCGCGCCTGCCGGGATTTCGAGCGGCTGGTCGCCGTCGCGGCGGTAGGTGCGATCGTGGACCAGGTCGAAGACCGGCGTGCCGCCGGTGAGCAGGACGCCGGGAGCGAGCACCGCCCGCTCCCGCACGATTGTGCCTTCGTAGACCCCGCAGTTGCCGCCCACGAGGACCTCGTCCTCGATGATCACCGGCAGCGCGCCCGCCGGCTCGAGGACGCCTCCGATCTGGGCCGCCGCCGAAAGATGGACGCGCCTTCCGACCTGAGCACAGCTCCCCACCAGCGCATGGCTGTCCACCATCGTGCCGTCGCCCACGTACGCCCCCACGTTGACGTACATCGGCGGCATGCAGATCACACCCCGACCCAGATACGAGCCGTTCCGCACGGCGGAACCGCCGGGCACGATGCGGACACCCTCCTCGAGGCGGACCTCGCGCAGCGGGAACGTGTCCTTGTCGATGAAGCGAAACGGTCCGCCGGCCGCCGCGGGGGCGAGCTTGCCGAGCCGGAAGCCGAGAAGGATGCCCTTCTTCACCCACGCGTTTGCCCGCCAGACGCCGTCCGCGCCGCGCTCCGCCGCGCGCGCCTCGCCCCGGTTGAGCCGCGCCATGAGCGCGTGGAATGCGTCGAGCGCGCGCCGCTCCTCGCCGGGCTCCACGCCGTCGGCGTAACGCTCGATCTCGGTCCGAAGGCTGGTGTCGTCGCGAGGCCGAATCTCAGACATCGGGAACGCCGGCCCGCCGGAGCCCGGCGCGGAGCGTTTCCCGCGTCGCGTCCGACACCGGCACGAGCGGCAGGCGCAGGACGTTGTCGATCCGGCCCATGAGTGCCAGGGCCGCTTTCACCGGACCCGGATTCGTCTCCACGAAGTTCGCGTCCATGAGCGGCAGCAACCGGTGCAGGCAGGCCCGCGCGTTCGCGAGCTCGCCCGAGAGCGCGAGGTGCACGAGCATCGTCGTCGCCGCGGGTACTTCGTTCGAGACGACGGAGATGAGCCCGTCGCCGCCCGATGCGATGATCCCGAGCGCGAGCCAGTCCTCTCCCGAGAAGACGGCGAACCGGTCGGGTCGCCCGTTGACCAGCTCCACCGCCTGCCGGAGATCGCCGCTCGCTTCCTTGATCGCAAGGCAGTTGGGGTGGTCGGCCAGGCGAAGGGCGGTCTCGGGCTTGAGATTGACGGCGGTGCGGCCGGGCACGTTGTACAGGCAGACCGGTCGCGTCGACGCGTCGAGCACCGCCGTGAAGTGGCGGTACAGCCCTTCCTGCGTGGGCTTGTTGTAGTACGGCGTGGCGCTCAGGATCCAGTCGGCGCCCAGGTCGCACATGCGCTTGGTCTCAGCGACGGCCCGGACCGTGTCGTTGCTGGTGGCGCCGGCCATGACCGGCACGCGGCCGGCCACGCGCCGGACCACCGTCTCCACCACGCGGGCGCGCTCGGCGTCGTCCAGCGTCTGGGCCTCTCCGGTGGAGCCGCAGGGCACCAGAAAGTCGATCCCCTCCGCGATCTGCCAGGCCACCAGCGCCTCGAGCGCGGCGTGGTCTACCGCCCCCGCCGCGGTGAAGGGCGTCACCAGCGCTGTGCCGCAGCCCTGCAGCCGGGTCATGGATCCTCTCCGAACAGGACGTCCTCGAACGTAAAGACTCCCCGCCGTCCCCGCAGCCAATCGGCCGCGAGAAGCGCGCCCGCGGCGAACCCTTCGCGCGAGCGGGCGGTATGCGTCAGTGTCACCGTGTCGTGCGGGCCGTCGTACGTGAGCGTGTGGATGCCGGGAATAGCGCCGGCGCGCACCGACGTGATCGGAAAGCGCCGGGCCGGGTCCGCTCCGCCGACGACTCGCTGGAGCGTGAGCGCCGTGCCCGAGGGCGCGTCGGGTTTCTTTGCGTGGTGCTCTTCCAGAACGAAGGCGTCGAACGCGGGATGGCCGGCGAAACGGCGCGCCATCTCCCGCGCGGTGCGGAGGAACAGGTGCACGCCGACCGAGAAGTTCGTCGCGTGGACCAGCGCACCCGACCGTTCCCGGACCACCGCGGCGACCCGGGACAGCTCGGCGTCCCAGCCCGTGGTCCCGCAGACGGTCGGCACGCCCGCCTCCGCCAGCCGGACCAGGTTCGCGGGGGCCGACGCGGGAGTCGTGAACTCGATGGCCGCGTCCACGCCGGAGAGTCGCTCCCGGACCAGCGCCCTGCCGGCCGGGTTGTCAGCCTCGTCGACCACGAGCGCGACCTCGTGCCCGCGCTCCGCGGCGAGCGCCGCGACCGCCCGTCCCATGCGCCCATAACCGATCAGGGCCAGCCGCATCAGGTCGCTGGGGCCGAAACGGGGACGAGGGCGGAGGCAGACATGGTTTTGCAACGATAACAGCTTTTGAACCGGCCGGGAGCCCGAGGCCGGCGGATCAGCAGGTGCCGAAGAACTCCCGGTGCAGGCGTCGGACGACTTCTGGACCGTCCTCGTCCTTCACGGTGAAGGTCATGTTGATGGCGGACGCGCCCTGGGAGATGACCTCGACGCACGCCTCGCCGACGGCCCCGAAGACGCGCGCGGCCAGGCCCGGCGTCGTCTTGAGCCCGATACCGACGACCGCGATGATCGCGCGCTTGTGATCGACCCACACTTCGCCAAGGTCGTCCAGCTCCCGGCGCACCAGGTCGAGGTGACGGGGGTCTTCGATCGTGAGTGACACACTCACTTCGCTGCTCGCCAGCACGTCCACCACTACCTCGTGCCGCTCGAAGACCTCGAAGAGCTGCCGCAGGAAGCCGTAGGCGCCGAGCATGCGGGGTGCGCGGATGTTGATGACGGTGATGCCCCTCTTCCACGAGATGGAGCGGATCGGCGAGTCGCCCAGGAGGGTCAGGTCCGCGCTCGGCTCGATGACCGTGCCCCGGCGGTCCGGGTGGCGCGAGTTGAGCACCACGATCGGGATGCCCTCGTGCACCAGCGGCACGGCCGTGGCCGGGTGGAGCACCTTGGCTCCGAACGTGGCGAGCTCCGCCGCCTCCTCGTAGCTGGCGACCGCGAGCGTCTGCGCCGATGGCACAACCCGTGGGTCCGCGGTCATGAGACCGTCCACGTCGGTCCAGATCTCCACCCGTTTCGCCCGCAACGCGGCACCGATGAGGGAGGCGCTGAAGTCGGACCCACCCCGGCCAAGTGTGGTGGGGATGCCCGTCGCGGTAGCGCCGATGAACCCCTGGGTCATCGGCACGACGCCCCGCTCGAGCAAGGGCCCCAGGCGCTCCCGGGCGCGGACGCTCAGGACCTGGGTGTACGGTGTGGCCCGACCGAAGCGGTCATCGGTGACCATGACGGAGCGAATGTCCACCCACTCGGCAGGAACCCCCGCGCCGCACAGGGCGGCGGCAATCAGGCGCGAGCTCCAGAGCTCCCCCCGACCGGTGATCGCGTCGATCTCGCGCGGGATGGCCCGGCGGCCCGCGATGGCTTCGAGCTCGTGGGCCAGATCGTTGGCCTCCGCGTGGATCGCCCCGAGCGCCTCCTCCGCCCCGGGCAGCTCGCGCGCGGTCATCTCGTGCCGGCCTACAAGCTCCGCCAGCCGGTCGCGAAACCCGGAGCCGCCCATTTCGGCGAGGCGGGCGAGTCCGAGCAGCCAGTCCGTCACCCCCGCGAGCGCGGAGACGACCACCAACGGCTGTTCCGCGGCGCGTTTGCGGACGATCCCGATGACACGCTCGATCGCGGGCGTGTCCTGCACCGACGTGCCGCCGAACTTGCAGACGATCATCGCGCTCTCAAGTCAAAGCCAGAGAGGCACAGAGACATAGGAAGGTCTCCGTGCCTTCGGGTCTCGGTGGTTCAATCATGCGAGATACCCCTCGGCTACCAGCAGTTCGGCGATCTGCACGGCGGCCCCGGCGGCGCCCCGGATCGCGTTGTGGCTCAGGAGCACGAAGCGGAGGTCGAGCAGTGGACAGGGCCGCACCCTGCCCACCGTCACCGTCATCCCCCGGCCCCGCTCGAGATCGAGCCGGGGCTGCGGGCGGTCGGGCCGGAGGTCGACCTCCACCGGCGCCGCCGGCGACGACGGGAGATTCCGCACGCTTTCGGGGCCCCGGAACGCGCGCAGCGCCGCGATCGCCTCGTCCGGTGTCGTCCGGCGGCCGAGCCCCACGGACACGGCCTCGAGATGCCCGTCCACGGTGGCCACGCGGTTGCACTGCGCGCTCACCACGAACGGCGCAGGCTCAACGGTCCCGCCGGCCAGCGTGCCGAGGATCTTGCGGGTCTCCCGCTCCATCTTCTCCTCCTCGCCGCCGATGAGCGGCACCACGTTGCCCAGGATGTCGAGCGACGGGACTCCCGGGTAGCCGGCGCCCGAGGCCGCCTGCATGGTCGTGACGAACACCTTCTCGATGCCGAACGCCGCCTGGAGCGGTGCCAGAGCCAGGACGAGTCCTGCCGTCGAGCAGTTGGGGTTGGCCAGGATGGCGCCGGGCCAGCCGCGCGCCGCGCGCTGCCGCTCGACCAGCTGGACGTGGCCCGCGTTGATCTCCGGAATCATGAGGGGCACGTCGGGGTCCATCCGGTGGACGCGGGTGTTGGTGACGACCCAGGCGCCGCATTTCGCGAAGCTCTGCTCGATGTCCTGCGCTACATCGGCGTCCAGCGCGGAGAACGCGATCCGCGCCGGGAGCGGCGGCACCGAGCGCGAGACGACCATCCCGGCGAGCCGGTCTGGCAGGGGAGCGGTCTCGCGCCAGCGCACGGCCTCCCCGTAGGGCCGGCCCGCGCTCCGGTCCGAGGCCGCGAGCGCGGTGATCTCGAACCAGGGGTGCTCGGCCAGGAGCCGCACGAACTTCTGCCCCACCGTGCCGGTGGCGCCCAGCACGGCGACGGGCACTTTCGCCTTCATGTGGTCTCCTCGGCGAGGAGGTCGGTTGCGAGCTTGACGTAGAGGTCGACGCCGCGCAGCAAGTCCGCCTTCCGGATACGCTCCCCGTCTGTGTGCGCGACGCGGATCGAGCCGGGACCCAGCTGGTAGCCCCGCCCCCAGGCGCCGAAGAACGGGAGGTCGCTGGCGTAGGCCACGAAGGTCGTATCCCACCCGGCCGGGGCCGCGCTCTTGTAGGCCGGGAGCTCCACCTCCCCGGTGATGACGACGCCGGGACCGAGCGTTCCGGCGACCGCATTCTTCAGCTCGGCGGTCGGTCCGACCGTACGGAAATGCGCCTGCGCCCTGGCGCTCGGCGGAATGACGTTCGGGGCGACGCCGCCCTGGATGGTGCCGATGTTGAGCGTGGAGGGACCGAGCAGGGGGTCGCTCGGCAGCGGGAGCCGGCGGATACGCTCCAGCGTGTCGAGCAGCGCGAGGATGGCGGACTGGCCTTCCTCCGGGTAGGCGGAGTGGGCCGCGCGCCCTTCGGCTTCGAGATCGACCCGCAGCGAGCCCTTCTGGCCGATGGAGAGCCGGTTCTCGGTGGGCTCCCCGTTGATCAGAAACCGGCCCTTGGGCTCGAGCGCGCCCGCCGCCCGCGCACCGTCCGATCCGTTCTCCTCCCCCACGACGAACAGGAGGCCGACCCGCCGCTCGCCCCGGGCGGCCAGACGCTCCGCGGCCGCGACCATCGCCGCCGCGAGGCCTTTGGCGTCACAGGTGCCGCGCCCGTGGAGCCACTCGTCGTCCTCCCGGAACGGCACGTACGGGGGCACGCAGTCCAGGTGGGTGGAGTACACGACGACCGGGGGCTCGCGGAAGGCGTAGACGTTGTCCCGGCCGGGGCTCACCGGCTGCCGGGTCACCCGCCAGCCCGCGCGCTCCAGCAGCCCGGCGACGTAGTCGGTCGCCGGGCCTTCCGCGAACGTGGGGGATTCCCGCGCGACCAGCGCTCGGGTCAGCTCAATCGGATCCATAGCAAACGGCCCCGCCGGGCTCTCGCGCGGCGGGGCTTTCCGGTGCGGGGGTAACCCACGACCTCTATGCCGGCCCGCGCGCGCTCCGATGTCCGCGCACACGCTTGACTCCCGTCCGCCCGCAGTTGGATGCGGTGCGGCGCGGGGTCCGGCGCATGGCGGTGGTACAGCTCGAGATCGGCGTCGCGCTGGGCATACGGTCGCGTAACCTAGGCCGGCTGCGGGGCGCGGGCAAGAGCCCCGGCACTTCGGGACCGCCGCCCCGCTGCCCGGCCCGGCATCATCGCTACGCCGCCGCCCGCACACTCCGCTCCGCCTCCCGCGCCGCCCGCTCGCCCTCAGGCACGTCCACCAGGGTCAGCAGGGCGGCGCCCACGGCGAAGAACGCGATCACCGACAGGATGGCGACCCGGCTCGACCCAGTGGAGCGGATGGCGAGCGCGAAGAGCAGCGGTCCGAAAATGCCGGCGAACTTCTCGAATACACTGAAGAAGCCGAAGAACTCCCCCGACTTGTGGGGCGGCGTCATCGCGGCGAACAGCGAGCGGGACAGCGCCTGGGTTCCTCCCTGCACCATGCCGACCAGGATCGCGAGCACGAAGAAATGGGTCGCGGTGCGCATGAAGTATCCCAGGATGCTGATGACCGTGTAGACGAACAGTCCCAGGAACACCGCCGGCTTTGCCCCGATCCGTCCCGCCAGCATGCCGAAGAGGAAGGAAAAGGGGATCCCCACGAACTGCACCAGGAGAATGGCCCCGATCAACGCGCCCTGTCCGATCCCCAGCTCGGTCCCGTACGCCGTTGCCATCTTAATGATCGTCTGGATGCCGTCGTTATAGATCAGGAACGCGAGCAGAAACACCGATGCCTGCCGGAACCCCCTGAGCTCCCGGAACGTCTCCCGGAGCCGGACGAAGGCGACCCGGATCGGATTCTCGCCTCGGCGTTCGTCGGTCTCCAGGCGGCGCGGCGGCTCCGGTACGCGCCGGAACAGCGGAATTGCAAACAGCCCCCACCAGGCGGCGATCGACACGAAGGCGAGGCGCACCGGGAGCGTCGCCGCGGCCTCGGACAGGCCCGGACCACTCGGCAGGCCGAACCAGGCCGGGCGCTGGATCCACGCCAGATTGAGGGCGAGTAGCATTCCCCCGCCGACGTAGCCGATGGCGTACCCCGCGGTCGAGACCCGGTCCACCTCCGCAGGGGAGGCGATATGGGGCAGCAACGACTCGTAGAACACGAAGCTGCCGGTGGCGCCGATCAAGGCCAGCACGAAGAGGGCCGACGCGAACAGGACATCGCCGGCGTGGATGAAGAACATGGCCATGATGGCCGCGAGGCCGAGGACCATGAAGCCGGCGAGGAACCGCTTCTTGGCCGCGGCGTAGTCGGCCACCGCGCCGAGGATGGGCGAGAGGGCGGCGACCAGCGCGAGCGCGACCGTGTTCGAGTTGGCGAGGTACTCGGTGGCTTTGGCGCCCGGCAGGCCGGCGCCGACAACCTTCACGTAGTAGATCGGGAAGATCGCGGTCACGATCCCGACCTGGGTGGCGGAGATGGCCCAGTCGTACATCGCCCAGGCGCGGAGCTCGGGCCGGTGGAGACCGAGCCGGTCGAGCAGGCGGGAAGTCGACATGAGGTGAGAAGGGTCGCCAGACGGTGCGGACGGCGGTAGTCCCTGGGAAACAGGGCCCGCGCCGCCCCGGTCAGCCCGCGGTGTCTGCGGCCCGACCGGCGCGCCAGACGGAGAGCAACACCGCGCCCGCGAGCGTCGAGACGATCACCGCCAGCGAGAGCCCGATGGGAATGTGGAGCCACGCGCTCAGCGTCATCTTGAGGCCGACGAACACCAGGATCAGCGCGACACCGGGCTTGAGGTAGGCGAACTTGTCGATCATCCCCGCGAGGACGAAGAACAGGGCGCGCAGGCCGAGGATGGCGAAGACGTTCGAGCTGAACACCAGGAACGGATCCCGGGTGACCGCGAACACGGCCGGGATGCTGTCGATCGCGAAGATCAGGTCGGACCACTCGACCACCAGCAGCACGAGCAGGAGCGGCGTGGCGAGCCTGCGCCCGTCCGACCGCCGGGTTACGAACCGCGCCCCATCATAGCCCGGAGAGAATGGCAGCACCCGCCGCGCGAGCCGGACGATCGGGTTCTTCTCCGGCTCGATCCGCTCGCTCTCCTGGGTCCACATCCGGATCCCGGTGAACATCAGGATCCCTCCGAACACCCAGGTGATCCACTCGAAACGCTGGAGCAGCAGCGCCCCGAGCGCGATCATGAGGAACCGCATGACGATCGCGCCGAGGATGCCCCAGTGCAGCACCTTCGGGCGCGCCTCGGCGGGGACCCCGAAGTAGCTGAAGATGAGGATGAAGACGAAAAGGTTGTCGACGCTGAGCGACAGCTCGACCAGGTATCCGGTGTAGTACTCCAGCGCCGCGCGCCCGCCTTCCTGCAACAGCACGAACAACCCGAAGGCCATCGCGAAGGCGATGGCCCCCACACTCCAGCCGACGGCCTCCTTGAACGACAGGACGTGAGCCCGCCGATTGAGCACGCCCAGGTCCACGGCCAGGAGCACGAGGACCAGGGCGGTGAAGCCCAGCCAGACGGTGGGCTCGTGGTGGCTCAATCAGCGACCGGCGGCCATCGCTTCGAGACGGGCGACCCGCTCTGCGGTGGGGGGATGGGTGCTGAACAGCTTGAGCATGCCGCCGCCGTTCGCGGCCAGCGGGTTGACCTGCGCGAGCGGGGCCGCCGCCGGGGCGACGTCCATGGGAATGCGGTGGGCCAGCGCGTCCAGCCGCCGGAGCGCGTTGGCGAGCGGAAGGGGCCGGCCGAGAATCTCCGCTCCCACCCGGTCCGCCTCGAACTCGCGCTGGCGCGAGATCGCGAACTGGATCAGCATGGCGCCGATGGGGCCGAGGAGCGCCAGTGCGAGCTGCGCCGCGGGATGCCCGCGGTCGTCATCCCGCCCGCCGCCGAACAGCAGCAGGTAGGGCAGATTGGAGATCGCCCCCGCGATGCCCGCCGCGACGGTGGAGATGAGCATGTCACGGTTCTTGACGTGGGCCAGCTCGTGCGCGAGCACGCCCTCCAGCTCTTCCTGCGGCACGTACTTGAGGATGCCGGTCGTCACGGCCACGACGGCGTGCTCCGGATTGCGTCCGGTGGCGAACGCGTTCGGCTGCTCCTGCGGGGCCACGGCCACCTTGGGCATGGGCAGGCCGGCCCGCTGCCGCAGCCGGTTCACCATGGCGTACAGCTCCGGTGCCTGCTCCGGCCCGACCACCTGCGCGCCGTACATCCGCAGGACCATCCGGTCGGAGAAGAAGTACATCACGAAATTGAAGAGCCCGCCGAAGACGAAGGCCAGCAACAGGCCCTGCGAGCCTCCCAGCAGCTGGCCGGCCAACAGGAACAGGCCCATGAGGCCGGCCATCAACACGAATGTCTTGACGTTGTTCATACCTGCCATCCTCAAACGAGAAAAGAGCGAGATCTTCGCCCGCCTCCCCGGAGGGATGCGTGGACGAAGGTCTCGCTCTGAATACGGGGCCCGAGCCCCCGCTTCCTGCCGGACCGTGCCCGCTCGCGCGAACAGTCTTGACGATCCGGGTGTCCGCCCTGAGGCGGATGAGCTACTCCCCTTCTGAAGCGGGGAATTTAGAAGCGCCGGTCCGCGGCGTCAACGCCGGGCCACGTCGCACGCGCCCGCTGCCGGGCGCGCGATCCAGGGCGGCGGCGCCGACCCTGCCGGTCACTCCCAGAGCGCGACCTGGGTCCAGATGGCCCGGGTCGGCGTCACGCCGGCGGGGAAGTGGCTGGTGAAATCGGCGCGAAACCCGGCGGTGTGGTTCCGCAGATACCGGTCGAGATCGTCGGGCGCCGCTGCCTCGTAGACCGTGCGGAAGGTCGTCGGACCGGCGCGGTCGAGCCGGATGCACCGGAAGCAGCCGGTCGCGAGGATTTCGGGGATGTGCTTCCCGCTCATGTAGCGCACAAAACTCTCGGCGAGCGCCGGCTCGACCTCCACTGTGACCTCGTACCGCAGGGCGGCGCTCAAAACGGGGGCTCCATCTGGTGGACCGGGTCGTCGAGGACGATGGCGCGGACCTCCGTCCCCGCCGGGGTCTCGAACTGACCCTCCGGCAGCACCAGCAACGCGTTCGCGAGAATCATCGACGTCAGGATCCCGGAGCCCTGCGGGCCGGTGAGGCGGGCCTCCAGTCCCGCCGGGGTTTCGGTCACGATCCCGCGGAGGAAATGCTGGAGCCTAGGCTTGACGATGATGGGCTCGGCGGCCCGCGCCACGACGGCGCGACGGAAGGGAAGCGCGTGACCGCACATGACGCGGATCGCGGGGCGGACGAACAGCTCGAACGTCACCATCGTGCTGACGGGATTCCCCGGCAGCCCGATCCAGGGGATGCCGCGCAGGAGCCCGAAGCCCACCGGCGCGCCGGGCCGCATTCGCAGCCTCCAGAATCGCTGCTCGGCGCCGAGCTCCTCGAGCACGGTCCGCACGTAGTCGTGCTCGCCCACGCTGATGCCGGCACTGGTGACCAGCAGATCCGCCTCGAGCGCGCGGCCGAGATGCGCGCGAAGGCTCTCGGGCGTGTCCCGCGCGATGCCGAGGTTCACGGGCTCGCCGCCCGCCTCGCGCACGAGCGCCACGAGTGTGTGGGTGTTGCTGCTGGCGGTTTTCCGGCCGCTCACAATGGCCTCGGGCTGATCCACGTCCACGATCTCGTCGCCGCTCCCGAGGATCGCGACCCTGGGCCGCCGGTGCACCAGCGGATGCGCCACTGCGAGCGAGGCGAGCACCCCGAGGTGCGCGGGCCCGAGCGCTGCGCCGGCCGTGAGCACGGTCTGTCCCTTCCGGATGTCCTCGCCGGCCCTGCGGATGTTCACGCCGACGTCCCGATCCTTCAGGATCGTTACCGTTTCCGCGCCGAAGTCGGTGTCTTCCTGGCGTACGACGGTGTCCGCCCCCTCGGGGAGCGGCGCGCCGGTGAAGATCCGGGCGCACTCCCCCGGTCCGAGCGCGCGTGTGGGGAAGCGCCCGGCGGGCAGCTGCTCCACCACGCGGAGGCGCACGGGCGACGCCGCCGACGCGCCGCGAACGTCCGCGCCGCGCGCGGCGTAACCGTCCATGGCCGAGTTGGTCCATGCGGGGATGTCGAGCGGGCTGACGATGTCTTCGGCGAGGACGCTGCCGAGTGCGTCGTCGAGCGGCACCCGCAGCGCGGGCTGGCGGCGGACCTCGGCCAGGATTCGCCGGGCGGCGTCTGCCGCGGCGAGGGCCGTCTCGCTCACAAGGTCAGGGCCCGCTGCCACGCGATGTTGGCGAGGGTCTGGAGCCAGTTGGTGTCGCTGAAGGCGAGCACAGGACAGTGGGCCGTCGCGCCGATCTCTCGGTCGTCGGTCATGAGGGCGACCCACTCCCTCGCGTTCGGCGCAGCGGGATCGTAGAGCGGCGTCCCGCCGATCGCCTTGCGCCACACCTCGACCTTCGGGACCGGCGCGCGTTTGTAGCCCTCGCAGATGACGAGGTCGGCGCCCTCCATGTAACGCCGGGCGAGGACGATCGGGTCGTAGTTATCGGGCGAGCGCTCGAAGAGCACCCGCAGATCGGGGGCGGCGATGAGCGTCCGCTCCGCCTTGGCCTCCCGGAAGTGGCGGAAGGTATCGCTCCCGGGCCGATCGACGTCCGCCGGATGGTGTCCGTGCTTGATGGTCATGACCCGGCGGCCGCGCCGCACGAACTCGCTCGTGAGCGCGACGGTCAGCGTGGTCTTGCCGGCGTCCTTCCGCCCGATCACCGAGATGATCCGCATGGTCAGAGCGCGTCCGCGCGCGCGAGATCGTCCGCCGTGTTCACGTTGAAGAAGAGCCGCGCGGGATCGCCGAGCCGCCGCACCGCCTCGAGCGGCAGTCGCCCGGCCCGCACCGCGCCGTGGAATCCGATCGCCCGGAGATCGCCCGCATCCAGCGCGGCCGCGATCGCCGGCCCGCAGGCCGAGCCGTAGGCGGCGCAGAGCGGCTCCACACCCCGCCGCCCGTCGCTCTCCGGCAGGAAGGCGTCCCACTCGGCCAGGCCCGCCGCCAGCGCCCGCACCAGCACCGGGGTGACGAACGGCATGTCCCACGCGACGCAGACCACCGGCGCCGGCGCCTCAACCACCGCGGTATAGATCCCGCCCAGCGAGCCGAGACCGGGCCGCACGTCGGCGAGGACGCGGAGATCGGGGCGCCAGGCCGGCGCGTCCGGTGCGTTCGCGACGAGGAGCGGCGCGGCGCCCAAGGCCTCGGCGAAGACGTCCACCAGGCGATCGAGGATCCTGGCACCGCCGACCTGCTCCAGCCCTTTGGGCCTGCCGCCGAAGCGGGTCGCGCCGCCGCCGGCGAGAATGGCGCCGGCTACCCTTGCCACACCTGGGGCTCCCCGCTCACCGCCCGGCCCACGAGCGCCATCCCGCTCCGCCGGGCGATCTCGACGGCGAGCGTGGACGGCACCGACGGCGTCGCGATCCAGGCGATCCCGGCCCGCGCCGCCTTGAACGCCAGCTCGGCCGAAATGCGTCCGGTCACCAGGAGCCCGAGCCCGGCGATCGGCCGGCGCTCGAGCAGCGCCCCACCGATCGCCTTGTCCACGGCGTTGTGCCGCCCGATGTCCTCCGCGTGGGCGATCAGCTCGGCGCCGTCCGCGAG
>Ga0070699_100003846_pt1 | contig 13268 bp, 13 predicted proteins | sample KBSK1503metaG_FD_65473 | JGI IMG/M metagenome (GOLD analysis project Ga0070699, IMG submission 65473) | Corn, switchgrass and miscanthus rhizosphere microbial communities from Kellogg Biological Station, Michigan, USA - KBS K1-50-3 metaG | ecosystem: Host-associated > Plants > Roots >...
GAGGCGGGGCGGCTAGCGCGGTGGGGCGGCCGCCTGCTCGACCGCGTTACGCAGAAGAGCGGCGCCGCGGTAGATGCCGTGGACGAACTTGCAGTAGGGCATCACCACGAAGAGGGCCAGGACGCACCCCAGGTGGATGGCGAGCAGGGTGCCCATCGCGGTGCTGGCCCGCAGGGCCAGCAGCACGAGGCCGGTCACCGCGGTTAACAGAATCAGCAGGATGAAGGCGAAGTCGGTGCCGAGCAGGCGCAGCGAGCCGGGCTCGGGATCGGCGGCGATCTTGAGCCAGAGCATGCCTGCGGTGCCCACCGTCATCCCGAGGCCGCCGACCGTGCCCAGCAGGACCGGCAGGCTCAGGAGGGGAAAGGGCGAGAGGCGGCCGAGCCCGTGCTCGTAGAAGGCGGCCACGGTGGTCGAGGCGAAGCAGAGCGCGAAGCCGTAGAAGAGCGCGTGGTGGAGCCAGCGCCGGGCCTGGGAGAAGCCCTCGTCGCGGTCATTGCAGCCGTCGTCGCTGCCGCCCAGGTAGCGCAGCGTGGCCACGTCCGAGACCGCGCGGACCCAGGCGCGGGGCTGAGGGAAGGGGCCCGACCGGGTCCCGCGCCAGAAGCGAATCGCCCCCGCGATCAGCGCGACGACCGAGAACGTGAAGGTGAGCGCGGCCACCGACACCATCGCCCACGCCGGGATCACCACGTAGAACGCGCCCGGCCCGGTGTGCACCCCGTAGAGGATGGCCGGATCGCGCAGGAGGCCGGTGAGGAGCAGCAGCAGGGCGATGCCGAGCGCGATCGCGAGGGCCACCACGGTGCCGTTGCGGCGGAAGAGGCCGGCCAGGAAGCCGGGCCAGGCGTACGCCTCCCACGTCTCGGCGCGCAGCTCGGCGAGAGTGCGCGGGAGGTTCACGTTGAACGGATGCGGCGGCGCGTACTGGCAGGCGTAGAAGCAGGCCCGGCAGCCGTGGCAGAGGTTGGCCAGGTAGGTGAGATCGCTGTCGGCGAACTCCCGTCGCAGCTCCATGGCCGGGAAGACCGCGCAGAACCCCTCGCAGTAGCGGCAGGCGTTGCACACCTGCATCGACCGGCTCGCGTCCTGGAGCGCCTCAGTGACGAGCATGCGCGGCGGCCTCCCGGCCCGCGATGCGGCCAAACACGGTTCCGATGGTCATGCCGAAGCCGGCGAGGTAGCCCTTGCCGAGGATGTTGCCGGCCATGATCTCGCCGGCGGCCCAGAGGTTCTCGACCGGGCGGCCGCCCTGCATCAGCACGCGGGCGCAGTCGTCGACCCCGACGCCGAGATACGTGAAGGTGATGCCGGGGCGCAGCGGGTAGCCGAGAAAGGGCGGGGTATCGATGGCGCGCGCCCAGTGGGTCTTGGGCGGGGTGAGCCCGGCGGTGGCGCACTCGTCGAGAGCGTCGCCGTCGAAGCGACCGGGGCGCACCGCCGCGTTGAACTCGCGGACCGTCGACTCGAGCGTGCTCGCGTCGAGCCCGAAGGCGCGGGCCATCTCCGCGATCGAGCCCGCCCGGATCGCCGGGAACACCGATGGCATGAACAGGCGCTCCGACTTCGCGTCGACGATGCAGTACGCGATCTGCCCCGGCTGCTGGGCCACCAGCCGCCCCCAGATCGCGTAACGCTTGGGCCACAGGTCCTCGCCCTCGTCGTAGAACCGCTTGCCCTGGCGGTCCACCACGATGCCGAACGGGATGCAGTCGAGGCGGGTCACGATGCCCCCGTCGAAGCGGGGGGCGCGGGCGTCGATGGCCACCGCGTGGCACTGGGTCGGGTCGCCCACCGCGGCCACGCCCTGGTCGAGCAGGTTGCGCAGGATGCGGCCGCGCGCGTACGGCGTGCCGCGGATCAGGAAGTTTTCGGCCGCCTCTCCCCAGTACTCCTTGAGCCATTCGATATTGCCCTGGAACCCGCCGGACGACGCCACCACCGACGTGGCCCGGACCGTCTCCGGGAAGCCCTTGCTGCTCAGGACGGCTTCCCCCACGCGGCGGCCCTCGAGGGCGAGCGATTGAACCTCGGTGTCGTACAGGACGTCGACGCCCAGGCGCTCGGCGGTGCGGTAGTAGGCGTTGACCAGGGCCTTGCCCCCGCCGAGGAAGAAGGCGTTGGTGCGCGAGAGATTGAGGGTGCCGGTGAGCGAGGGCTGGAAGCGCACGCCGCGCGCCTCCGCCCACGCGGTCGCCTCCGCGGAGGCACGGATCGTCATGCGGGCGAGCCCCTCGTTGGTGGCGCCGCCGGTCACGCGGCGCAGGTCCTCCCAGTACTCGGCCTCCGCGTACGCATCGGTGAGGACGGGGGTGGGGGCCAGGTGCATGGCCCGCAGGTTGCGGGTGTGCCGGCTGTTGCCGCCGCGCATCGCGCGCGGCGCGTGCTCGACCAGGAGCACGCGGGCGCCGGCCTCGCGCGCGGTGATGGCGGCGCAGAGGGCGGCGTTGCCGCCGCCGATCACCAGCACGTCGTAGGGGCGCGTCAGGTCGGCCATCTCATCGCTCGGGAGGCCGCCGCGTGTGCCAGTCGGTGGCCTCCTCGTAGGCCCAGCCGATGCGGAGCGCGGTCGCCTCGTCCCCCGCGTGGGCGACGATCTGGAGCGACAGCGGCAGGCCGCCCGCGGTGAAGCCGTTCGGCACCGCGAGGCCGCAGAGCCCGAGGTAGTTCACCGGCCGCGTGAAGTGCGCGGCGGTGCCGGCCTGGTCGGCCTGCTCGAGGGGGATCGGCGGGGTGAGCGCGGTGGGGGTGAGGAGCGCGTCGACGTCGGCCAGCGCGGCCTCGACCGCGCGCCGGTGGGTCTCGCGCTCCGACAGCGCGAGCAGGTAGTCGCGGGCGGACACCCCGCGCCCGATCTGGATGCGCGGGCGCACGTGCGGGTCGACCGGCTGGGCCGGGTCGTCCACGAGGTGGCCGACGAAGCGATAGCCCTCCGCGCCGATGATCCGTCCGGTGGCCGCCGCGTAGTCGCTGAAGCGGTGCGGCAGCGCCACGCGCACCACCTGGGCGCCGAGCTTGGCCAGCGCGTCGACCGAAGCGTCGTAGGCGGCCAGCACCTCGCGATCGACGCCGCTCCGCTCCGCGTCAGGCATCACCGCGACGCGGAGGCCGGCGACGCCGCGCCGCAGGGTAGGCAGCGGGTCGGCCGCGGTCCAGGAGAGCGTCTGCGGATCCCGCGGGTCGGGGCCGTTCAGCAGCTTGAAGAGGATCGCGGCGTCCTCCACCGAGCGCGCGATCGGGCCGGGCGTGTCGAGCGTGAAAGAGAGCGGCAGCACCCCGTGGGTGCTGATCCGCCCCGCGGTCACCTTCAGGCCGACGATGCCGCACCAGCCCGCGGGCAGGCGCACCGAGCCGCCGGTGTCGGTGCCGATGGCGATCGGGGCGAGGCCGGCCGCGACCGCCACCGCCGAGCCGCTGGACGACCCGCCCGGCGTGCGGTGGGTGCCGAGGTCCCACGGGTTGCGCGGGGTGCCCATGTGGGTGTTGGTGCCCCAGCTGCCCATCGCGAACTCGACGGTGTGGGTCTTGCCGAGCACGATCATCCCCGCCGCGATCGCCCGCTCAGCGAGCGTGGCGGTGACCGGCGAGACCCGGTTGGCCCAGACCTTCGATCCGCCGGTGGTGACGCGGCCCTCCAGATCGACCAGATCCTTGAGCGCGATGGGCACGCCGTGCAGCGGCCCCACCCGGTGACCGGAGCGGATCGCGCGGTCGGCGCCTTCGGCGGCGAGCTGGGCGTCGTCGCCGTACACCGCGATGAACGAGTGGAGCGCGGGGTCGTGGCGCTCGATGCGGTCGAGGAGGGTGGTCACCGCGTCGACGGGGGAGAGGGTCCGAGCGCCGAAGGCGCTGGAGAGCTCGGCGACGCCGGCCCAGACGGGATCGATCCTGGTCATGTCGGTCGCTCCGATGCGCGTTTGTCCGAGACGATGCGCCCCTCCTTCAGCACGAGGAGCAGTCGGCGGAGGTTGGTGATGTGCTCGAGCGGGTTCGCGGCCACCACGATGAGGTCCGCGAGCTTGCCCGGCTCGATGGTGCCGAGGTCGTCGCCCACCCCGCAGAGGGCGGCCGCGTGCCGGGTGGCGGCGAGCAGCGCCTGCCACGGGGTGGCGCCCGCCGCGACCCAGAGGCCGAGCTCCAGCAGCGCCGCCTCGCGGAGCGGGCGGATGTCCGAGCCGAGCGCCATCGGCACGCCGGCGGCGAGGGCGCGCCGGAAGCCCTCGCGGTGCGGCTCCGCCGCCGCGTCCGCGCGCCGGCAGAGATCCGGGGTGAGCGCGCGCTGCTCGACCCAGCGCTTCTCCCACGGGTCGCGCGCCTGGTCCGGGGTCAGGTGGCTGATGGCCAGCGTCGGGACGTACCACGTCGAGTGCGCGCGCAGGGCCTCGACGCACGCGTCGTCCATGATGTAGCCGTGCTCCACGCTGTGGGCGCCCAACCGGGCCGCGGCCACCACCGACTCCGGATTCGTGGCGTGGGCCATGACCCGGAAGCCACGCTTGCGGCAGATCGCGAAGGCGGCGTCCAGCTCCTCGTCGAGCAGGAACGACTGCGAGTGGCGGTCCCACGCCGGGCCCATGATGCCGCCGGTCAGGTTGAGCTTGATGTGGTCGACCCCGTTCTTGATCTGCTCGCGGATGGCGCGCACGAAGCCGTAGGGGCCGTCGCACTCCCGCGCGTGGCCGGAGGTGAGGAAGTGGCCGCCGGTCGTGGTCAGGAAGTGGCCGGCCGCGAAGACCCGGGGGCCGACGTACTGCCCCGCGTCGAACGCCCGCTTCCACGCCACGTCCATGAAGTGGCTGGCGCCGGCGCAGCGCACGCCGACCACCCCGCTCTCGGTCAGGGCCTCCATGAGGCGATGGCCGAAGAGCGCGGTCTGCTCGGCCACCGAGGCGCCGGTCCCTGCGAGATAGTCGGGATGGATGTGGACGTCCCAGAGCCCGGGGAGTAGATAGGCCCCGCCCAGGTCGACGACGTCGGCGTTGCGGGTGTCGGGCGAGCGGCTCCCATCGAGCACCTCCACGATGCGGCCGCGGTCGATGGTGACGCTGGCCCCGGACACGGGCCGGGGGGTGACGCAGTCGATCACCGTCGCATTGGTCAGGACGCGTCGCATGGTCGAGATCGCTCGCCGGGCTCGCTCGCCGGAATCAGAGGCGGGCGCGCTGCTCCACCAGCTTCCAGTAGGTGTCCTTGTTGAGGATCTTGTCGCCGCGGAACTCGTAGATGTCGCAGCCCTGGTAGTCGAGCCGCTCTCCGTCGGCGCCGGTGCCGGTGACCGTCCAGATCGAGACCGCCCGGTTCCCGGTCACGAAGTGGTCGATGTGGTCCCAGCGCATGTCGAGGATGACCTTGAAGCGGTCCGCCAGCACCTGGCCGATGGCCGCCTTGCCGGTGACCCGGCGGCCGCAGGTCTCGGGGCCGCGGGCCATGAGGAAGGTGGCGTCGTCCGCGAAGAACGCCATGATCCGGCTCACGTCGCGGCTGTTGAAGGCCGCGTTGATCTGGAGCAGCAGGTCGATGCTCGGTCCCATGGTCAGGCTCCCTGGGTGGGCCCGCTCTGCCGTCCAACGAACTCCAGCACGTCCGCGACGCACTTGTCGGTGGCGGGGCTCGCCTGCTGGGCGAAGCCGTGACGGGACTCGGGAAAGTGCACGCGCTCCACGTGGCCGCCCGCCTTGCGGTAGGCGTCGACGAAGGCCTCGGTGATCGCCGCGGGCACGTTGTCGTCGAGGTCGGGCTGCGCCACCCACACCGGAGGCCGCGCGGTGGCCTGGCCTAGGGCCACGAGCCGGGTGACGCTCGCGCCCGCCATCGCGGCCTCGTCGGCGAAGAAGGCCCGGTGCGAGGCGATCAGCCGCTTGGCGTCGAACCCGGAGGGCGGGGGCGGCTCGTGCTCGCGCGAGAGCGCGTAGCGGTAGCGGGCCAGCGGATCGGCGACCGGGTAGAGCGCCACCACGAAGGCCACCGCCGCGTCGCACGGGCTCGCGTCGAGCGCACCGTCCGGCGTCACCACCGGCGTGCCCGCGCCTTCGGGCGCGTCGGGGCGCACCGCGTGCAGCAGGGACAGGTGGCCGCCGCTCGAGCTGCCGAGCAGGCCGACGCGCGCGGGATCGACCCCGAGCCGCCGCGCGTGGGCGCGGGTGAAGCGGACGCCGGCCGCCACGTCGGCGCTCGCGGCCGGGAAGCGATGGTCGGGCGCCTGGCGGAAATCGAGCGCGACCACCACGCGGCCGGACGCGGCGAGCGCCTCGCAGAGGATCGAGTCGGCGGTACGGTCCAGGCGCGCCCAGGCCCCACCGTGGACGTAGACCAGCGCCGCGCGCGGCAGCGGCGCGTCGCCCCGCGGACGGTAGACGCGGGCCAGCAGCTCGAGCCCACCCGGGCGCGCGTACGGCATGTCGAGCACGTGCACCTCGTGGAGTCCGGGCATGGGATCTCTCCGGGCTCAGTCGACCAGCGCCTGCTGCACCAGCTCCTTGAAGAGCTGGCGGTAGTAAGTCCGCGAGGGGCCGGGGGCCTGGGTCATCAGGATCGCGATGAGATGCTCCTTCGGGTCGATCCAGAAGTAGGTGCCGCCCGCGCCGGCCCAGCCGTACTCGCCGATCGAGCCCGACTGGCCGTCGAGCCCCACGTCCTTGCGCACCTGGAAGCCGAGACCGAACGTGTAGCCCGGGCGGTGCATGGTGCCGCTGATCGGCCCCAGGTGATCGGAGGCCATGAAGGCGACGCTGGTGCGGCTCAGGAGCCGCGCGGGGCCGAGGTGGCCGCCGTCGAGCAGCATCTGGGCGAAGCGCAGGTAGTCGTCGGTGGTGGACACGCCTCCGCCCCCGCCGGACTCGTACTTCGGCTGCGTGGTCACGTCGATCAGCGAGATCTTCTCGCCGGTGGCGGGATCGATCGGGAAGGCCTGGGCCAGGCGGCCGAGCTGGGCCTTGGGGACGAAGAAGCCGGAGTCCTTCATGGCGAGCGGGCGGAAGATGCGGTCCGCGAAGAAACCGCCGAGGGACTTGCCGGAGATCACCTCCACCACGCGGCCCAGCACGTCGACCGACCGGCTGTACTCCCACGCGGTGCCCGGCTGGTGCGCCAGGGGCACGAGGGCGAGCCGGTCGACCAGCTCCGCGTTGCTCAGGTCGCGCGCGTCCACCCCGGCGCGCGCGTAGGCCGCCTTCACGGTGGCGTTGGTGGTGCGGGTCCCGTAGGTGAAGCCGGAGGTGTGCCGCAGCAGATCCTGGATCGTGATCTCGCGCTGGGCCGGCACCATCTCGACGGTGATCTGGTCGGTGCTCGGGTCCTTCCTCTCGGCCGCGACGTGCAGGTGCGCGAGCTGGGGCAGGAACTTCGAGACCGGATCGGTGAGGACGAGGCGGCCCTGCTCCTGCAGCATCATGATCGCCACCGAGGTGATCGGCTTGGTCATCGAGTAGATGCGGAAGATGGAGTCGCGGGTCATCGGCGCGCGGGTCTCCGGATCACGCACCCCGAAGGGCTCGTAGTACGCGATGCGGCCCTTGCGGGCGACGAGCGCGATCGCGCCCGGCAGCTTGCCCTTCTCGATCTCCTGCCGCAGGACCTGACCGAGGTGGCCGAGACGCTCCGACGAGAGGCCCACCTGCTCGGGCCGCGCCTGCGGCAGAGGCTGGGCCAGGACCGGCCCGGTGAGCAGCACGACGGCGGTGGACAGGGCGAGCAGCGCGGCGGCCTTCTTCATGTGGTCCTCCTCGGTCCGGGTGCGGGTCCGTCGAGGATAGTAGCACCGAGGCTTGCACCCCGTCTGCCGCCTGTGCGAGATTGCCGCCATGCGTCGCGCCGCCGACTACCTCGCCGCGCTCCGGGACGGCCGCGCGGTGTTCCTCGACGGCGAGCGCGTCGCGGACGTGACCAGCCATCCCGCGTTCGCTCAGCCCATCCAGCGGATCGCGGAGCGCTACGAGGCCGCGCGCGAGGCCCCCGACCGCACCACGTGCGTCGACCCCGGGAGCGGCCGGCGCATCGGGGCGATGTGGCTCATCCCGCGCTCGGCCGAGGACCTGGGCCGGCGCCGCGCGGTGCACCGCTTCTGGGCCGAGGGCTCGTACGGGCTCATGGGCCGCACTCCCGATCACGTGGCCTCGGTGCTCACCGGCTTCGCGGGATGGCGCCAGCTCTTCGATCGCGGCGGACGCCAGTTCGGGGACAACGTGGTGCGCTTCCACGCGCGGGCGCGCGACGAGGATCTCTACGTGGCCTACGCGATCGTGCCGCCCCAGATCGACCGCGGCACCCCCGCGCACCGCCACCCCGAACCCTTCCTCCATCCGGGTGTGGTGCGGGAGACCGACGCGGGCATCGTGATCCGCGGCGCCCACTCGATCGCCACGTCGGTGACGATGGCGGACTGGCTCCTCGTGAGCTACATCACCCCGCTCGTCCCCGGCGACGAGGACTACGCCATCTCGCTGGTGGTGCCGGTGGGCGCGCCGGGGCTCCGGCTGCTGCCGCGCCGGCCCTACGCCACGCTGGCCACCAGCGTGTACGACTACCCGCTCTCCGCGCGCTTCGACGAGATCGACACCACCGTGGTCTTCGACGACGTGGTGGTGCCGTGGGAGCAGGTGTTCGTCTACCGTAGCGTGGAGCGGGTGACCGCGCAGTTCCACGAGTCGCCCGCCCACGTGACCGCCAACTTCCAGTCGCTGGTGCGCTTCGGGGTGAAGCTCGAGCTGCTCGCCGGCCTCGCGGTGAAGCTGGTGGAGGTCGGGCACGGAGAGGGCGACCCGGTGACCCAGGCGACGCTCGGCGGCGACATCGCGGCCTTCTGTGCGACCTTCGACGCGCTGGTCGCGGCCGCGGAGCGCTACCCGCTCGTGAGCGAGGGCTACGCCCGCCCGCACCCACAGTACGTCTACGCGGGGATGAGCCTGCAGCGACGGCTGATCGGCGACCTCTACCGGACGGTGCGCGAGCTGGCCGGCGGCGCCTTCCAGCACCTGCCGTCGTCGGAGCGCAGCTTCGAGTCGCCGGAGACCCGCGCCGCGACGGAGCGATACTACCAGTCGACGGTGGCGCCCGCGCGGGAGCGGGTGAAGCTCCTCAAGCTGATCTGGGACTTCATCGGCACCGAGTACGGGGGCCGCCAGCTCCAGTACGAGATGTTCTACTCCGCCGCCCAGCCGGTGGTGAACCGCCGGATGTTCCGCTCCTACGACTGGGCCGCGGCCCGCGCCATGGTCGACCGCCTCCTCTCAGAGTACTGACCGCCGCCGGGTTACCGGCGGGCGACGAGGCGGCGGAAGACTCCGCCGTACTCGAAGCCGTAGCTCGCGGCGAGCTCCGCCGCGTTCTTCTTCACCCGCTCTCCGATGGTCGCGCCCTCCGGCACGTTGAAGCCCGGCATCTGGCTCTGGTGGCGGACCAGCGCCGCGATCTGTCGCTCGATGCCGGCGGTGACGTCCACGATGACGTCCGGCTCGTCGGCGCCCCAGTACCACAGCTCGCGCACCTTGTGGGGCTCGAGGCCCTCGCGGGTGATGTGCTCGGGGAAGTGCAGGTGGTCGCGCGCGTAGGGATAGACCGCGTCGGTGGTGGCGATGCCGGCCTTGCGGTGGTCGCGGTGCTGGAAGCCCTTCATGCGGTACGGGTCGTGGACGAACACGGTGTGCGGCCGGTGCCGGCGGATCGCCCGCACCACGTCGCCCAGGAACTCGCGCGAGTCCTCCAGGAAGCCGTCCGGGTAGCCGAGCATCTCCACGTGCCGCACCCCCATGAAGTCGGCGGCGGCCCGCTGCTCCTGCGCCCGCTTCCGGGCCAGCTCGGCGGGGGTGAGGTCGCGGTCGGCGGTGCCCGCGTCGCCGTTGGTGCACAGCACGTAGGTGACCTCGCAGCCGGCGGCGACCCAGCTGGCGACGACGCCGCCGGAGCCGATCTCGGCGTCGTCCGGATGGGCGAAGACCACCATGGCGGATTCGGGAACCTCGGTGACGATCTCGAGCTTGCGGTCGGTGTCGGGCATGCCTCCGATCTTAACCGGTCCGGGCCGCGGGCGGCAGCGGCTCAGTCGAGGGGGACGTGCAGGGCGGCCAGCTCGGCGGGGAGGGCGGCCAGGACCTCGCGGAGGCAGTCGCGGACCCGCGCGATGTTGCCCTCGGCCTTCTCGGGGACGCCGCCGCGGGAGATGAGCCCGATGAACTCCTCGCGGCTCGTGGTCATCAGGAGCGAGGCGTTGATCTCGAGCTGGAGGGCGTGGACTCGGTGGGTGTCGGGCCGGCCGAAGGTGGCCACGATGTTCCCGCCGGTGTAGCCGCTCACGTTGTCGTGCACCTCGAAGCCGTGGCCGGTGAAGATCCGCGCGACCGTCGCGGCGAGCGCGGGCGCGCAGGTGGCCCCGTGGCGGGTTCCGATTATGACCTGGTGGTCCTTCATGCGCCGGGGGCTGCCGGTGTGGGCGTCCAGCAGGAGCGCGTAGCCGTAGGCGTCGCGGAGGCGGCCGAGGAGGGTCTCGCACGCGGCGTAGTAGGGATCGTAGAGGACCCGCAGGCGCTCTTCCAGATCCGCGGGAGCGAGGGGACGCGTGAAGATGGGCACCTCGCGCATGGTGTGGGTGCGCACCACCCCGCGGCGGGAGCGCACCTCGCCGTCGTGGTGCTCGAAGTCGTCGCGGCGCCGGTTCACGTCGACGAAGATGCGCGAGAACGGGGTGGCCAGCAGCGTGGCCCCGTGCTCGTGGAGGTCGTGGTAGAGGTCGCTCGCGAAGGTGTCGGCGAAGCCGTAGGCGAACGTCTCGAACCAGGGCTCGGAGTAGTCGTCGCGGGTGATGTGGGGCAGGGGCTGTGTGCCGTAGTGAGGGACGCTCACGAGGATCGGGGTGCGGGCTCCCGCGGCCGGGTGCCGGACGATCGGGAAGGCCTGCTCCCGCATGGCCGGATCGTCCCAGAAGCGTCGGCGAATCGCAAGACACGCGAGCCGGGTGTACCGTGTCCCCGGTATGCCCGGCCTCTCACGCGCCCTGCTCGCCGCCATCGTCGGCCTTGCTCTCGCCGGGGCGGCCGGGTGCGCGGCGCCGGGCGCTCCGGTGCCGCCGCTCTACACGCCGGCCGAGCTGCGGGCGCAGTGCGAGCGAGGAGGCGGGTGGTGGCACCCGGAGCTGCTCGGCGGCTACTGCGAGTCGAACAGCCAGATGTAGCTAGGCGGCGCGCATCCTGATGAAGCGGCCGATGCCGTCGACCGCGTCCTGCGCCTCGTCGAGCATGGGCAGGAACCAGTGCCAGACGTGGATCATGCGATCCCACACCTCGAGCGTCGCGTCCACGCCCGCCGCCTTTGCCCGGTCGGCCAGCTGCACCGCGTCGTCCAGCAGCACCTCCTCGCTCCCCACCTGGACGAGCAGGGGCGGCAGGCTCCGGAGATCTCCGAAGAGCGGCGAGGCCAGCGGCGTCCGCGGGGCGGTGGCGCCGAGGTAGGCGCGGGCCATCTCCCCGACCGCCGCCTCATTCACGATCGGGTCGGCCTCCGCCTTCGTCCGGTAGCTGGCGCCGCCGCAGGTGAGGTCGACCCACGGCGAGATGCAGACGCCGCCCGCGGGCCGGGGCAGGCGCGCGTCGCGGAGGGCCAGCAGGGTGGCCACCGTGAGGCCGCCGCCGGCGGAGTCGCCCGCGATCACGATCCGGCCCGGGGCGATTCCCTGATCGAGGAGCCATCGATAGGCGGCGGTGGCGTCGTCGACGGCCGCGGGGTAGGGATGCTCCGGAGCGAGGCGGTAGTCGAGGAGGAGCGCGCTGGCCTGCCCCGCGGTCGCGATGGCCGCGGCCAGATGCCGGTGCGAGCGCGGCGAGCCGATCACGTAGCCTCCCCCGTGCAGGTACAGCACCACGCGCCCGGCGACCGCGCCCGGGGGCCGCAGCCACTCCGCGGGGACGGTGGGGGCGGTCACCCGCTCCACCTTGACCTCGGCCGGAGTCGGGAAGACCTTCTCGGCCCGCTCGTACTGGGCGCGGCGCTCGGCCACGGTCAGCGAGTCGGATGGGGGGAGCTTCGCCAGGTGCGTGCGTACGACCTCGATCCCGCGGTCGGCCATGTCGGTCCTCCTGGCCGCCGAGCTTAGTCGCGCCGGGTCCGGGATACAAGACGGCGGGCGCCGACCGTGGCAGAATGGCGCGATGTCACCGAACCCGGCCCCGTCCGCGCCCGCCTTCCTCTACGGGACCGCCTGGAAGGAGGAGCGGACGCCGGCCCTGGTCGAGCTGGCCCTGCGTACCGGCTTTCGCGGCATCGACACCGCCAACCAGCGGCGCCACTACTTCGAGGCCGGCGTCGGGCAGGGGCTCGCCGCGGCGTATCGCGCGGGCGTGGTGACGCGCGACGATCTCTTCCTGCAGACCAAGTTCACCTACCAGCCCGGCCAGGACCACCGGCTGCCCTACGATCCGTCCGCGGAGCTCTCGGCCCAGGTGGCCCAGTCGATGGCCAGCTCGCTCGAGCACCTGGGCACCGACCACGTGGACAGCTTCGTCCTGCACGGACCCGCCTCCGGGTACGGCTGGAGCGACTACGACGTCGAGGTGTGGGGGGCGATGGTGGCGGCGCGTGACGCGGGGCGCACGCGCCTGCTCGGGGTGAGCAACGTCTCCCTGCTCCACCTGCGGCAGCTCGCCGCCACCGACGCCCCCATGCCCACGTTCGTGCAGAACCGCTGCTTCGCGCGCCGCGGCTGGGACCGCGACGTGCGCGCCTTCTGCGCGGACCGCCGCATCGTCTACCAGGGGTTCTCGCTGCTCACCGCCAACCCGGAGGTGGTGGGCCACCCGCTGATCGGCCGCATCGCGGCGCGGGAGCGGGCCACCCCGGCGCAGGTCGTCTTCCGTTTCGCTCTCGCGGTGGGCATGCTGCCGCTCACCGGCACCTCGGACCGCGAGCACATGGCGCAGGACCTGGCGAGCGCAGCGCTGACCCTGTCCCCCGACGAGGTGGAGACGATCGAGTCGATGGCCGGCTGACCCAAGCGGAGGACCGACAATGCGATACCGCAGGCGAGCGATGATCGTGGCCCCACAGCCCGAGGCGGCCGAGGCCGGCGCCGACATCCTGAGGGCGGGCGGCAACGCGGCGGACGCCGCGATGGCGTGCGCGCTGGTGCAAGGGGTGGTCGATCCGATGATGTGCGGCCTGGCCGGCTTCGGCAGCTGCGGCATCGTGACGCCCGCCGCCGGCTTCCACGGTTACATCGACTTCCACGCCCCCGCGCCGCTCGCGGTCCGGCCCGACATGTGGGCCGACCGCATCGAGTCGGAGGC
>Ga0070699_100003848_pt1 | contig 13266 bp, 13 predicted proteins | sample KBSK1503metaG_FD_65473 | JGI IMG/M metagenome (GOLD analysis project Ga0070699, IMG submission 65473) | Corn, switchgrass and miscanthus rhizosphere microbial communities from Kellogg Biological Station, Michigan, USA - KBS K1-50-3 metaG | ecosystem: Host-associated > Plants > Roots >...
AAATTGATAAATCCATGTTTTCTTTCAGTTTGTGATCACTAATGACCATGGCACCCAATAGATTAATATCTCCAAGATAGCCAATCAGCCTTCCATCGCTTAGGTCATAGACCTGCGAATAGGACATTAAATCTGTACGTGGCTGTCTACGTCGGTCCTGCATGTCTGCCTCCGCCGGTAAGTGTACTGTACTTGCGGGTGAAATTCATTGCACAGACGTCTTAAAATCTGCCTCGTACTGCAGGGTCTTGTGGTTAAATGGACGGTATGCGCTGGATTTATCTTTCTCCCCACCTTGACGATGCCGCGCTTTCAGCCGGCGGTTTAATTTATGATCAAACTCAATCGGGCATGCCGGTTGAGATCTGGACCTTCATGTGTGGTGACCCGCACCTGAAGGAATACTCGCCTCTCACGCAGACGCTTCACACGCAATGGGGCTTTGCCGATGCGCAGGAGACTGTGCGTGGACGCCGCCAGGAGGATCATCAAGCGGCGAATATTCTTGGTGCCAAAGCTGTGCATTTTGACTTTTTGGATTGTATCTACCGGCGTGACAAAAATGGAAAGTGGTTGTACGAGGATAAGATTTTCATCCCGCCGCTTCAAGAGGACAACGCCCTCCGTTCTGAAATTGCAGACGCGATCTCCCAACGGCTCGTTCCAGACGATGTGCTGGTCTGCCAACTATCGGTCGGTTCGCACGTGGACCATATCCTGGTGCGGCAAGCCGCCGAACTGTTGGCGAGGCGGTTGATCTACGATATTGATATGCCCTACGTGCTCTACCGGGCGGATGAATTTGAAGAAAAATCGGCTGGGATGAAAGAGTCGGTTCATAGGATAACCGTGGCAGGCCTTGAGCGTTGGCAGGAGGCGGTTCTAGCCTACAAATCCCAGTTGCCTTCCCTGCATGAGTCCGTTCAAACTCCCGAAAATGCCCGGGAATCCGTCCGGGCGTACTGGTCTGAGCGTCAGGGTATCAGTTTGTTACAGTTTGGTACCATAGGGTAATTACCCACTTGTAAGCGCCACTAAACCGTGATATAGTATGCCCGTTTTTCGGGAAACAGTTCGATTTTACCTTTGCATCTCTGGCTAGAGATGCAAAATTCTTATAGTAGGAAAATAAAAATGCCGAACAATTTTTTGACCAAAGAAGGTTTCCAAAAACTTCAGGAGGAATTGGATTACTTGCGCACGGCCAAACGTCAGGAAGTTGCCAACCGCCTCCACGAAGCGATGGAAGGGGGGGAACTGATTGAAAATGCTGAATACGAGGCTGCCAAAAATGAACAGGCTTTTGTAGAAGGCCGTATCCAGGAGCTGGATTTGTTGCTGGCTTCTGCCAAGATCATCGAAGAGAATGGCAAGAAGAAAAGCGACATGGTACAGCTGGGTTCCAAGGTAACCATCAAGGAAGGGAATTTTGAGGCTGAGACCTTTACCATCGTTGGCGCGGCGGAGGCCAACCCGCGTGACGGGAAGATTTCAAACGAGTCTCCAATTGGTAAAGCCATCTTGAATCGCAAGTTGGGTGAGACTGTCAAAGTCGAGACGCCAGGTGGCACATATAATGTTAAAATCCTGAAGGTCGGCTAGACCCAGGAGCGAACTAAACCAAATGCCCCGCGTCTGACGCGGGGCATTTTTGTATCCGCTGACACTACATAAATTTGAAGAACCAGGAAAAACCATGACCGATTACAACTCGCTCGAAAAAGTCCGCTTACAGAAACTGGAAGAATTGCGTGCAGAAGGTATTGAGGCCTATCCGACACGCGCCAAACGCACGCACATGAGTGTGGAAGCGATTACCGAATTTGAAGCCAGGGAAAGTTCGGGTGCTGAAGTCCCAGTGACACTGGCTGGTCGTATCCGTGCCATGCGGGCGATGGGCAAGATTTCCTTTGCGCATATCGAAGACGGTGCAGGCAAGGTTCAATTGTTTTTGAGGACAAACGAGCTGGGAAAAGAACGTCTGGAATTCTTCAACAAGATGTTCGACATCGGTGACTTCATCCAGGCAGAGGGAGTCATGTTCCGAACCAAAGCTGGCGAAGTGACGCTTCACGTCCACGACTTTAGCCTGCTCGCCAAATCTGTCAGCCCGCTCCCGGCTGCCAAAGATGAGACGCTTGAAGATGGGACCGTTGTTCGCCATGCTGCGCTGGAAGACCCCGAGTTGCGTGCCCGCCAACGTTACGCAGACCTGGCAGTGAATCCCGATGTGCGTGAGACGTTCCGCAAACGGGCAGGCATTGTCAAAGCCTTGCGCGAGTTTTTGGATAACAAAGGTTTCCTCGAAGTGGAAACTCCCATTCTCCAACCTTTATACGGTGGGGCGGCAGCGCGTCCGTTTGTGACTCATCACAATGAACTCGAACAGGATATGTATTTGCGTATCTCTTTTGAGTTGTATCTCAAAAGATTGCTTGTAGGCAATTTTGAAAAAGTCTACGAAATTGGCCGCGACTTCCGCAATGAAGGAGTTTCGTTCAAACATAACCCCGAATTCACACAATTGGAATTCTACTGGGCCTACGCTGATTATCTACAGGTCATGGAATTGACAGAGCAAATGGTCTCATACACCGCCCAACAAGTGCTTGGTACGATGAAGATCAAATACAAAAACCATGAGATTGACCTGACGCCGCCGTGGAAACGGTTCGAAATGCGCCAGGGCATTCTCGAGACTTCAGGGATTGATGTTGCCGAGCATAAAACTGCAGATGAATTGTTCAAAGCCATCAAGGTGAAACATCCGAACAAAATGGCCGATCCGCATGCCACGCGTGGCAAATTGATTGATTTCCTGTTGAGCGAATTTCTTGAGCCAACGCTCATCCAACCAACTTTCCTGTATGACTATCCACGCGATATTTCTCCGTTAGCGAAATCCATTCCCGGTGACGCGCTTACCGTGGAACGCTTTGAGGGCTATATCGCTGGTTTCGAATTGTGCAATGCATTCACCGAGTTGAACGATCCTCTCGATCAGGAACAGCGTTTCATCGAAATGGGACGCGATTACGAAGCCGACGATGAAGAAAAACACCCCTTGGATGAAGATTACCTGCGGGCCATGCGCTACGGCATGCCGCCTAATGGCGGCTTTGGCATGGGCGTGGACCGCCTTGCCATGTTGTTGCTTGATAAACATTCCATTCGTGAGGTATTGCTGTTCCCTGCTTTGAGGAATGAATAAATTGTAGGGGCGACCGACCATAGATACTCGTAGAGTGCCGGTCGCCCCTACATAATTTCCATGAAAATTTATTCTCTTATCATCGGTGACATTCTTGCTCTGCTAATAACGACTCTGATTGGTTTTGTCAGCCATGGCGAAGGCAGTCTGGCTTTCCTGCCACGCTTCCTCGCCGCGTTTGTGCCGTTGACTCTTGCCTGGTTTCTTCTCGCTCCCTGGTTCGGACTTTTTCAGCTTGAAATCATATCCAACCCCAAACAACTTTGGCGTCCCATAGCAGCGATGCTTTTGGCTGCGCCGCTGGCAGTGATTGTCCGTGGATTGTTTCTAAATATGGCAGTCCTTCCGATCTTCGCGGTTATCTTTGGCACAACCTCGGCGCTTGGGCTCATCATTTGGCGTGGTTTATATTTCTTCTTGAAAATTAGACTTTCCTAATATCTACACAGACGGGAACATTCCATCCCTTATACATCGTTAAATCTTCGTGGTCACCCAGAGACCGCTGGTGGTTTGTCCGGTTGTCAGGAAGGTGTTATGAACCTTATCGTTAAACAAAATCCCGCAGTGATACAATATTCCCCAATGAACGAACAAGCCCTCATTACCGACGCGCAACAAGGCAACTTGGATGCTTTCAACACGCTTGTCCTGCACTATCAGGACAGCGTGTTCAACACGGCTTTGCGAATCCTGGGCGATGATGACCTTGCTGCCGACGCGGCGCAGGATGCGTTCATTTCTGCGTTCAAGAGCATAACCTCCTTTCGGGGTGGTTCATTCAAGGCCTGGTTGATGCGAACTGTAACCAATGCCTGTTACGATGAACTTCGCCGCCAGAAACGACGTCCCACTACGCCTCTCGAACCGGATACCGACGACGGTGAAGAAATGGATTCCCCACGCTGGCTGGCCGACCCCAACATGACCCCCGACCAAAAGGCCGAAGCCGACGAAGTGGAACACGCCATTCAACACTGCCTCGATAACCTGCCACTTGAGTTCAAAACCGTTGTGGTAATGGCCGATATTCAAGGTATGGATTACGCCGAAGTTGCCACCTCCATCCGTGTTCCGCTGGGAACCATCAAGAGCCGCCTGGCCCGTGCCCGATTAAGATTACGTGAGTGTTTGCAGAGCTTTGAGGAACTTTTACCCGCCTCCTATCGTCTTGGAGAAGGAATGAATGTGTAAATGAAACGACATGATCTCGAACTTCTCTCTTCTTATCTGGACGGACAACTCAACCCGTCTGATATTTCGCACCTGGAAACCCGCCTCAAAACTGACCCGCAACTGGCTTCTGTTCTAAATGATTTGCGCGCCACCCGAACGCTGCTCCGGAAACTTCCCTCCCGCAAGGCGCCGCGTAACTTTACCCTTACCCGCAAAATGGTGGGGCAAAACCCGCCACTGCCGCGGGCTTATTCGCTCTTTCGGTTTGCAACAGCGCTGGCTACCTTGTTGTTTGTTTTTAGCTTCGGTTTGAACTCCTTTGGCAGGCAATTGGCAAACCCTGCACCCGGGTTTGGGATGGGCGGTGACGGAGGCGATGCCACCAGCCAGGAAAGCACCGAGTTATTCTCAGCAGAAGCTCCCGCAGCGGCCGAGATGCCTGCTACCGAGGCCCCTGCCGAAGAACCCCCGGCTGCCTTGGTACCTTCACCTACCCAGATGCTGACTGAAACTGCTAATGCGGCACGTACCGCCGAAACGCCCACAAGCAAAATCGACGGCGTATCAGATGCTTTCGATCAGAGTCAGCCTCAAGTTGCGTCTGAACCGCAACAGGGTCTGTCGCCTTTGGTCTCACCGACCTGGCAGCTGGCTCTGGCCATTGTGGCCCTCTTAAGTGCGTTATTGATGGTGCTAATGAGGCAAAGAGAAGCAAGCCGCTGGCGATAAGAAAGATTTTCAAGTCCGACAGTGTTCTGTCGGACTTTTTATTTTGTGTCATAATCTTCACATGGTAAATTCAGATTTCAATTTCTGTCCACGCTGCGGTTTTCAATTGAGTCACGAACATCTTTATGGGCAAATGCGTGGGGTCTGCAAAAATTGTCACTGGATTCATTTCATTGATCCCAAAGTCGCTGCGGCGGTTCTAGTAATACAGAATGAACGCGTACTGCTTGTGCGCCGTGCGGGTGAACCCTTTCGCGGATTGTGGACGTTGCCGGCTGGTTTTGTGAATAGTGGGGAAGACCCGGCTGGGGCTGCCGCTCGGGAATGTTTGGAGGAAACAGGCTTGAGCGTGGATGTGAGGCGGGTATTTGAAATCGTCTCGGGCCGCGAGCATCCCCGCGGCGCGGATTTTGTCATCGTCTATGAAGCGGAGATCAATGGAGGTGAATTACACGCCAATGATGATGCAGATGCAGTGGAATGGTTCGGCAGGGATAATCTCCCACAGCTTGCTTTTCGTGCCACCCAAAAAGTGCTACAATCTTTTTATGCTTGATGTACGTCCTTCGCCGATCGCTGGAACGTGGTATGAGGGGAATGCAAAAAATTTAGCTCGTATTGTGGATGAATATTTGAATAACGCCCAACTGCCAGAGTTGGATGGGGAATTGGTCGGGGTTATCGCGCCGCATGCCGGGCATCTTTATTCTGGTGCTGTTGCAGGCTTTGCTTTTGCTGCGGTTCGCGGACGAAACCCGAAGCTGGTGGCTGTCATTTCACCTTTTCATAATCTGGCGCGTTATCCACTTCTCACCACGGCTCACGATGCCTATGGAACTCCGCTGGGCAATATCGAAGTGGACAAAGCTGCCTTGGCTGAATTACAAACCTATCTCGATGCGCCTGTCACACCGGTCTTCGCCGATAAGGAACATTCGCTCGAAATTGAACTGCCGTTTTTACAACGCGCTTTGAGCAGTGACTTTAAACTTTTGCCCATCATGATCCGCGCGCAGGAAGTGGATGTAGCAAAAAAGTTGGGTCTGGCGTTAGCACAGGTACTCAAAGAGAAAAGCACCTTGCTTGTCGCCTCCACCGATCTTTCTCACTTTTATGACCAGAAAGTTGCCAAAGCTTTTGATTCAGAAATGCTCAAACGATTTGAATCCTTTGATCCCGAATCCATCTTTGAAGCGGAACATAGCGGTAAGGCCTTTGCTTGTGGACATGCCGCCGTCGCCGCAGTGTTGTGGGCAGCGCGTGAATTGGGCGCGAACAAGGTGCAGATTTTGCATCATGCCACATCCGGAGATGTGACCGGGGATTTTTCGTCTGTAGTAGGGTACGGCGCGGCGGTGGTGTTAAGAGAGACGTAGTGAAAATGCTCTGCTTGGTTCTCACGGTTTGATCATCCATCCAACAGGATTTTGATTCTCAGCGATGGGGAAAGCAATATTGCTTTCTAAATCTACAATCAACAAACTGCTTTTATCTTGTACATAACGGCTCTCAACTAAAAGTTTTCCTCCGTCAGGTGACCATATTGGAGCCGGGAGATACATGGGAAATAAATCTGCCGTAACGTTCGAGATACAATAGTTGACCACCTGGCCAGTAATAGTATCTGCAATCATCAAGGTCAGATTGCCTTGACCGTCATGTAACCAAAAAGCGATTTTTTCTCCACTGGGTGACCAACTAAGATTATCAATTGTAGAAATGCGACCGAAGTTTTCATATAAATGTGTTAATTGTTGAATCTGTCCATTTTGGTCAACCAAGAATATTTCATCGGGTGATGGCGAACCAGGTGTTTTTTTATCTATGGGCACTGTAGCAACAATGGCAATACGTTCACCCAGGGACTCCCAGGCAACTATTGGCAATCGATCATAACTATCTTTGATGCGTGTAATGATTGTGTTGTTTCTTAAATCTAAGAGAATGATGTCAGTGTGTTTATAGATTGCTCGAGTTAGAACTGAATTGAACGAAACAAAGAAACGAGTTGGGCTATAGATATCAAAATCAGGAAAATTTGAGGCAAGTATTTTTTCTTGCGAACTTTTATATGGATCAACAATGATATATGTTGTTCCTTCTCCAATTACAACTTGGTGGTCATTTAACATTCCAGCAAACCAGAAAGACTCTTCTGAAGACCATCCAACTTCCTGTAAGTTTCCTGATGCATCCAGCAACGTCAACTCCCATTTCGAACTGGCATTATTGAACCATAAGTACCCAAAAGTCATTCTATTTGGTGATACATCAGCTAAGTCTACGGGGTTTGGAGTGCTGATTTCCTTTGAAGTGTTACTTTCTAAATCTAGTAATGACAAGCTCAAACCAAGCGTCGTACTACTCAATGATCGAAGAACTGCTACTCCTGTAAGTTCATAGCCCTCTGGACGAGCGGAGTAAGTTGTTACGCAGCTTTTAGCCGCCTCCCAATTTTCAGCAGTGTTTACAGCTTCCGTAGGTTCTATAGTAGGAGCAGTTTCATTTGCTATGGGGAAAGTTGATATAGCAGTAGGTGATGAATGAATTTCAGATGGTTTCGAAATTGAGCTGCACCCAACGAATACAATTAGAAAAACTATGGCTAAAAAGAATCTGAGTCTCATTTCCACATCTCCCTGGTTAAAACTTGATTGCAAATTCCATTTTACTCGTAATTACAATCTATTTCTAAACCCCTTTCACGATACAATCACCTCCATGACCTCCTTCGTTCAAATCGTTGTCAATATCCCTGCTGTTTCAGGAGTATTTGATTATGCCGTTCCCGAATCCCTGGCAGGCACTTTAGGTGTCGGTCATCTTGTTATTATCCCGTTTGGCAAGCAGACCGTACAAGGCGTGGTCTTACGCTTCCTCGACCAGCCCTCTGTACCTGAAGTAAAAGAGGTTCGTGAACTTGTTGACCCGGAACCTGTGCTCACACAGGCGCAGATTGCTCTGGCTCAGGCTATGGCTGAATCTACTCTGGCATCGCTGGCCTCTATTGTTGCTTTGTTTTTGCCGCTGGGGTTGAGCCAACAGGTGGATACGATTTATGAGATTAGAGAGCAGAATAGCGAGAGTAGAAAGGTAGAAAGTGGGGTGAAAGAAGTTAGTCCACGGACTCAAAGACTGACAACTGAAGACCGCCTCTTGAATTTGTTGCGTGTACGTGGTCCCTTGCGTGGACGTCAGATTGATGCGCATTTCGCCAAAGTGGATTGGCGCAGGACAACACAATTTCTGGTGCGCAAAGGCGTGCTTACGGCCAGAAGCATTCTCCCACCTCCCCGGGTGAGGTCCAAATATATTCGCGTTGCGCAACTTGCCGTCACACCTGAAGAAGCAGAAAAGGAAATGCCGAATCTGGGCACAAAACAGACTCTTGCGCGCAGGCAGTCCGCTTTGCGGTTTTTGATTCAACAGCCCGAAGCGATCAACGTCTCCTGGGTGTATGCCCAAAGCGGAGGCAATCTCGCTGACCTGCAGGAACTTGAAGAGCGCGGTCTGATTCGATTGTTCGAGAGCGAGATATTTCGTGACCCCTTACAACGAGTGGAAAATCGAGAAATCGAAAAAAACAAAAAGATCGAGCTAACTTCTGAGCAAACTTCTGCTCTCAAGGAAATTACCAAAGCTATTTCTTCATCAGACACCCAGCGTCCGTTTCTTTTACAGGGCGTAACTGGTTCAGGTAAAACGGAAATTTATCTGCGTGCCACTGCAGAAGTTATCAAGCGCGGCAGGCAGGCTGTTATCCTTGTGCCGGAAATTGCGCTCACACCTCAAACGGTTCGGCGTTTTCTGAGTCGCTTCCCTGGGCAGGTTGGGTTGGTGCACTCGAAACTTTCAGAAGGGGAGCGTTACGATACGTGGCGGCGCGCCCGTATGGGGAAACTAAAAGTTATCATCGGTGCGCGCAGTGCCTTATTTGCACCTTTATCGAACATTGGTCTTATCGTTGTAGATGAGTGTCACGACTCGTCGTTTTATCAAGCTGAACTGCCGTTCTATCATGCGGTCAACGCGGCGCAGCTATATGCACGGCTCTGTGGTGCGATGTGTGTGTTGGGTTCTGCCACGCCCAAAGTGGAACAACGCTATCTGGCTGAGACAAACCAGATCCATAAATTGGACTTGACAAAGCGAATCGTTGAAGCAGGTTTACCTCCCATCCATGTAGTGGATATGCGAGATGAACTGAAAGCGGGTCAGCGCGGGATCTTTAGCCGGCTTCTGCTTAAGGAGCTTGAGTCCACGCTGAAGCGGGGCGAGCAGGCGATTCTTTTCCTCAACCGACGCGGGACAGCCACCTACATCTTCTGCCGTGACTGTGGGTACGTGTTGAAATGTCCGAATTGCGAAACGCCACTCACGTATCATCTCGAAGACAAAGAGCGCTTGCTATGCCATCAATGCGGATATGAACGACAAAAGCCAAAGACCTGTCCGCAATGTGGTGGGAAGCAAATTCGGGAATATGGGTTGGGCAGCGAGAAAGTAGAAGACGATGTCAATGCCTTGTTCCCCAAAGGACGGACTCTGCGCTGGGATTGGGATACCACGCGTCAAAAAGATGCCCATGAAATGATTCTGACGCATTTTGCCAATCACAAGGCCGATGTGTTGATCGGCACACAAATGCTCGCCAAAGGATTGGACCTTCCCTTGGTGACGCTGGTTGGTATCGTGTTGGCCGATGTAGGATTGCATTTGCCAGATCCGTTTGCGGGCGAGCGCGTGTTTCAGGTATTGACTCAAGTTGCGGGGCGAGCGGGGCGCAGTGAACGCGGAGGCAAAGTCGTTTTGCAAACATTTGACCCGGAGAATCAAGTCATCCAGTCTGCTGCGCAGCATGATGTGAATGGGTTTTATGAGTATGAAATGCAGCAACGCAGGCGATTGGGATATCCACCGTTTACACGTCTGGTGAGGCTCGAGTATCGGGACCCAGATCAGGAATCGGCTGAGAACGAAGCGAGACAGGTGGCTAGTCAGCTTTTGGCTGTGAGCAATAAGCAATTAGCCGTGATTGGTCCGGTCCCCTGTTTTTTTGCGAAGGTCAGTGGCTATTATCGCTGGCAGATCGTTCTGCGGGGAGCTAACCCGCAGGCAATCATGCGTGGTCTTCGATTGGATGGCTGGCGGGTTGAAGTAGACCCGGTAAGTTTGCTATAATTGACCATTGTCATGCGAACGGAAACAACTTGCTTATTCCAATCGTTCACAATGACAGAGGAGAATTGCTATGGAATCTTTTTCACGTGGCTGGTCGTTTCTAAAACAAGCCTGGCAAATGGCTTTCAAGGATAAAGACTTGCTTAAGCCATCCATTTATGCCCTGGTGGCTGGGATGATCGTTTCGGTTTTTGGAATTATTCCAATTATTGGAGCGGCTATTTTATTGGGCGATTCGCAAATTGGAAAAGCCGTTATTTTCGTGCTGGGCGCGATCATGGTTTTTGTACAGTTCGTGGTGTCCTATATCTTTTCCGGGATGACCGTGTACTTGATTTATGGATATCTGGCAGAGGGTGATGGACGCATGGATAAAGCCTGGTCGGTTGTACGTCGTGACTTCTTGGATATTCTCACCCTGGCTGCCGCCTCAACAGCGGTAAACCTCTTGCGCAATGCCGCCCAGCGTAATCGACGTGGTGGAATTGGTGCCAGTATTGCACGCGGTGCCACCAATTTATTGCAGGTACTTTGGACCGAAGCTTCTTATCTGATTCTGCCTGCCATGGTGATTGACGATTTGAATCTCAAAGATGGTATGAACCGGGTCTTGAATATCACGAAACAAAACCTGCTCTTGATCGGTATTAGCACCGTAGGCGTTCGCTGGGTAACCGGGCTGATTGGTTTTATACTTGGCTTTGTTGGTTTTGTGATTGCGCTCGCCATCGGCGGAGGGGCCGTCTACCTCACTGGTGACCTGAATGTCGTTTCCATCCTGGCGATCGCTGTTGCGGCATTTGTCTTTTTTACCTTTGTGATGGTGGCAAGCGTTGTTAGCTCATACACATCCACTGCGTATCACACGTGTTTATATATTTGGGCACGTGAAGTGGAAAAGGTTCAGGTGGCTGGGCAGCAACCCGTTCGCGTGCCTGCGCCCGCACCATTGGCCGCCGTGTTAGGTTATTCATAGTACATGGCATAGTTTTATTTTGAATTAAACCTGCATTGCCCGCACCGCGGGTGTAGGTCGTCTGTGTTCCCTGATAGTCGTTCAGGGCGAAGGAAGAATATGCAACCACAAGGACCACGACGTGAGATGATTACATGGGACGAGGTGGATCGTCTCATTGACCACCTCATCCCACAATTTAAACGTGAATTCACCGCGATGGTCATAATTACGCGCGGTGGTATCATCCCAGGTGGCCTACTAGCGGAGGCCATGGGCATCACTCACATCCTGACCGCAGCAGTGGATTTTCCAGCCCAGATGCGCACGGAACAAACCAAGTTGATGGCCTGGCCCGAATTCATCCAGTTCCCAGCCGAGGACAAATTACGCGGTCGCCCGGCCTTGATCGTGGACGACGTATGGGGAGCAGGTAGAACGATCACCGCCGTGAAAAGACGTGTCTCGTCTGCGGGCGGTTTCCCTGAAACGTGCGTCCTGCATTTCAACCCCTATCGTAATTTGTTGGGCAGCGTGCGCCCTGATTATTACGCGGCCGTCACTGATGCCTTTATTGTGTACCCCTGGGAGATTGACCGGGGAACAGACCAAATGCTCTTGAGCGGGATTTAAACGAACAGCGGGCGTTTCAAACGTCCGCTGTTTTTCGCTTCTTCCTGGCTGATACTTGATTCTGCTTAAGGAAGTGCTTCAAAATTTGAAACAGTCAGGTACAACTCGTCATCCGTAGCTTCCTCGACGAAATCAATGGTAATGTCCTTGGGGAAACCATAGGTCTCATCGTATGTCACAGTCACTTTATCCGCTTTACCGTTGAGGTCAGCATCCAACTCAGAGAAGAGCAGGCCAATGGTTGCATAGGGTGCAAAGAATTCATAATTGGGATCAGTATCAAGAACCTGAGTACCATCCACGGCAGCCAGCGAAGTGACCTGACCATCCTGCACTTCAATGGTCAACGGCATTTGGTCTCTGAACGCGCAGAAACAGCTGATATTCAACTCGAAGCGGTAATGGGTGATGTTTGCATCTTCCCATTTTTGCTGATTTTGTGAGAACTCACTTGCACCTGCTGCCGCATTTGAAGCACAGGCAGTTAAGGCCAAAGCGAGTAGTAACAGTAAAAACTTTTTCATTTTGTCTCCTTTAATAAATTAGACGACACTCTCTTCGAAATGTTCCCCAAACAAAAACGCTGATTTCAAAATCAGCGTTTTTTATCATCCCGGTTTAAGACTAGTTCGTCTGTTGATTACTTTTTATACGCTGTAATCTTGGCACTATAGACCGCTTTATACACCTCGTCGCGTGAAATGGTCTTGAGTTCAACCACATCCTGCATATCATTGAGGGCAGCGTCAACGGTTTCTTTATCGAAGAATACAGGCTTTACGGAAACATCGGTAAAGCCGGTGGACTCCATAATCCCAATATATTCACTCGCTTCGACTGCGCCAGCCACGCAGCCTGCCCATGCACTCAAACTTTTCTTGACGGAGTCTGGCAACGGCCCATCCGTGACGATATCAGACACCGCCAGTTTGCCACCCGGCTTCAATACACGGAAAGTCTCAGCGAATACCCTGGCTTTATCAGGCGAGAGGTTGATCACACAGTTTGAAATGATGACATCCACGCTGTTGGATTCAACCGGCAGCTCTTCAATGTAGCCCTGGCGGAATTCTACATTCTGGATATTCATCCGCTTCGCATTACCCTGAGCCCGCTCAATCATCTCTGGAGTCATATCTACGCCGATCACTTTTCCCGTCTCGCCGACTTTCTTTGCCGCGAAGAAGCAATCGAGTCCTGCACCTGAACCAAGGTCAAGGACAGTCTGCCCGGGTTGCAAAGAAGCGAGTGTGATCGGGTCACCGCAACCGTAGCTGACAGTCGATTCGCCGTCGGGAAGAGTGGCAAGTAAATCTGCCGGGTAGAGAGAGCTATCGGTGGAACAGCAGTTGTCGGCGCCGTCCTGAGCTTGTCGGAGGGA
>Ga0070699_100003850_pt1 | contig 13262 bp, 13 predicted proteins | sample KBSK1503metaG_FD_65473 | JGI IMG/M metagenome (GOLD analysis project Ga0070699, IMG submission 65473) | Corn, switchgrass and miscanthus rhizosphere microbial communities from Kellogg Biological Station, Michigan, USA - KBS K1-50-3 metaG | ecosystem: Host-associated > Plants > Roots >...
AGCAGGCTGGTGCGCCCGATGGACTTGAGGTAGGTGTGGACCGAGTCGCCCATGGCGGGCGTCTGGTCGTCCAGGTCAACCTCAACAAGCTTGTCGGCGTCGCTGAGCGCCGCCGCCTCTGCCTCAAGGCTCACAACATCGGAGTCGGCCAGGTCAATATCGGCGTCGTCCGCCAGCTCAGGGCCGGGGTCCGCCGCCTGCGCCTGCTGCTTGGCGGCCCGCGCGGGCGCGGAGCGTGCCGGACGGCTCTTGGAGCTGTCCTTGCTCTCTCCTGGTCCGCCCTGGGTCTGGGCCAGCTCGTTGGCCAGCCGCACGCCGGCCTCGCTCAGCTCGCGCAGAATGGACCGTCCCTCGGCCGGGGTGAGTCCTGCCTGGTCAAAGGCCGTCCTCAGCTCCGCAAGAGACAGGTGACCCTGGCTTCGCCCACGCTGGATCAGGTCATTCACCCGGGTCGTGCTCGCCTCGTCATCCGAGTCGGCGATGCGCTCGACTGCTGACGTCGCCATGGCGATCCGCGGCATGAGACACCTCCCTCCTCCTCGTAACAACGCACGCATTACTTACGTCGTTCAATTGGGTTTCCACCAAGTACCCCTCGCCGCCCCGCGTAGTCCTCAGCGGGAGAGACATTAGTCCGGGCACTAATAAATAACGCTCTCCACCTCAGTTTGTTCCCGCCGTAGCAGCTCTTGCCGGAGCCGTACGATGTCGTGCTTCCCGCTCGGGAGCATGGGAACGGCATCGACCATTACGACCCTGCTTGGAGCAGCGTAACGCGGCAGCCGCTCGCGCACATGCAGTCGGAGCAATTCCGGGGCCGGCGGGTCGCCCGGATCAGCAGGCACCACGACCGCGACGACCCTTTCGCCCCATTCCGGATCGGGTTGCCCCACCACCACCGCGTCCCGGACGCCCGGGCAGGTCTGCAGGGCCGCGGCGACCTCGCCCGGGACGACCATGTGCCCGCCGGTGTTGATGACGTCGTCCGCCCGGCCGCGCACGGTCAGCCGCCCGGCAGCGTCCAGCACGCCCAGGTCGCCGGTGCGGAACCAGCCGTCGCCCGGCGCGCGCGGGCCGCCGCGGTAGCCGGAGAACAGCACGGGGCCGCTGATCCAGATCCGGCCGTCGTCGCGGACCTCCGCCCGCACGCCGTCCAGCGGGACGCCGTCGTACACGCAGCCGCCGCAGGTCTCGGTCATGCCGTAGGTCGTCACCACCGGCACGCCCGCGTCCCGCGCCGCCGTCAGCAGGCCGGCCGGCGCGGCGGCCCCGCCCAGCAGCACCGAGGAGAAGCCGGCCAGCGGTGTCGGCAGGCCGGCCCCCCCCTCGGCGAGCAGCCGCTGCAACTGGGTCGGGACCAGCGATACGTGGGCGCAGCCCGAAGCGGCCACGGTCCCGGCGTCGGCCCGCTCGGCCAGCACCGGCTCGGTGCCGGTGACCAGCGAGCGCACCAGGACCTGAAGGCCGGCCACGTGCGTGACGGGAAGGCAGCACAGCCAGCGCTCGCCGGGCCGGGCGCCCACCCGGTCCAGCGAGGCCCGGGCCGAGTGCCGCAGCGCGGCCGCGCTCAGCTCCACCCCCTTGGGTACGCCGGTGGACCCGGAGGTGCCGACGACGACCGCCGTACCTTCGGCCACTCCCTCATAAGGTCCCGAACGAGTCGTGGTGACTCCCTCGGCGTCCTCCACCGAGCCCGGCCCGAGGGCGCCGATCACCTCGGCGAGCCGCGCGGGCGGCAGCCCGGCGTCGACCGGCGCGATCGCGGGCCCGCTGCCGTCGAGCGCCGCCGCCAGCAATTCGACCAGCCGCGGGGTCGCGGGCCCGACCAGGACCGCGCGCAAGGGACGCAATGTCACGATCGTTAAGGTTAGAACCCTGACTCCTGGAGGTTACGAGTGACCGAACGGCGGCCGCCCGCCCCGGAACCCGGACTGGCGCGCCATTCCGGAACCCCGTTCGAACGGCGGGGTGAACCGCGCCACCCTGTGATCATTCTCACGGCCCCATGACCCCGCGCTATTCGTCGTGGATCATTACCTCCCTCATAGGGGGAGTAGCGATCCACGATCACGAAGGCGGGTCCCCGTGAGGAGGGAACTGGCCGCGATTCTCGAAGGGCTGCGGGCGTTCGCGATCCCGATGCCGGTCAGGTTCCGGGGGATCACGGTGCGCGAGGGCGCGCTGATCGAGGGGCCGGCCGGGTGGGGGGAGTTCTCGCCGTTCGCGGAGTACGGGCCGAAGGAGAGCGCACGGTGGCTGGCCAGCGCCGTCGAGTCCGCGACGGCCGGGTGGCCCGCGCCGGTCAGGGACCGGATCCCGGTGAACGTGACCGTGCCCGCGGTCGGGCCCCAGCAGGCGGCCGCGATCGTGGCCCGGTCGGGTTGCCGGACCGCCAAGGTCAAGGTGGCCGAGCGCGGCCAGGCCGAGGCGGAGGACATCGAGCGGGTCGAGGCGGTCCGGGCCGCGCTCGGCCCGGACGGCAGGATCAGGGTCGACGCCAACGGCGCCTGGGAGCCGGGGCAGGCGGCGCGGATGCTGCGGAGGCTGGCCCGGTTCGGGCTTGAGTACGCCGAACAGCCCTGCGCCACCCTGGACGAGCTGGCCGAGCTGCGTCGGCATATCGACATCCCGGTCGCCGCCGATGAGTCGATCCGCCGGGCCGAAGACCCGCTGCGGGTACGCGCGGCCGGCGCGGCCGACATCGTGATGCTCAAGGTGCAGCCGCTCGGCGGGGTCCGCGCGGCGCTTGCGGTGGCGCAGGCCTGCGGCCTCCCGGTCGTGGTGTCGAGTGCGGTGGACACCTCGGTGGGACTGGCCGCCGGGGTGGCGCTGGCCGCCGCGCTCCCCGAACTGCCCTACGCCTGCGGGCTGGGCACCATGTCGCTGCTGGCCGGGGACGTGACGGCCGCCCCGCTGCGGCCAGAGGCGGGATCGCTGCCGGTCCGCCGGCCCGCCGTCGACCTCGATGAGCTGGCCCGCTGGGAGACCGACCCGGCCCCCTGGCGGGAGCGGGCCATGGCGGCAGCCAGGTACCTGTCGTGAACCCGGCCACCGCGTTCGGCGTCACGTTCAGCGACGAGCTAATCAGGTGCGGGCTGCGTGAGATAGTGCTGGCGCCCGGCTCGCGCAGCACGCCGCTGGCGATGGCGTTCTACGAGGCGGCGCGGCAGCGGCGGCTGCGGCTGCACGTCCGGATCGACGAGCGCTCCGCCTCGTTCACCGCGCTCGGCCTGGCCAAGGCCAGCCGCCGTCCGGTGGCGGTGCTGTGCACCTCGGGCACGGCGGCGGCCAACTTCCACCCGGCGGTGATCGAGGCCGACGAGTCCGTAGTGCCGCTGGTCGTGCTCACCGCCGACCGGCCCGCGGAGCTGCGCGGGATCGGCGCCAACCAGGCCATCGACCAGATCAAGCTGTACGGCGCCGCGGTGCGCTGGTTCTGCGAGGCCGGCCTGCCCGAAGCCCGGCCGGGCGCGGCCGGCTACTGGCGCTCGCTGGCCTGCCAGGCCTGGGCGCACGCGGCGGGCCGTGTCGGCGGCCTGCCCGGCCCGGTCCACCTCAACCTCCCGTTCCGCGAGCCTCTGGTGCCCGGCGGGGACGAGGAATGGCCAGACTCGCTGGACGGGCGCCCCGGCGGGCAGCCGTGGACCCGTTTTGCCCCAGGGGGGCCAGGGGGGTCTGGGGGGACGGGCAGTCCCCCCAGGAGCAGGGGGGGTCTGGGGGGGATCGTCCCCCCGGGGCAACACTGGGTCGCCCCCCCGGGGGAGATGCAACTGCCGTGGACCGAACGCGGCGTGGTGGTCTGCGGCGACGGCGACTACGACGCGCCGGCCTTGGTCGAGCTGGCCGGGCAGGCGGGCTGGCCGGTGCTCGCCGAGCCCTCGTCCGGCGCCCGCCGCGGCCCCGGCGCGCTGTCCGCCTACCAGTACCTGCTCGCGGCGCCGGAGTTCGTCCGGGTGCACCAGCCCGACCTGATCGTGTCGGCGGGCCGGCCCGGGCTCTCCCGCCCGCAGCTCGCCTTCCTGCGGCCCGGCCCGGCGAGCACAGGATCGGCACGCAGGCACGTGGTGGTGGCGCAGGGACCCGGGCGCTGGGCCGATCCGCAGCGTGCCGCCACCGACGTCGCGGCGGCCCTCCGGCTCGCCGGGACGCCCGGCGGCTCCGGCTCGCTGGGGGGCTCGCCGGGGGGCTGGCTGGAGGGCTGGCAACGGGCGGACGAGGCGGCGCGCCGCGCGGTGGACGCCGTGCTCGACGAGGACGACAGCCTGACGGAGCCGCGGCTCGCCCGCGACCTGGCCAGCGCACTGCCCGAAGGAGCCATGCTGTGGTGCGGATCAAGCCAGCCCGTTCGGGATATTGATTGTGCTCTTCCGCCGCGTGCGGACCTCCGCGTGCTGGCCAGCCGCGGTACCAGCGGGATCGACGGCACCACCTCGTCGGCGATCGGTGCCGCGCTGGCCCACGGCGGCCCGTCCTTCGCGCTGATCGGGGACCTGACGTTCCTGCACGACGCGGCGGGCCTGGCCCTCGGCCCGGACGAGCCGCGTCCCGACCTGTGCCTGGTCGTGGTCAACAACGACGGCGGCGGCATCTTCTCCGCCCTGGAGCAGGCCGCGTTCCCGGGCCCGTTCGAGCGGCTGTTCGGCACCCCGCACGGCGCCGGCCTGGTCCACCTGGCCGCCGCGTTCGGCCTGCCCTACCAGCGGCTCGAGCAGCCGGGCGACCTGACCAAGGCGCTGCAGGGCACCGGCCTGCGGATCGTGGAGGTGCAGACCAGCCGGGCGGGGGGCACCGAGCTTCGGGCCAGGCTGCGCGCCGCGGCCGCCGCCGCCATCCGCGGGATCTTAGGTACATCCCTGGGTGTACCGGCGCTGCGACCAGGGGCGGACGCGGAGAATCCCGGATCGGGATTACTGTCAGGATATGGCTGCGAGGAATGTCGCCGCGGGGCCGCGCCCGCCGCTCGCCGACCGGCTGACCCCGGCGCAGTGGCTGGCGCTCGACATCGTGGCCGCGGTCTTGGTCGCCCTGTGGGTGGTGTTCGACCTGCGCCTGCGGCACGGTTTCCGGGTCGAGCTGCCGCCGGCCTGGTTCGGCGTGATAGGCGCGGCGGTGACCCTCCCGGTGGCGGTGCGGCGCGTCTGGCCGATCCCGGTGCTGGCCGTGGTGACCACCGCGGTGGCCACGCTGACCGCGCTCGGCCGCGCCCAGCTCGACATGGACATCATGCTCGGCATGGCGATCTACACGGTGGCGGTGACCTCCCGCCGCCCGGTCGCGGTGGCGGCGCTGGTGGGCACCGAGACCGTGCTCATCTGCGGGCTCATCGCCGCGGCGGCCGGGGCGCGCGGACCGGCCGACACGGTGCACAGCCTGCTGGCCGCCGGGGCGCTGTGGTTCGTCGGCGACAGCGTGCGGGAGCGTCGCCGGTACCTGGCCGCCTGCCGGGAGCAGGAAACCCAGCGTCAGACGGAGCACGGCCGGCTCGCGGTCCGCGAGGAGCGGGTTAGGATCGCCCGGGAGCTGCACGACGTGGTGGCTCACACGCTGAGCGTGGTCACCTTCCAGGCCGGGGTCGGCCGCAAGATCGGCGCCACCCGGCCCGCAGAGGCGCTGCTGGCCCTGCGGGCGGTCGAGGTGACCGGCCGGAGCGCGCTCGAGGAACTGCGGCGCATCCTGGGCCTGCTGCGTGACGACGACGGCGAGGCGCCGAGCCTGGTCCCCGCCCCCGGGGTCGGGGACCTCGAGGAACTGGCCGGCACCGTGCGGGCCGCCGGGATACCGGTCGCGCTGGCCGTCACCGGCGAGGTGGCGGCACTGCCGCCCGCCGCCTCGCTGACCGTGTACCGCATCGTCCAGGAGGCGCTGACCAACGTGGTCAAGCACGCGCCCGGCGCGCAGGCGACGGTCCGGCTGCAGGCGGCCCGGGACGGGGTGCTGATCACGGTGGACAACGACCGCGGGAGCAGCGGCCCGGCGGGCTCGCGGCCCGGTGAAGGCGCCCGGCCCGGTGAAGGCGCCCGGCACGGCCTCGTCGGCATGCAGGAACGGGCTGCGGCGTTCGGCGGCACCCTGGACGCGGGCCCCGCCGCGGGCGGCGGGTTCCAGGTGACCGCCTTCCTGCCCCTCCCCGGCCAGCCCCAGGTCGGGCAGGTCGCATGAGCATCGGCGTTGTCGTCGCCGACGACCAGGCCATCGTCCGGGCCGGGTTCCGCATGCTCATCGATTCCGAGCCCGACCTGGCCGTGCTCGGCGAGGCCGCCAACGGCGCGGAGGCGGTCGCGGTGGCCCGCCGGACCTCGCCCGACGTGGTGCTGATGGACATCCGCATGCCCGTGCTCGACGGCATCGAGGCCACCAGGCGGATCACCGCCGCCGGGCCGCTGCCCCGGGTGCTGATCCTGACCACGTTCGACCTCGACGAGTACGTCTTCGGCGCGCTGCGGGTCGGCGCGAGCGGGTTCATGCTCAAGGAGCGGCCGCCCGAGGAACTCCTGTCCGCCATCCGCGTCATCGCGGCGGGTGAGGCGCTGCTCGCGCCGAACGTCACCCGCCGGCTGATCGAGCACTTCGCCCGGCAGCCCGACCCGACGCGGCCGCCGCCCGGCGCGCTGGAGCAGTTGACCGTGCGCGAGCGCGAGGTGCTCGCGCTCATCGCCACCGGGCTGTCCAACACCGAGATCGCCGAGCGCCTGATCATGAGCGTCCCCACCGCCAAGACCCACGTGAGCCGGATCCTGGCCAAGCTCGGTGCCAGGGACCGCGCCCAGCTCGTCGTCCTCGCCTTCCAGTCCGGGCTGGTCAGACCCGGTTAGCGGTACATCCGGAGTCGTAGCCGCCGGGCGCCGCTAACGCGGCAGCCGCAGCGGAATCGGGTTCCGCGGGCTGACGACACGAGCCGGGCCGCGGATCAGCATGGGCGGCATGTTCTTCACCTACCTATGGCGCGAGCTGCGGCGGCGGATGCGCCAGGCGGTTTTGATCGCGCTGGGCCTGGCGCTCGGCGTCGGCCTGGTGATCACCGTGACCGCGGCTTCGAACGGCGTCAAGGACTCGCAGGCCACTGTGCTGCACACGCTGTACGGCGTGGGCACCGACATCACCGTCACGCAGCCGCCGGCCAAGGGCTCGGGCGGCGGCACCTCGTTCGGCTTCCGGCAGGAGATCAAGAACGTGCGCAGCGGGCAGATCGCGGCGGGTACCCAGATCAACATCAACCAGCTGGTCAACACCCAGTACGGCGCGATGAGCTCGGGTTCGCTGGCCCAGGTGGCCCGGCTGAGCGGCGTATCGGCCGCGACCGGCGGGCTCGCGCTCACCGACGTGACGGTGAGCGGCACCGTACCCGCGCTCAACGCGGGTAGCGGGAGCTTCAGCTCGAGCTTCACCACCGATACGTTCACCGTCGACGGGGTGGACCTGGCGAATACCTCGCTGGGGCCGCTCAGCGCGGCCAGGCTCACCGCCGGGTCGGCGCTCACCGCCGCCGACGCGCACGCCAACGACGTGCTGGTCAACTCGAGCTACGCGACGGCGCACAAGCTGAGCGTGGGCAAGACGCTGAAAATCGGCGGCACCAGCTTCAAGATCACCGGTATCGCGAGCGTGCCGCAGAGCGGCAACCCGCCGGATGCCTACATCCCGCTGGCCAGGGCCCAGAGCATCGGCGAGGCCTCGGCCAGCGCCAAGCTGACCGGCAAGGTGAACACCATCTACGTGTCCGCCGCGAGCGCCACGGACATCCCCGCCGTCCAGGCCGGCCTCAGCCGCCTGCTGCCCGGCGCCACCGTCACCGACCAGGACAACCTGGCCGGCGAGGTGACCGGATCGCTGGCCAGCGCGTCCAGCCTGGCGGCCAACCTGGGCCGCTGGCTGTCCGTCGCGGTGCTCGCCGCCGCGTTCGGCGTGGCCAGCGTGCTGACGATGGCGGCGGTCTCGCGCCGGGTCAGGGAGTTCGGCACGCTGAAGGCGCTCGGCTGGCGGAGCAGGCGGGTCGTCGGGCAGGTGATGGGCGAGTCGCTCGTGATCGGCGTCGGCGGCGCGGTGCTCGGGGTGGGGCTCGGCTACGGCGGCACCGCCCTGATCGACGCCCTGGCCCCGAAGCTGACGGCCACCGTCGGGGCGAGCAACGCGGCCTCGGTGACGGGTGCCGGCCGCTTTCTCGGCACGGGCGCCGCCCAGGCGCTGACCGGCGCGGGTCACTCCGTCTCGGTGACGCTGACCGCGCCGGTCACGGTGAGCATCATCGGCCTCGCGGTGCTGCTGGCGCTGGCCGGCGGGCTGATCGCGGGGTCGTTCGGCGGATGGCGGGCGGCCCGGCTGCGGCCCGCCGCGGCGCTGGCCCGGGTGGCGTGATGGCCGACACCGTCTACCAGCTGTCCGGGGTGGTCAAGAACTACCGGAAGGGCCGCGGCTCGGTCCTGGCCCTGCGCGGCGTGGACCTGGTCATCCGTGACGGCGAATGGCTCGCCATCCAGGGCCCGACCGGCCACGGCAAGTCCACCTTGCTGCAGATCCTGGGCGGCCTGGACCGGCCGACCTCGGGTACGGTCGAGTTCGACGGCGTGGACCTGGCCAGGCTCCCGGAAACCAAGGTGACCAGGGAGCGGGCCAGGTCGATCGGGTTCGTCTTCCAGACCTTCAACCTGATTCCGACGCTCAGTGCCGCGGAGAACGTGGAGGTGGCGCTGGTGCCGCTGGGAATCCCCGCGGCGGAGCGGAGAATGCGGGCCGAGGAGGGGCTGTCCGCGGTCGGCCTCGGCGACCGGCTGCGGCACCTGCCGTCCGAACTATCCGGCGGCCAGCAGCAGCGGGTGGCGATCGCCCGCGCCCTGGTCAAGGAGCCCCGGGTGCTGCTCGCCGACGAGCCGACCGGAAACCTGGACGAGGGCACCAGGGACGAGATCATCGCGCTGCTCGAGGACCTGTGGCGGCGCCGCGGCCTGACCATGGTGCTGGTCACCCACGACAGCGCCGTGGCCGGTCGCGCGCCGCGCCTCGGCTTGATGAGGAACGGCCAGTTCGAGGAGGCCTCGTGAGCCGTGGCTGGCTCGCGGGCCTGGCCCGCCGTCCCGGCTCGGCAGACAGGGCCCGGCACCCGGACCCGAGGCCGGCGTGCCGGTGCGCCCCGACGTCGAAGCCCGGCGCCACCTCGGCCTCGAAGGCCGACCATTTACCCGACTGTTCCGCGCCCACCTTGAGCGTCATGCCGGCGCCCCGGATCCGGCGCCCGCTGCCCGGCGGCAGCACAAATCCGTCAGCCATGTTCCTCCGTCCCGTCCCCGCGCTCCGCGATTCCTCCGTCGCCCCGCTGGCTATGTTAGGAACGATGACGGGAACGGTTCTGGTACTGATCGTGCTACCCAGCGGGCCCCGTGGCCGCCGGTAATCGCGGCCAGCTCGCGGACTTCCTGCGCTCCCGCCGGGCCCGGCTGGCTCCGGCCGACGTCGGGCTGCCCGCCGACAGCGAACCCGGACGCCGCCGGACTCCCGGGCTGCGCCGCGGACCGGGTCGCCGCGCTGCTGGCCGGGCCGTCGCCCTTGCCGGGCCGCGGCCACCTGGTCATCGACACCGCGGCCCGCACTCCCGCGGAGGCGGTCGCGGCCATCATCGCCGCGATCCCCGAGAGGCCCGATCATGTTCCAGCCGGTCCGGACTGACCCGCCCGCGGACCTGGTGCGGCGGATCACCTTCGTGCCATTCCTGGCCGACGGCCGGTGCGTGCTCATCGACGAGCCGGACGGCCCGGCGCTGCCATCCGGGGAGGTGCTGGACGGCGAGGACTACCTGCTGGACACCGTGCTGCGAGTGCCGCTGCAGACGGCAGGCTTCCGCTACCAGCGGTTTCATCCGTTCGGCGTGGACCGTGACCACCTATACGCGTGGATCGAGGGCGGCCCGTACACCGGCAGCAGGCCGCACCGTACCGCGGTCCTGAGCTTCTGCTCCGCGGCGGACGCGGCCCGGCGGCTGCGCGAGCACGGCGAGCCGGTGCTCGCCGCCGCGGTGCGGGCGGCGGCTCAGTCGTACCGGACGCTGGACGAGCAGGCGTTCTACGAGGACAACCGGCGCACCCTGGAGCGGGCCTACCTGCGCGGCACCACGCCCCGGCAGGGCTCCGGGTTCGGCGGCGACGAGCGGGAGTGGGAGCAGGCCAGGCGGCACATCACCGAGGGGATCGCCGGCGACGGGACGTTCCTGGACGTGGGCTGCGCTAACGGGCTGCTGATGGAGTCGGTGGCGGCCTGGTGCGCCGAACGCGGCCTGGCCGTCGACCCCTATGGTGTCGACATATCGCCTGCGCTGGCCGAACTGGCCCGGCACCGCCTGCCCCAGTGGGCTGGTCACATCTGGACCGGCAACGCCGCCGACTGGCGGCCGCCCGGCGGAATGCTCTTCGACTACGTGCACATCCTGCTCGACTGCGTGCCCCGGGCGCGCCGAGCGGACCTGGTCCGGCACCACTTGGCGAGCACCGTCCGGCCGGGCACGGGCCGCCTGCTGGTCAGCGACTACGCTGTCGACGCGGCCGCGGGCCACCCGCCCGCCGCTGAGACGCTGCGGTCCCTCGGCTTCCGCTGCGCGGGCCAGACCAGCGGCGGCGACCGCCCCGGCCGCCCACCTGCCCCCACCGCCTGGATCACCGCCGACCCGTCCCTCGGCTGAGCCGTCCCTCGGCTGAGCCGTCCCTCCGCTGAGCCGTCTCTCCGCTGAGCCGGGTCCGCACCAGCCCGCTTGCGCGTCGGCCATACCTGTCCGGTCAGCGGGCATAATGGGCGTGACATGACGCTCACACAGCTCAACGCGTTCGTCCTGGTCGCCCGGCTCGGCTCGGTGACGGCCGCGGCCAACGCGCTGGGCGTCAGCGAGTCAGCGGTCTCCCAGGCCCTGTCGGCTCTCCGGATGCACCTGGGCGACCAGCTGGTCACCCGCGGGCCCGTCGGCATGACGCTGACGCCGGGAGGCTCCCGGCTGCTGTCGACCGCATCGCAGATCGTAGTGCTCGGCGCCGAGGCGCACGCCGCCGTGCGGGCCGCGCAGGGCGCGCCCGAGCAGCTGCGGCTGGTGTCCACCTCCACCATCGCCGAGTTCATGATCAGCCCGCTGACCGAGGCATTCTCCAAGCGGTTCCCGGGCTCGGTCGAGGTGTCGGCCGGCGTCTCGGTGACCAAGGAGATGAGCGTCCTGATCGCCAACCGGCTCGCCGACGTGGCGATCTCGTCGTCCATACCCGAGGACCCGGGCATGGCGCTCGCGACCGAGCCGATCTTCAAGTACCGGCTGGTGGTCGTGACCGCCGGGCAGCCCCGGCTGCGCGGCGGCCCGCGCCAGTGGCTGTGGTTCGTCGACCCGTCCGGCACCGATCCCGGCAGCGAGACCGGCCAGCTGCTGACCAGCCTGGGTATCCCCGAGGAGCGGGTCCTGGTCTTCCCGAACCAGACCGCCGCCTGGGCGGCCGCGGCCGACGGGACGGGTGTCGCGCCGGCCGTCGAGCACCTAGTCGCCCAGCAGCTACGCCGCGGCGAGCTGTCCCGCGTCGAGGCACCCGGCTGCAAGCTGGACGCCTGCTGGCACGTCACCTTGCTGGAACGCCAGCACCAGAGCGCGGCAGCCAGCTCGTTCCGCCGTTATCTCGGCACGCCGGAAGCCATGCACCTGATGCGGTCGCCCGCCGGCGGGGTCCCGCCGTCCCGGTTCCGCCCGCCCGTCTACGTCACGATCTGGAGCTAGTCTCACTGAGACTTCCCAGTATCGCTACCAGCGCCGCTACCGGCGCGGACTCGACGGACGCGGGGGACAGGGGCGCGCCTTAAGCAAGCACTTATTCGCCCGTTGCGGGGCCGGTCCGGCCCAGCGGATCATGGGTGACGCGTTACGAGTAATGGCGCTTGTCCAGCGGCAGGAGCGTGCGGCATGCGAATCGAATCCGACGGGCACAGCCGCGGGAACCCGCGGCTCTACGAACTGATCGAGCACGCCCCGAAGACCGGGAAGAGCCCGACCGTGTGGGCCTGGCCCGAGCTGATCGACTACCTCAAGGTCGCGGGCCAGCCGGTGGCGGGACCGTGGCCGCCGCACCAGCAGCCCCGGCCGGATCCGGAGGAGGACTCGCTTCCCGTGGCGGTACCCGACCCGGAATCGCGGCCCGCGGCGGTACGGCAGGAAGCGCCGCACCCCGACCCCGAACCCTGATCCGCGCCCGAAGGACACCTGGAGGATCCTATGTATCCGTCGCGGTTCCTGTATGAGGCGCCGCGGTCGCTCGACGAGGCGATCGGCCTGCTGCGCGACGGGGGGGACTACGCCAAGGTGCTGGCCGGCGGCCAGAGCCTGGTGCCGCTGATGAAGCTGCGCTTCGCTTCACCGCAGCTCGTGGTGGACATCAACAACCTGCCCGGGCTGAGCTACCACCGGGCCGAACCTGACGGCACCCTGCGCATCGGCGCCCTGTGCCGGCACGCCGACCTGGAGCGGTCGGGCCTGCTGAAGACCACGCAGCCGACGATGGCCGCGGCCGCCCCGCTGATCGCCGACCCCATCGTCCGCAACCGCGGCACCCTGGTCGGCTCGCTGTGCCACGCCGACCCCCAGGGCGACTGGGCCTCGGTGGTGATGGCGCTCGGCGGGTCGGTGGTCGCCCGCGGCCCCCGCGGCACGCGCACCATCCCGCTGGCCGGCTTCGTCACCGGGCCGTTCCAGAACGTCCTGGACCCCGACGAGATCGCGGTCGAGGCGGTGATCCCCGCCGCGCAGGGCGCCAGGTCCGGCGGCTACCTCAAGCTGGAACGCCGGGTCGGCGACTTCGCCACGGTCGGGGTCGCGGTGGCGCTGGAGACCAGCGGCGGGAAGGTGACCAGGGCGGGCATCGCGCTGACCGGGGTCGGCGGCGCCACCATTGGCGCCACCGAGGCGGCCCAGGCCCTGACCGGGCAGGCGCTGACGGCAGAGACCATCGAGCAGGCCGCCGAACTCGCGGCCCAGGCCGCACGGCCGAGGACGGACCATCGGGGCAGCGCCGAATACAAGCGGCACATGGTGCGCACGTTCGCGCTGCGCCTGCTGAGCCGCGGCGAAGCGGCAGAGACCGCGGAGAGGGCGGCCTGACCATGACGATCGTCTACGACGACCACGAGGGCCAGATCACGGACGTCCCGGTACGCCGGATCAAGTTCACGGTCAACGGTGAGAAGAAGATCGCCGAGGTGGAGCCGCGGCTGCTGCTGGCCCACCTGATCCGCCGTGGGCTCGGCCTAACCGGCACCCA
>Ga0070699_100003851_pt1 | contig 13262 bp, 9 predicted proteins | sample KBSK1503metaG_FD_65473 | JGI IMG/M metagenome (GOLD analysis project Ga0070699, IMG submission 65473) | Corn, switchgrass and miscanthus rhizosphere microbial communities from Kellogg Biological Station, Michigan, USA - KBS K1-50-3 metaG | ecosystem: Host-associated > Plants > Roots >...
ACGTACCCGGCCTCGGTGAGATCGGTGACGATGCCGTAGGCGGTGCGCTCGGTGACGCCCGTCCTGGCCGCGATGTCGCGCAGCCGCACGCCCGGGTCGTGGGCGATGCACAGCAGCACCCGGGCGTGATTGGTCAGGAAGCTCCAGTCCGCCATGCCCGCACCTTACCGTAGATCATTTCTAGAAATCCATTGCTAGTTTCTGGCTGCGGACGTAGCGTGAAGACAACCTACGGGGCCGGCAATCCGCCCCGGTCGGCGCCCATCGTGCGCCGGTGCCATGAATGTGGCAGCAGGCGCCGGCCAGGAGGAAACTATGGACCAGAGCTATCCCGTGCAGGTGCGAGCCCGGCTGGATGAGCCGTTGAGCCGCTGGCTGTGGCTGGTCAAGTGGCTGCTGGCGATCCCGCACTACATCGTGCTGGTCTTCTTGTGGATCGCGTTCGCCGTCGTCACCGTGATCGCGTTCTTCGCGATCTTGTTCACCGGCCGCTACCCCCGCCCGCTGTTCAGCTTCAACCTGGGGGTGCTGCGCTGGTCCTGGCGGGTCGGGTACTACACCTACAGCGCCCTGGGGACCGACCGCTACCCGCCGTTCAGCCTGGGCGAGGAGCCGGACTACCCCGCGACGCTGGACGTCGCCTACCCCGAGCGGCTCTCCCGCGGCCTGGTCCTGGTCAAGTGGTGGCTGCTGGCGATCCCGCAGTACGCCATCGTCACCGTGTTCGCCGGCGGCGCCGCCTACACCGCGACCGGGGCCTCGGGGCACGCCTGGCAGGGCGATGCCTTCTACGGCGGGCTGATCGGGCTGCTGGTGTGCTTCGCGGCGATCGCGCTGCTGTTCACGGGCCGCTACCCGCGCGGGCTGTATGACTTCGTCGTCGGCATGAACCGCTGGGTGCTGCGGGTCATCGCGTACGCCGCCTTGATGACCGACGCCTACCCGCCGTTCCGCCTGGACGAGGGCGGGGCCGGCGTGCCCGCCCCGGCACCCGATGACCTCGCACCAGCGTCGGCCGCCTGGGCCCCGGCTCCGGCCGCACCGGTCCGCTGAAGGGCCCTGTGGCGGCGACGCCGACGGGCGATGAAGGGGGCACCCCGGTGGCCATCAAAGATGAGCAAGGCCAGCTCCGGCCAGCCCACCGACCCGGCACCCGACCGCATCGACCACCGGGTCACCCCCTCACCAGCCAGCAGGCAAGCTGACCCCGCCGGTAACCGGCCGACGTATCGGACGAGTTTCCGCAACTGACTCTGGGAGCACGACATGGCAAACACAATGACGGTGAATCGCCGGCCGCTTTCCGCAAGCTCCGGTGTGCGGGGCAGCCATGACTAGGCGAGTGGTACTGATCGTACTGGGAGGAGTGCTGCTGGCGCTGGGCGCTTTGACCGCGATCGGCGGCGGCGCGCTGATGGCTCTGTTCGGGTCCAGCGACACCCTGAACTCCGGCGTGCAGCAGGTGTCGACGCCGACCAGAGCCCTGGTGTCACCGGTAGCCGCGATCCAGAAAAGCACCGGCGTTCAGACCGTCTTCGGCACCGTCCGGCTGCACATCACCGCCACCCCGGCCGGAACCGGACAGCACATCTTCATCGGCATCGGCCCGGCCGCCGCCGTGGACCGCTACCTCAGCGGGGTCAGCCACGATGTGGCAACCGACGTGACCCTCACGCCGTTTCACCTGACCCTGGCCCGCCACCCGGGTGCCGCCCAGCCAGCTCCGCCCGGTTCCCAGTCGTTCTGGGTAGCCGAGGCGAGCGGAAACCATGCCACCCTGTCCTGGACAGTCACCGACGGCTCCTACCGCATCGTGGCGATGAACACCGGCGGCACCGCCCCGGTCAGCCTCAACACCCAGCTCGGCATCACCATCCCGCACATGTTCACCATCGGGGTTGGCCTGCTGACCGGCGGCATAGTCCTCACGCTGCTGGCCGTTCTCCTGCTCGTGCTCGGTGTCCGAGCCAAGCCCCGCCCCCCAGCCGCCGGTTCCCCTCACGGCGCGCCGGATCAGGCCAGACCCGCGCCACACCCATCTCCGCCAGCCGGACAGATACCGCATCAGGGGACGGCGGCGCCCGCCACGCCAGCACCAACATCCACCCCAGACCCATGATCGTGCCGCGTCAGAAGGACGCATATGCCGGCCGGACGGCGAGGCGGTCAGCAGCTGAGCATCTCGCGGGATGCCCGGGCGGGTGATCCGGGCGGCCGACAGGGTGCTCGATTAGGGGAGAGACGGCAATGAGCAAGACCATCATCCTCGGGACGCTCACGGCATCCGCAGCCTTCGCCCTGTTGCCGCTCACCGCGGCGACGGCCCAGCCGCCGGCCAGCGTGAAGACAGCCCTCTAAGGTCGGCCCCCTGGTCGCTGGTGCCAGTCCCCTCGATCGCGGGACCGGCGGAGAGGAACGGCCATGAACGCAACGACAGGCAAGACCGGCCGGGCCGCGACGCCCGCCGGGAACGGCGGCCAAACCGCGCCGCCAACGCTGCCCCCGGCAGATGATGCAGGCGATCGTGCAGGCCGGATACGGCTCCGCCGACGTCCTGCTGTGAGGCCGCTGGAGAGATCATGACAACATCACCCGGAGCCCAGGTCAGGCCGCTAGCGGAGACCGCGAAACACGGGGGCCGGCTCCTGCCGCCCGCCCGCTACCGGCATCCGGGTGATGTGATCCGCCTGATCACCGCGGGGCTGGTGCTGGCCGGAGCGCTGGCGGTTACCATCACCACCCACGCCACCTATGCCGGAGCCAGCGCCGCCGCGGTGACTGCTCTGGCACCTGCCGCCCTGGCGGGCCGGGTGCTGGCCGGGGTAGTCCTGGCGGTCCTTGTCACCGCGGCCGCCGCCGCAGTGGTCGCAACGTTGCGGTACGGCCGGTTCCGGCTGCTGGCCGGCCTGGCCGGTGCCGCCGCGTTGGCGGGCGCGGTGGTGACCGGGTTCATTCATCTGGCGGGCGGGCAGCGGCCCCGCGATCTGGCGGCCGGAGCCGGCCAGTGGCCGTGGCTGACCGGCGGGTCGCTGGCGGGCCCCGCGCTGCTGGCCGCCGCCGTGGCCGTCACGGTCGCCGCCGCGCCGTGGCTCATCCGCCCGTGGCGGCGCGCCGCCTGGATTACCTTGTGGCTTGCCGCCATAGTGTGGCTGATCACCGGCACCGCCTCGCCGGCGGAAGCGGTGGTGGCGCTCGCCGCCGGGGTAACGGCCGGGGCAGGTGTGCTCGTGTTGTTCGGAGTGCCCGACCGGCGCATCGGCCCCGAACAGATCGCGGCGGCGCTGGGCTCGGCGGGCCTGCCGGTGACCAGCGTCGAGCCGGCCGGGGTCGAGGCGAAGGGCTCGCGGCCGTTCGTCGCGGCCGCCGCGGACGGGGCGCCGTTGTTCATCAAGGTCCTCGGCTCGGATCAGCGGGACGCCGACCTGCTGTACCGCGCCTGGCGGTTCATCCGGCTGCGGGAGGTCGGCGACACCCGGCCCGCCGCCTCGCTCATCCAGGCGGTCGAGCATCAGGCGCTCGCGGCGGTCATGGCGGAGCGGGCCGGGGTGGCGGTGCCTGCCGTCCGTCAGGTGATCAAGACCGCCGATGGGTCGGCGCTGCTGGTGATGGACCGCTTGGACGGCAGTTCCCTGGACCTGATCCCGGTGCAGCGCCTGAGCGACACGATGCTGCGGAAGCTGTGGGAGCAGGTCGATAGGCTGCACCGGGCGCGGATCGCGCACCGCTCGCTGCGGCCCGCCAACATCGTGGCCGACGGCACCGGCCGCCCCTGGGTCGTGGACTTCAGCTTCTCCGAGCTGGGCGCCACGCCGCGCCAGATCGCGCTCGACGTCGCCGAGCTGCTGGCCTCCCTGGCTGCCATTGTCGGGGCCGACCGGGCCGTCGCCGCCGCGGCCGCCGGGATCGGCCCGGACCGCGTCGCGGCCGCGGTGCCGTTGCTGCAGCCGCTGGCGCTGTCCGCCGGTACCCGCCGCGCGGTCGGCCGCCAGGACGGCCTGCTGACCCAGACCCGGGCGGCCGCCGCCGCTGCCAGCGGCCGCACGGATACCGAACTGGCCCGCCTGCAGCGGGTCCGCCCCAGGACGCTGCTGGCGATCGCCGCGGCCGCGGGGGTGTACTACTACCTGCTGCCCCAGCTGGCCAAGGTGGGAAACCCCTGGCAGGCGGTGCAGTCGGCGAACTGGGCCTGGGTGCCGCTGGTCATCGCCTTGTCGGCGGTGACCTACCTGGCCAGCGCGGTCGCCCTCATGGGCGCGATCTCGCAGCGGATCCGGCTCTGGCCGACCGTCCTGGCCCAGGGCGCGTCGTCGTTCATCAACCGGGTGTCCCCGGCCAACGTCGGCGGCATGGCGCTGAACGCCCGGTACCTGCAGAAGTCGGGCGTGGAGCCCACCGCGGGCGTCGCCGCGGTCGGGGTGAACAGCCTGGCCGGCGCCGTGGTCCACCTGATCTTGATCGTGATCTTCTTCGCCTGGTCCAGCCGGAAGGTCGGCCAGGCGTTCAAGCTGCCGTCGACCAGCACGCTGCTGGCGATCCTGGCCGTCATCCTGGCCGTCATCGGCATCCTGCTCGCGTCCCGCCCGGGCCGCCGGTTCGCGTCGGGCACGCTGGTGCCCGGGGGTGCGCTCGGCCGCGGCCAGCCTCAGCCGGGTGGCCCGGAACCCCGGCAAGATGACCATGCTGGTCGGCGGGTCGGCGCTGATCACGCTGGCTTATATCGGCGCGTTCGCCGCCTCGGTCGAGGCGTTCGGCGGGGGACCGGGCTTCGTCGTTCTGGGCGCCGTGTACCTGGGGACCGCGACGGTGGCCGCCGCCGCGCCCACCCCCGGCGGCATCGGTGCCTTCGAGGCGGCCGCGATCGCCGGCCTGACCGGTGTCGGCGTGGCGAACGGTCCCGCGGTCTCCGCGGTGGTGCTGTACCGGCTGGCCACCTACTGGCTCCCGGTGGCCCCGGGCTGGCTGTGCTGGCGCGTGCTGCAGCGGCGAGACTACGTATGAAACCGCGCGCGGTGCTGACGGCATGCACTGGGCTGGCGGTCACGCTGGCAGCCTGTACGTCTTCAGGCGGTCACGTCTCGTCCGCCGCCGGGAAGCCGGCCGGCCGGGACGGCGCCGTCATCACGGTCGGGTCGTTCGATTTCCCCGAGAGCGTCCTGCTCGCCCAGATCTACGGGCAGGCGCTCGCGTCGGCCGGGTTCCCGGTGCGGATCCTGCCGAACCTGGGCCCGCGCGAGCTGGTCGATCCGGCGCTGATGAACGGCCTTCTGCAACTCGTTCCTGAATACGCCGGGTCAGCGCTGCAATTCACTAGCCTGGGACGGCTATCCGCCACATCCGATGCCGGGGCGGCCAACCGGGCACTGGCCGGGTCGGTGGCGGGCCGCGGGCTGGTGGCGGCGCGGCCGGCCCCGGCGCAGGACGCCAACGCGATCGTGGTCACCGCCGCGACCGCGGCCCGCTACGGGCTGCGGTCGATCGCCGACCTGGCCCGGGCGGCGCCGCGGCTGGTCTTCGGCGGCCCGCCCGAATGCCCCGAACGCGCCTACTGCCTGCCCGGCCTGCGGCGGGTCTACGGGGTGCGGTTCAAGGCGTTCATCCCGCTCGACGCCGGGGGCCCGCTGACCCTGCAGGCCCTGGAGGCCGGGAACATCGGCGTCGCGCTGCTGTTCACCACCGACCCGGCCATCCCGGCGCGGCACCTGGTCATCCTGGCCGACGACCGCAGGCTGCAGCCGGCCGAGAACATCACCCCCCTGGTACGCCAGGACGTCATCGTCCGCTACGGCCCCCGCCTGGTCGCGCTGCTCAACACGATCTCGGCTCTGCTGGACACCGGCACGCTGCGCGCCCTCGACGCGCAGGTCGAGCTGGACGGGCAGGGACCTCGCCCGGTGGCCAGGTCCTGGCTGCGCGCGCACCAGCTGATCCCGGAAGGGAGTGCTGTGCAGTGAGCGAGCACATCGGCCGCACGGCCGCCGGGGATGGCCGGGCCACGGTGCCGCCGGGCCCGGCCGTCCGCAAGGCCCGCCGTCAGCGCCGCCCGACCGGCGCGCCGCCACCGCTGCCGCACCCGGTCAACCTAAGCACGACGGCGTGGCTGGTCCTGGTGGCCGTGGGCCTGGCCGGCGCGTTCCTGGCCGCGAAGCACACGCCGTGGCTCCGGGTTGATGACCGGGTCAGTACCTGGGTCCTTGGCTGGCTGGCGGGGACGCGGACGCCGTGGCTGACCGACGTGGCCGACGGGATCAAGGTGGCGGGCACGAGCTGGGGGGTCACCGTGCTCGGCGGGTCGCTGGTCATCTTGACGGCGGCGTTCCGGCGCTGGCGGCACCTGCTGGTGTTCTTGTGCAGCCTGTTTTTCCTGGAAATCGTCGTTCAGTGGATCTACAGGGGGCTGACCAGGCCGCGCCCCTACGGCGTGCCGATCATCGCCAGCTGGGGCGGCTACTCGGCGCCGTCGCCGCCGGTCGCGGCCCTGACCATCTTCCTGGTGGGCGTCGCGTACTGCCTGGCGGTCCCGGGCCGTCCCCGCTCGTACGTGAAGGTCGCCGCCGCGGTCGTCATCGCGCTGTTCTGCCTTGCCCGCCTGTACCTGGGCCTCGATCATCCCGCCGACGCGCTGCTCGGCGTCGCGCTGGGCGTGGCGATCCCGGTCGCCGCATTCCGGTTCTTCACCCCGAACGAGGTGTTCCCCGTCGCCTACCGGCGCGGCCGCACCGCGCACGTCGATGTGACCGGCCGGCGAGGGCAGGCGATCCGCCAGGCCGTCCGCGACCAGCTCGGGCTCACCGTGACCGAGATCAAGCCAGTCGGCCTGGAATCCTCCGCCGGCTCCACGCCGCTGCGGCTGCGGGTCGAGGGCGGCCCGGATGAGTTCCTGTTCGCCAAGCTCTACACCAAGGGCCACGTCCGCGCCGACCGGTGGTACAAGCTGTGGCGGACCATCTTGTACGGCTCGCTGGAAGACGAGTCTCCGTTCAAGACGGTGCGGCGGCTGGTCACCTACGAGGACTATGCGCTGCGCCTGCTGCAGGACATCGGGGTCCGCACCGCCCGGCCGTACGGCATCGTGGAGATCACCCCCGAGCGCGAGTACATGCTGGTCACCGAGTTCCACACCGGCGCGGTCGAGATCGGCGAGGCCCAGGTCGACGACACGGTGATCGACCAGGGGCTGGTGATGATCCGCACGCTGTGGGACGCTGGGATCGCGCACCGCGACATCAAGCCGGGCAACCTGATGGTCCGCTCCGGGGAGCTGCTGCTGATCGACGTGGCCTTCGTCCAGGTCCGCCCGTCACCGTGGCGGCAGGCGGTCGACCTGGGCAACATGATGCTGGTCCTCGCGGTCCGCACCGGCCCGCAGCGGGTCTACCGGCGGGCGCTGGCCTACTTTACCGAAGCCGAGCTCGCCGAGGCGTTCGCCGCCACCCGCGGGGTCGCCAGCCCGACCCAGCTGCGCGCCTTCATGAAACGGGACCCGCGCGACCTGCTCGGCGAATTCCGCGCCCTGGCCCCGCGGAGGCCGCCGATCACGCTGCAACGCTGGAGCATCCGGCGGGTCGGCCTGGCGGCCGCGATGCTCGTCGTCGTCGTCGTCGCCGGGCTGGCCGGAGGGAACGCCTTTTCCCCGGCCGATAACGTGGGCTCCTATGCCCCCGCCTGCGGCACCGGCCACTCGATGATCCTCAGCGCCCAGGCCGTCCCGTCCGCGGCCCTGCTGCCCTGCATTACCGCGCTCCCATCGGGCTGGAGCATCGGCGGCGCGGACATCGCCAGCGGCAAGGCCAGCTTCTGGCTGGACTCCGATCGGGCCGGACCCCGCGCGCTCACCGTCACCCTGGCCGCGACCTGCGACACCACGGGCGCCCAGCAGATCCCCTCCGACCAGCCTGGCGCGCGGCGGTTCGAGCGGCCGCTGAGCCTGGTACCGCAGTACTCCGGCCTGCGCTTCTACACCTTCCCCGGCGGCTGCGCCACCTACCGGTTCAGCTTCGCGCCCGGCGCATCACCCGTGCTGGCCGTCACCGCCGACGGCGCGCTCTCGTTCGTGCCCCGGCCGGTGCTCATCGATTGGGTCCGGCGCACCGAGGGCCAGACCCTGTGCGGACGGGGTGCCGCGTGCCCAGGGTAAGCAGGCAAGCAGCTCCTTCGGCAGGCGCGGGCACGGCTGGCGGGGCGCAGAAGCTGGGCAGGTGGCTGACCCGGTGGTGGTTCCGGGCCCCCGATGGCCGGGTGTACCAGCGCAGACGGGCTGACGTACTGATGGCCGCCGCCGGGCTCGGCGTGGTGATCGTGTGCGGGGTGCTCGTGGCGAACCGCCTCGTCGCGGGCCCGGACGTGGCCCTGTTCCACCGGATCAACCACTGGCCCGGCTGGCTCTATCCCCCGATGTGGGTCGTCCAGTTGTCCGGAGTGATCGGGGCGCTTCCGCTGCTGGCCGCCGCAGCCGCGCTGCTGAGGAGATTCCGGCTGGCCGCTGCCCTGGCGGCGGCGACGCTGCTGAAGGTATCGCTGGAGTCGGTGGCCAAGATGTTCGTGCAGCGTGGCCGGCCCGCGCAGACAGTACCGGACGCGATCTTGCGTGGCAATTCCGCTGCTCATGGGCTGAGCTTTCCCTCAGGTCACGCCATGGTGATCTTCGCGATCACCGCTCTGGTGGCCCCCTACCTGAAAGGCTGGCAGAAGGTCCTGCCCTGGGCACTGGCCGCCGCGGTCTGCCTGTCGCGTATGTACCTCGGTGCGCACTTTCCATTGGACGTCGTCGCGGGGGCGGGTCTCGGCATCTCGATCGGCAGCGTGCTCAACTTGGTGTTCGGCGTGCCCAGCATCAGGTCCAGCACTCCCCGCGCCGACGGGCTCCAGTGAGTTCAACCCCGTCCACGCCGCGGGGCGGCTTCTGGTACCGATCGATACCCGGCTCCCCCAATCCCGCCGACCCAGGCCAAACTCACCCGTTACCACTGAGCCGCAGGGCAACCGATCACGGCAGGCAAGCCATCGAGACCACTTCCTGCCGTCAGCAATAACGCCCATAGCTAGATGATCTCCGCTGATTATCATCTTCTCCCCGGTGATCCTCCTGGCCGGGGAGCCGGTCAACCGGTACGTGATACGGCGGGTGCGCCGGAGCGCCTCCACCGCCCAGATACCCGTCGTCCGCCATGGCGGCCGGGCGGCCCGCGCGGCGGCCGTGCGGCTGCCCCTGCGCACCTCCCTGCTCCTCACCGTCTTAAGCAATCCGCTGTGGATTGCCCTCACCGCGCCGGGCCGCTGGGTCAGCGACCGGTTTCGCAGGCACCCCCCGCGAGCCGGCGGACCGGTGAGCGCACCCTGACCGTCCTACTGCCGGCAGCGGCTCATCCGACACGACAGCGCCTCAGCAGACCCGGTGAGCGTCAGCGCACCAGGGCTCCTGAGCAAACACTCGCGCGCCGGGCCGAAGCGTGCATCAACGTGGCGGTCAGGCTCCATCCCGCCGTCCATGACCGCCATGACCGGACGACTTCTCTTCCCGCCTTGCCAGGAAAGGACATCCGCCTGGGCCTGGCCGGGTCCGCCCGCATCTGACCCCTTGCCTGCCGGGTACGTTCAGGTCTGGTGGCACGCGACGCCGATCCGCCACAGGAGCATGACCGCCCAGGCTCAATGCAACTCTCCGTGATTGACGGTGCTCCTAGCGCACGCACGTGAACCGCCGTTATGCACGAAAGGCGGGTCGTATGCGTCGCTGCGCCGCGCCGTGCCCGAATGAGTGATATGTAGCCAGTATGGGTGTCCGTCAAGGGGTCGGTCAGCGGACCACGGTGCGATAAGGGCAGACTACATCCCGGTGCCGATGCCATCAGGAGGTGCAATTCGGCCACCTGCGCCTGGTACAGCTCCTGGTACCGCTCGCATAGCCCCAGGTAGACCTTGGCGCGTTCCCAGGCCTGGGGTACGCCTCCGGGCACGACCGGGTAGTCGGCCGGGTCCAGTCCGGCGGCCAGGGCCGGGCCGATGCCGCCAGCGGCAGCCACGTCGGTGCCGAAGCGGGCGATTGCGATTCGGTGGCGGGCCAGCAGGCCGCCGGCGGGGGCGGCGTCGGGGGGAAGGTCGCATGTCGCCGTCACGGAGGACTTCCGGTTGCCGGCGCGGCGCGAGCAGGCATCGGCCGGGCCGTGCGCCGCAGCGGGCACAGAAGGGGTGAATCCGCTTGCGGGCTGGCCGGGGATGCCGCTGCGGACGCGTCCGTTGCCGTTGCGCGCTTGCCGCGCGGGGCTGCGGCGTGAATGGGCCGAGATCCAGACGCGGGCAGGGCGTCCGAGGTAGTAATGAACAGCGGCCATGGCTTTCCCCTTGACTGAGATAGTGCGAGAAAATAGACGCCGGGAAGCGGTGCGTGCTGATGATGGTCGGTGACTGACTGGGCGTCCGGGCGGCAGCGGTCGCGGCATCAGGCGATTTCAGGTGCGGCAGGCGCGCCGGAAAAGAGGGGATTGAATCGTTACGGTTGTGTCGTGGCCAGTGGTGCGCATCGCGGTCACCGTCTGCTCCCTTCCGCATCCTGCAGACGCCCGGCACGCCCCGAACGTGAGGTCCGCGTGGCGGTTTCCGTCAGCAACTGCGAGGAGTCCAGTTCGGGTGCCGGGATGCGCAGGTGGACGGCCCGCCGTATCGGATCCGCGGGATCGGGGCATCGGACTCACGCTACGTGACCGGCCTTGAGCGTGAGTGATGCGCGCAGGGCCGCCGTTATGCTTGGCTCCGTTGTCCGGCTTGCGGTGGTGCCGCGCGGTGCATAACAGATGTTCCGGTTGCCGGGGCTAAAGTGATTGCCAGCGGAGCGGGAGTCTGGCGCGGGCCTCAGCTGATTGCCCGATTGCCCGCACCTCGATCGAGGTCGTGGCGCGGCTCAGCGGTGGCACTATTTCCAGGCGTAGCGCGATTTCGCCGTTCATTCCGCTCTGGCCGCTGGCGCGGGTGGCGTGCCAGCGGCCGCCGTTGTCGCATATCCATATTGCCGGCCAGGAATAGAGTTCGTCCGGCCCGTAGGCCGTGTGGCATGCCGGGCCGCTAGCGTGCATGTGCAGGATGCTGCTGTCCTGGCAGTTATGCAGGCCAAGGATTGTGAGCTGGATTCCGTCCAGTTCGGGCAGGACGACGGCCGCGGCGGCGCAGCCGTCGTGCACCGGCGCCGCCCCTGTTTCCCTTTGCTGATATTGCGTGAGCACGCTGAGCCAGGGTTCGGGCAGGTCGCGGGCGGGCGGCCTGGTGATGCCGTGGCCTCTGACGTTCAGGCGCGCGCACAACGTGGCGAGCTGGCCGGGAACCGGGCTGAGCGGGGGCAGGGCGCCGCACTCCTGCAGCGCCGCTATCACGTCACCGAGTCCGTCGGTGATGCCAGGGAGCGCCCTCGGCCGTGGCGCGGTCCCGTGAAGCCAGGGGTCGTGCGGGAGGGGCGGCACGGCCGCCAGCAGCCGGGCCGCGATCGTGCTGAGCAGGTGCTCGCCGGGGCTGGGTGCTGTCTGGCTGACCGTCACATCGGCGGCTGGCGGCCGGGTTTCGCCGGCCGCGGCGGGCAGGACGATGCGCGTGGCGGGCCCTTCGCCGGTGGTGGTGGCCAGGTCCAGCCACTGCGGGTCGTGCGGCGGGTCAGGGCGCAGCATGAGGGTCCACCCGAGTACGGGACTGCCGATGTCGCGGATGGTGACCCGGTAGCTGGTCCCTTGATCATCGATGGCGGTGAACGGGTCGAAAAGGCGCGGACCCGACGGTTCCCACCGGCCGGACGGCTGGCGTGTCCGCGCGAACACGCTGAATTGCGGGCCGGACGCCACGCGCGCGTACGACAACAGGCAGACCTCGCCGTAGACATCTGCGTCGCTGACCCGAACTATGTGCGTGAGCGGAACCGGTGCGTGCGTCTGCCCCGCGGCCGTCCCGGTGCCTGACCCGGCCGCCGCCGACCGGCCAGCCGCCGCAGGCGGTACGTTCACCCGTCTGGCCGCAGCCCGCTGCGAGAACCGGCCCAGAATTGAGGCCGTATGGCCCGTCTGCCGGGCATCGAGGGCAAGCTCGAAATCGTCCAGAATCTGATCAGCGACCCCATCATCGAGCGCGCCCAAGAAGGCCAGGACCTGCGCGGCCCTCTTCACCCGGGCGGCAGAGCCGGCCCGCTGAGCATTGTCCCAAGGCTGGCTCGTGGCACGGCGGACCTCTGCCTCGGCCAGGACCCGCAGATAGGTTTCCGCGCGCTCGCGGTTCATATCCTCAGTGTCCCCTCGGCCGCGGCCCGCAGATCGCGCAGCATCCTGAACACCGCGCTATCCGCGCTCAAGTAACCGCCGTTCTGTACTGGAACATCCGCTTCGGTCCGGTCCGTTCGAGGCGCGCAGAACGGTGTCTTCTGTGAAGATTCCCGCCGATGGCTAAGGCACGCAACGCCTATGTGATGGCACGGACCTCGATGCGCCCGTCCTGGATGCGCGTCTGGTAGCAGGGCTCCGGCGTGCTGGCCGGGCCGCGGACGATGCTGCCGTCAGCGAACCGGAAGGTACTGCCATGCCACGGGCAGATGACGCAGCCGTCGCTGATCGTGCCCTCCTGCAGCGGGCCGCCCATGTGAGTGCAGGTGCTGTCCAGGGCATACACCGTTCCCGCGGTCCGGTACAGCAAGACCGGCACGCCGCCCGCGTCGACCTTGCGGTGCTGCCCGTCGGCCAGTTCGGTGTCGGCCAGCACCGGCGTCCACTGGTCCGGCCGCTGCTCCCACGCGGTGCGGTTGACATCCACGCCCATGCCGAAGGACAGATGCCCTCCCAGGTACGCGCCGCCGGTCAGCACCCCCAGCCCGGCCAGGCCCAGCGCCTGGCCGCCGCGCCGTCGTCCCCGGGCCCGCGCGACCACGGAAGCCAGGTACAGGCTCAGCGCGGTGGTGTTCACCGCGGCGTGCACCAGTCCGACCCGGGTCTCCGGCCCGGCGGTGTCGGACCAGTCGTTCAGCCCCGCCGCCGCGGTCGGCACGGCGGCCACCACGCCGGCGGCGACCAGCAGGTCGGCGGCCCCCTCGGCGGCCGGGCCGCCAGCGGCGTCCAGCAGAGCCGACATCACCCACGCCCCGATCGGCAGGTCGGTCAGCACCGGGTGCAGGGGATGCCCCAGGTCGGTGCCGCTGAGCAGGTTGCGCACCACCCGCGGCCGCACCGCGCGGCCGACCGCCCGTGCCAGCGGCCTGGCCACCTTGTCGAGCGCCTCGAGCCGTTCCAGCCGGCGTACCGTCT
>Ga0070699_100003852_pt1 | contig 13261 bp, 12 predicted proteins | sample KBSK1503metaG_FD_65473 | JGI IMG/M metagenome (GOLD analysis project Ga0070699, IMG submission 65473) | Corn, switchgrass and miscanthus rhizosphere microbial communities from Kellogg Biological Station, Michigan, USA - KBS K1-50-3 metaG | ecosystem: Host-associated > Plants > Roots >...
GTGAGGCCGACCTGCGCGTTCATGTTCGCGCCGTCCATGTACACCTGGCCGCCGAACTGGTGAACGATCGAGCAGACGTCCTGAATGCTCTCCTCGAAGACGCCGTGCGTCGACGGGTAGGTGACCATCAGCGCCGCGAGGCGATCCCTGTGCTCTTCCGCCTTTCGCCGCAGGTCGTCGACGTCGATGTTGCCTTCGGCGGTGCTCGACACGACGACCACGCGCATGCCGGCCATGATGGCGCTGGCCGGATTCGTGCCGTGCGCGGACGCGGGAATCAGCACGACGTCGCGCGCCGCGTCGCCGCGATCGCGGTGATACGCGCGAATCACCATCAGCCCTGCGAACTCGCCCTGCGCGCCCGAATTCGGCTGCAGCGACACCGCGGCGAAGCCGGTGATCGCGGCGAGCATCGACTCGAGCTCGCGAAACACCTCGAGATACCCCGACGCCTGATCGATCGGCGCGAACGGATGAAGCCGCCCGAACTCCGGCCACGTGATCGGCAGCATCTCCGCCGCCGCGTTCAGCTTCATCGTGCACGAGCCGAGCGGAATCATCGACGTGTCGAGCCCGATGTCCTTCCGCTCGAGGTTGCGGACATAGCGCATCATCTCCGTTTCGGAATGATGCTTGTTGAACACCGGATGCGTGAGAAACGGCGACATCCGAGCCAGGCGGTCGGGCAGGTGTGGCAGGTCGGCCTCGTCGACCCACGCGCGAAGTGCGAAGGCGGCTGGGGCTGCTTTGCCAAGGCCGGCTGCGAAAACCGTGACCAAATCCTTGACGTCTCCCTCGTCGACCGTTTCATCGAGCGCGACGTGGATCGTGCCGTCGTCGCGGTACCCGAGGTTGATCTTGGCGGCGAGCGCGGCTGCACGAATCTCGGCGACGGCCCCTGGACCGCCGGGGATTTCGAACCGCGGCGTATCGAAGTACGCCTCGTTCACCTGCCGGACGCCGATCTGTGCGAGCGCGGTCTCGAGCACCCTCGCGTAGGCATGAACGCGTTTCGCGATCCGCGTCAGCCCCTTCGGTCCGTGGTAGACGGCGTAGAGTCCGGCGATGTTGGCGAGCAGCGCCTGCGCCGTGCAGATGTTCGACGTCGCCTTCTCGCGCCGGATGTGCTGCTCGCGCGTCTGCAGCGCCATGCGATAGGCCGTATTGCCGTGCGCGTCGACCGAAACGCCGATGATGCGTCCCGGCGCCTGCCGGACGTGCTTCTCCAGTGTCGCGAAGAACGCGGCGTGCGGACCACCGTACCCCAGCGGAACGCCGAACCGCTGCGAGTTGCCATACACGACGTCGGCGCCGAGCTCGCCGGGTGGCGTCAGCAGGACAAGGCCGAGCAGATCGGTCCCGACGGCGACCGCAACGCCCCCACGCTTCGCGCGCGCGATGAAATCTCTCAGGTCGTACACACACCCGGCATCGTCCGGCGACTGAACGAGAGCGCCGAACACGCGGTCGCCGAACGGCGCCGTCTTGAAGTCGTCCCAGGGAGCGGTGACGAGCTCGATGCCCAGCGGTTCGGCGCGCGATCGCAGGACGTCGAGCGTCTGCGGGTACACCGACCGCGAGACGAAAAACTGCGGCGGGCCGACGACCGCGTCGATGCGTTTGGCCTGAACGCGGTGCAGCATCGTCATCGCTTCGGCGGCGGCCGTCGCCTCGTCGAGCAGCGAGGCGTTCGCGACCTCCATGCCGGTAAGGTCGCGCACCATCGTCTGAAAATTGAGGAGGGCTTCGAGCCGCCCCTGGGCGATCTCGGCCTGATACGGGGTGTACGGCGTGTACCACCCTGGATTCTCGAGCACGTTGCGCAGGATCACCGCCGGCGTGATGCAGTCGTAGTAGCCACGTCCCAGATACGACCGGAACACCTGATTGCGGGCGGCGATTCGCCGGAGATCACGAAGGAACTGATATTCGCTCTGACCGTCGGGCAGGTCCGGCGGCTGCATCAGACGGATGCGCGGCGGGATTGCCTCGTCGATCAGCGAATCGAGCGAGGCCGCGCCGACGACCTTCAGCATCTCGTCGCGTTCAGCTCCGTCGGGTCCGATGTGGCGGGATTGGAACCGTTCGTGGTCGAAAACCATTTTCTTATTCGCCGGGCCCCACCCCGCTCGCCTCGCTCGCGCCTTCGCGCTCGCTCGAGCCGCGGGCGCTGCGCTCGGGCGTATCCAGAACAGAACGTCGCAGCATGACCGTTAATGTAGGGCCTGAAGGTGTGCGCTACTTGATGAGATCCTGATACTGCGACGCGTCGAGGAGCGCGCGCGTCTCACCCGGGTTCGTCAGCTTGATGACGATCATCCAGTTGCCGTGCGGATCCGAGTTGACGGTTTCTGGTTTGTCCTTCAGCGAGGTGTTGATCTCGGCCACTTCTCCACTCACAGGCGAGTACAGCTCGGACACCGCCTTCACCGACTCGATGGTGCCGAACGACTGTCCCTGCTTCAGCTTTGCTCCCACTTCGGGCAACTCGACATACACGACGTCGCCCAGCTGCTGCTGCGCGTAATCGGTGATGCCGATCTTGCCGCGATCGCCAGCGATATCGATCCACTCATGATCCTTCGTGTACTTGAAGCCAGAAGGGTACGCAGCCATTATTTTTGTCTCTTATAGAAAGGCATCGGAACGACGCGTGCGCGGATGCGGCGTTCGCGGATGTCCACGTCGAACTCCGTGTCGGCCGCGATGTGCTCGACCGGCAGGTACGCCATGCCGATCGCCTTCTTGAGAAACGGCGTCTGCGTGCCGCTCGTCACCGTTCCCGCTTTCGCGCCGTTGACGTACGCGTCATAGCCGTGCCGCGCGATGCCGCGGTCCATCATCTCGAACCCGACCAGCTTCCGCTTGACGCCGCTCGCCCTCTGCGCGCGCAGCGCGGGGGCGCCGACGAAATCGTCCTTCTTCCATCCGACGATCCATCCGAGGTCCGCCTCGAGCGCGGTCGTCGTCTCGTCGATGTCGTTGCCGTGGAGCCGCATCGCCGCCTCGAGGCGCAGCGTGTCGCGCGCGCCGAGACCGCACGGGATGACGCCGGCCGCGCGTCCCGACTCTAGAATCGCCTGCCAGACGCGGTCCGCCGACTGCGGCGGGATGAAGACCTCGAAGCCGTCCTCTCCAGTGTAGCCGGTGCGCGAGATCGTCGCGCGGACGCTCGCGACCTCACCGTGCGCGAACCAGTAGTACTTGATCGCGTCGAGCGGCACACCGGTCAGCGGCTGCAAGACCTCTTGCGCAGCCGGACCCTGAATGGCGAGCAGCGCATAGCGTGAGCTCGCGTCGACGGCCACCGCGTCGCCGACCGGTTTGATCTGCTCGACGATCCAGGCGTAATCCTTCGCGATGTTGCCCGCATTGACGACGAGCAGAAAGTGCGCCGGCGCAAGGCGATAGACGAGCAGGTCGTCCACGAACGTTCCGCGCGGCGACAGCAGCCCGGAGTACTGCGCCTGTCCGACCTGGAGCCGGCTGGCGTCGTTGGACGAGATGCGCTGAACCGCGGCGAGCGCGTCCTTGCCGGCAATCTCGATCTCGCCCATGTGGCTGACATCGAAGAGACCGGCGCGCGTGCGGACGGCCATGTGCTCGTGAACAATGCCGCCTGAGTACTCGACCGGCATGTCCCACCCGCCGAACGACACCATCCTCGCGCCCGAAGCGCGGTGGCGAGCGTTGAGCGGCGTCTTCTTGAGAGGGGCTTCGGTGGCCTGTTCCATTGAGCGGCGCGTGGATGACGCCGGAACAGGTAACGGTACTATGTGCTTTCACGCGCGGTCAAGAATCGTCGCGCTCACCCGGGACGTGTCGGCGAGCCCCAACGGGTTCGAACAACACACGCCCGCTGCATTCGTCAGGCGAATGAGCAGCGTATCGATGCGATTTATCTGATGATGCGGACGTCGACCATTACATCGGAACGTTCGACTGACACCGCGAAAAGAGCCGGATCGACTGTTGCGGGGCGGCCCTGACAATCGGCGTCGAGCGCCCACTGGCCGGCTTCCGGGACGTCGAACCAATGCAGATTGTCCGAGGCCGCGGATTCGCGGAGGACTGTCATGCCAAGCTGACCGACCGGACCGGCAGCGAACAGCACGCAAGCATCGCCGCCGAGCACACGCACGATGACGCGACGCGGATCCGGGAGCGCGATGTCACCGAGCGCCAGTCGATGATCCGAGCCGTTGCCGACGACAGAAACGCGAACGGCCGCGCCGTCGGGTGCCACGACCTGCAGCATGCCCGACCGCAGCGGCGGGAAGGCGAGCTCGAATCGCCCGTCTGATCCGCTGACCTGTTCCTGCGACGTGAGGTCGTGTCCATCCGTGCTGCTCCGGAACGCATCAGCATCTGGAACGAAACGCAGCCGTGCGCCGGTGACGGGCAGTTGGTGGCGGAGCACACGACCCGTGACCCGCAGCGGCGGCGACAATCGAACGACGACCGGTTCCGCGAGCGAGCGGACGATCGTCACCCCGCGCCCGCGGTCTGCGTCGTTCGCCATGATCACGAACGGCCCGGAGGCGAGGCGCTCGAAGGAGAACGTCCCGTCGTCGCCCGATCGCGTCCTACCAGTCCGAATCATCGACCGGGACAGCAGATCGTCGACCGATTGCGTATCGACCGGCGCCGCCAGCAATTCGAAGAGCTCGACGTCCGTGTCCGCAACGTCGGCGCCACGCGAGTCCTGTACGCGGCCGGTCAATGTCGACGGCAGTGTTGCGATCACGTAGACTGGCGATTCGACATCGCCGGCAAGCACCCAGTCGATCGGAATCCGCGTCGTCGCGAACGCCGCGGCGTCGAGCGACAGAAACGCATCCGCCTGCACATCGTCGCCCGCGATCCAGAATATGCCCGGCGCCAGTCTCGTGATGTCCACGTCTGTATCGCGCATCGGGACGAAGCGAGTAGACAGCAAGCGAACGCTCGACCGATCGGGTACCCACGACGTCACCTGCAGCTTCCCGAGATCGTCCTCAACTCCGGAGGCCGGCTGTACGTAAATCGCCCTGCCCCAGCGCCTGAGCACAGGATTCCCGGCTCCTGACGGTTCAACCATGATGGAGGCGATGCCGCCGTCGCCGACGATGACGACGACTCCGCTTGCGTCAGGCGGTATGCCGTCGCACGACCAGCGCGTGGTCGATTGCAAGAGGCACACGATCGCCTGCGACGGTTTCGCGCCGATCCAGGCGACGCGGGCCGGCGCGACGAGCTCCCGAGGCACCGCGCCGGCAATCGTGATCAGCGCCAGCAAGGTCGTCATGATCGAATTCGCGCGCGTTCGAATCCATTCAGCAGAGTGGCGACGCGTTGTTCATGAGACCAGGCGGGAGCGCAATCAACGGGAGCGGCCAGGCGCCCGGAAGCCAGGAACTCACACCGATCGCAGATGGAAGCGAGGTCGTGGATGCGATGTGACGAGACGACGACTGCGGCGCCTCCGGCTCGTTTCCGAATCAGCCAGTCCGACAGCCATCGGCTGGCGGCAGGGTCCAGCCCCTCCCACGGCTCATCGAGCAGCAGCAGCTCCGTCTCCGTCGGGAACAGCGAGACTTCGAGGCCGATACGCTGCCGAGTGCCGCGCGACAGTACCCCGAATCGACGAGCCGTCGTTTGACGCGCTGCCGCCGGCGACCACAACGCGACCCAACGGCTCGCCGAAACGTCGGGCGGCAGCGTCTGCTCTCCTCCGAAGTAGACGACCCGACCGTCGAACGGCCGCCGCACCCAGCCTGCCGAGGGACGAAGAATGCCCGCAAGGACGCGGAGCATCGTTGTCTTCCCCGCTCCGTTGGGCCCGACGATCCCCACTATCGATGCGTTGGCAAAGGTCGCCGTGACGTCGTCGAGGGCGACATGACGATGGAATCGCTTCGAGACGTGATCGAGCGCGGCTCCTTCAGTCATGACTGCACCAGCGCCGCCTCGAACCTGCGAATCATGGATACACCCGCAATCCATACGCACACTGTCGTCCCCAGCATGAGGCTCACGATCCGAAGGCTCAGCACCGCCGGATCCAGCATCAGGAAGACCGGGAACACGAGACCGGCCGCCGTCGATCGCAGCACGTCGATCCACGTTTCCGGCATTGGAGTGAAGGTGACACGAAGCGTCTGCAGCTGCTGCGTCGCCGCGAGAGCGAAGAGCACGATCAGCCAGAGCACGGCAGCGGCGTAGCGCTGGAACGGCAGCGAGACGGCCCACACGATGGTCGAGGCATAGAGGAACGTCGAAATCCCCGCGAGCGTGAACGGCGCGGCGGTCTGCCCCGGCCGTGCAGCCAGATCAATCGCTCCCAACATGACCCACACCACAAAACCGGGCGCCGCCGACACCAGCCAATGCGCCAAACCGATCGACCAGGCGTTCGAGTGACCCACGATCAGCGGATCGAAATGCCCACGCCGGAGGCGATCGCGGTAGCCGGTGGATGCCGCGAACAATTGAAGGAACAAGGCGATGCCGACGGTTTGTTCGAGGCCGGCCGGATCGACTTCCGCAAGGTACACCGCGAACGTCAAAAGACTCGCTGCGATAGCGACCATGACGCCGCTCGGACCGATCACCGTATAGAAGACGCACAGCGCCGATGGCTTCACGGCGTCACCGCCACTTCGGCGATACTGCCGTCGGCGAGCAGGACACGACAGCGGGAATCGGTCGCGGACAAGATGACGCGCGCGCCTGGTCTGAGATTGATCGATGACACGCCATTCAATTGCTCGTGCGCTCGAACGAGGCGCACGCCAGCCGGTCGTCCCAGGACGCGGTCGCGGCCGGCCAGGACATACCAGAACCATTTGTCAGCAGCCAGAGCGATGTCCCGAACGGGCATGGCGCGATCGACCTCGGGGATCGTGATCGTCGGCAGCTTGACGGTCCGTGCACTGGCGCCGTCAGAAACAGTGAACTCCGTCTGATTGATGAACCAGCAGGGCACCTGCCGCTCGTAAGCGATGCCGCAGGCGACGAGATTCTGTGCGAGCTGTGCTTCGCGTGTGCTCGCGCCGTGCGACGTGAGACCGGGCCACGGACGGCTCGCGGCCGGCTGGCGCGCCGGACCGGTCATCAGCGCGCTGGCGCCGGTCGCTACCGGCAGTGGTTGAAACAACAGGCGATCGCCGGCCGCGAAGAGCGCGATGCGAGGCAAGGGAACGGTGAAGCGCTCCTGCACGCGGCCTGTGCGATCGAGCCGTACGAGATCGCGCGATGAGGCCATCGTCCACAACGTGTCGTCGGTCAAGCACGCGAGGCCCCATGGTCGATCGCTGTTGGACAAACCGGCGACGGCGTGTACGACGGCGTTCAATCCTTCCCGCACCTCGATCAGCTCGCTGGAGTCGGCAAGGAGCCACGTCGAGTTCTTGCAGGCGGCGCGGCCCACGATCGTCGCGCCGGGGACGGGCTGCGATCGCGTCCTCGACGCCATCGTCAGCTCCGCGCCGTGAAGCGGCGTCGAACACGCGATCGCGAAGGTCGCGGCGCACATCGTTCCATTACGCATGACTCGCTCGGTGCCGGGCGGATGCGAGATCCGCCCGGCGCCTGGTCACCGGCCGATGAGGGCGCGGCGTGTGCAATCGGCGAAGTTCAGCTCGCAGTCCAGACCCGCGAGCCACATGTCCCACACGCTTTGCCGCATGGCCGCCTGGCCGTAGCAGTCCCTCAACGTTTCGAAGCACCGGAACTGGGCAAACGCGGGTCTGCTCGAACCGAGCACGAGGACGAACGCGACGACTACCGGCGCCACCTTCAGCAACCACTTCACCCAGACAGTCATAGAGCCTCCTGCGGCGGGTCCAACCCGTATGGCGCGAACGCGCGACCTCGCAGCAGTTCACACTGCCCTGTCTCGTTCACGATGTCGGCCGAAGACAACCCGGCCGTCTCATTGCGGCGTCTCGACGCCGGCGGCTTCGAGCGCGTCTGCCTCCTCTGGCGCGGCCGCTTCGCCGGCACATGCGCCGGCGGCGGCCACATCGTCGGCCACCTCGCGCAGATACGCCTTGAGCGTGTGATAGCTGATGCCGAGAATGCGCGAGGCCTGACGTTTGTTGCCTTCGCAGCGCTCGACCATCAGCCTCACGTAACGCCGTGCCCAGACGCGCAGCGTGTCGTTGCGCGCGAGGGACGGGCCGAGCGCGGCACCGTGCCATCCACGCGCCGGCGGCGGCAGATCGTCGAGCTCGATGACGTCGGATTCCGCGAGCGTGACCACGCGTTCCATCATCCGCTCCAGCTCGCGCACGTTGCCCGGCCAGTCGTACGTGATCAACGCATCGTTCACGACGGTCGACAGCCGGAGCGCGCGCGTCGATCGGTGACGCGCCAGAAAGTACTCGGCCAGCTCCACGATGTCGGGTTTGCGTTCGCGCAACGTCGGAACGCGCACGTCGACGCCGCTCAGGCGGTAGAACAGATCCGGGCGAAAAAGCTGTCGTTCGACGAGCGGCCGCAGTCCGCGGTTGGTCGCCGCGATGATGCGGATGTCGACGCGGTGGGTGCCGTTGCCGCCCACGCGCTCGACGGCGAGATCCTGAATGGTACGCAGCAGCTTCGCCTGGGCGGACAGCGAAAGGTCCGACACTTCGTCGAGGAACAAGGTTCCACCGTCCGCCGCCTCGAACTTCCCCCTCCTTCCGCGAACGCCTGTGGCCGTGCGGTCTTCGATGCCGAACAATTCGGCTTCGAGCAGCGTTTCGACCAGCGCGGCGCAATTGATTGCGACGAACGGACCGTTGCGCCGCCGGCTCAAATCGTGAATCTGGCGCGCGACGAGCTCCTTGCCGACACCGCTCTCGCCTTCCAGGAGAATCGTGAAGTCCGTCGCGGCCACGCGCTCAATCGTGGCGCGCAGCGCCTGGATGACCGGCGTCGATCCGATGAGCGGCGCGGCGCCGTCGCGGCGCGGCCGCGTGGTCGGATAGAGGCCGTTGCGCGCGAGCTGCAGCCGCGACCGCTCGATCTCGAGCACCAGTGCGCCGAGGTGCGCAGCCACACCGAGTACCTGAAAGTCCCACTCGCCCAGCCCGCAGGCCGGGTCGAAGATCGCCTCCAGCTGTCCGTGAAGGCCCGGTTCGACGCCCGGCACTTCGAGCGCGATCGACTCGACGCCGCCGCTCGTCGCGCTGTCGGTGCGAGCGAGCCACCGGCTGCCCGCTTCGCGCAGTTGAACTGCGCGCACTGGCACGATCCGCCGCAGCATCTCCTCGAACGTCCCTCGTATGAGCGAGATATCGTGGCGGCGATCGATCGATCGCGCGAGCGCGCCCAGAAGATCGCCGAAGGCCTGGCGCCGATCGCGCCGGCGTGGACTGTGTGTTGCGGTCATCGCGTCGCTCCTGGGGAGTGCGGCGGCGCGAGAACCAAATCCCATGCCATGAGGCGTGATCGGCGATCGTTCGGAAAATGCGCACGATCCGCCGCGAACGCGCGCCATCTCAGATCACCTCGGGGGAAGCTTGTTCCCGTCGTTCGTCGACGAACCACGGTAGATATTGATCGAACGCGATTGCACCGCGATAGCACACACCGGGACGCAGTCGCACGACCGCGCACCGCACGACGCGCCCGCGCATGCTGATGCGATCGTTTTTCGTTCGCATCTGCAATTCGACGATCGATCCCGGCAACAGCCGGTGCTCGGTGTCGACGAGCGCACCGCCGGCAGAAACGTTCAGCAACACCGCATCGCGTCCCGGCCTGACGTGGGCCGCCACGACGCCGTGGTCCTGCACGTCTCGGCGGCGCGAGCTGAGACGGCGATCGGCGCGCAGGTCGTTCCTGCTCATACCGGCTTCCATTCATGCGACCGCGCGTCGAACCTGAGCAGACGCGTTTTGCCGGTCGCACCGAAGATTCGAACGACGTACTGGGTTCGCCGGCTGCGGATGTAGATACTTCCCGCAGACGAAGTGCCCCTGGCGGTGAACGTGGCCATGTCGCTCGCACCGAGCCGGATAGGGTCGCTGCCCGGCGCCGGCGCACCGGCGTCCACCGGCGGTAATCCGCCGAAGGTCCCGAAATCGACTTCCCGGAAGTTGTCCGTCAACCGCTCTGGCCCCGACAGCAGCCGATCGATGCCACTCGCGATGTCCGCCGAGCGGATGCCGTTCCGGTTGCCGTCGACGTACACCGCAAACGCGTAGCCGGCAGCCGTTCTCGTGAACTTCACGGCGACCTCCGCCGAGCGCATCACGGCTTCCATCCGCGCGCGCTGCAGGCGCGCAGCCACGTATCGTGCGGCGCCGCTCGCGCGGAAATCGTCCGCCGCCGCCAACATTTCCGGGATGGCCACGCCACTGAGCGTGGCGACCAGGCCCAAGACGAACATCAACTCGACGAGCGAATACCCGGCCGCCACGTCACCCTCGCCTCGCCTACGACTGCGGCTGATGGTCGTGATCGGTCTTCGCCGTCGCGACTGACAGGTGCGGCTTCAACTTGAGGAAGTTCTTTTCTCCGACGCCGCGCACGTTCATCAGTTCCTCGATCTTCTTGAACGGTCCGTTCTTCTGCCGGTACTCGACGATGCGTTCGGCGGTCTTGGCGCCGATGCCTGGAAGCGTCTGCAGCTCGGTGACCGACGCGGTGTTGATGTTGACGGGTCCGGTGACGGCGGGCTTTGCCGTCGAACGGCTGCTCGTCCGGCTCTGGGCGACGGCCAGCTGTGGCTGCGCCGCAATCAGCGACGCGAGGGCGACGATCGACAAAACGGTACGCAACATACGAAGTCCTCCTTGTGAGTGAAGGCTCTGGGGAGTCGCGCGCACGCCGCGGGGGAAGTCGGGCCCCGCAGGTCGATACGGCCCGAATCGGCCAGAGCCGGCGAGGAGGACGGCAAGACGAGCGCCGGCTGCGAGCTTCAGACGCGTCGCGGTAAGTCGCTTGGCGATGAGGAGATCGTCACGCCGTTGGCGCGACGAATGAATTGCGGCGGGGTTGACTGAGAAAAGCGACGCCGCCGGTTGGCGGCCGCGTCAGGGCAGATAGTCTTTCGGCACGAACTCCACGGCAACGGCAGTTCCGACAATAATCACTGCGCCCGGGGCCCCACCCCCGGGCGCTCTCGCTCGCGCGTTGCGCTCGCTCGGGCTCAGGGCTGTTCCTGCCGCGCGTTGCGCCGCGTCGGCTCTGCGCCACGTCACGTACACCGTGTCGGGATCGAGGCGCGGACCGCATGCGATCGCGAGCTCCTTGTCGTTCCCGTACACCGCGAGCTCCACGTCTTCCATCCGTTTCGCGACGGCGACGAGGACGCGCGCGCCGACGCGCAGGCCGAAGCGAACCTCATTTGCTCCACACTCGATCGACACGAGCTCGCCGTAGGCGCGCTCCTCGCCGGTTCGGACCTTGCGCAGCTTGAACGTCGGGAGCTTACTGTCGTCGGGCGTCGGCAGCTGCGGCGACACCGACGTGCCTGCCGCCGGATCGGCGCGAGCATCAACGACTGGCTCCCGCAACGCGGCCTCGTGTGCCGCCGCCTCACGGGCGGCCGCCTCGCGCGCCGCCGCCTCACGCGCTCGCAGTTCCGTCATGGCGCGCTCGTGCTCGTCGAGCCGATCCAGCAGCGTCCGTGCCCGGCTCGACACGGCCTCGTCGTTCTTCACCTGCGCGAGATCGGCCAGCAGCCGTCGCCCTTCCGCGATCTCGTTCTGGCGAACGTAGATCTGCGCGAGCTGGATACGATAGTCGAGCCGTCCCGGCGCCAGCGCTATGGCCCGCGCCGTCGCGTCGCGGGCTTCGGGCAGCCTGACGTCGAGTACGAGATCGGCGTACGCGAGCCACACAAGCGCTGATGCCGACTGCGGGTTGACGACGAGCGCGCGGGTCAGGGCGGCGTACGCGCGTTCGGCCAGCGCCTTCTCCTGCGCTTCAGACTCGCCTTCACGCCGCAGGAGCGTCAGCGCGTACGTGTACTGGGCGACGAAGTCGTCCGGCGCGAGCGTCGCCGCCTTCTGGAGCGGCGCCCATGCATCAGGCTTCCGTTCCTGCCGCAGACGCAGTAAGCCGAGCGCGAGCTGCGCCTCCGCGACGTCGAGTCCCGCTGCAGCTGCTGCCTCGATCCGCGCCGCGGCTTCGTTGAGCCGTCCGACGCGCATCTGCACGTCGCCGAGGCGTGCGTCGGCTTCGGCGGCGGAGATCGTCCGCGCGCGCTCCGGCTCGTCGACGTCGATCCGATCGGCGAGCACGAAGGTGAGCGCCCTGAGTGCCGGCCGGTTGACGTATCGCTGCAGTTCGGCGTCCATATGCTTGGGCGATGTGCCGGTGGCATCGACGAAGGCTTTCTCGCTCGGCGTGCCGGCCGCGACCGCCGTCGAATACCGGTTGATGACCGAGACGCCGTCCCGCCGCTCCATCAACAGGTAATGCGTCAGCGCCCACGACTCCGCGTAGAAGATCGACCGGCGCTCGCCTTCGTTGTACAGCGGCGACGTCTCATCGACGGCCAGCAGCTGTGCGACGGGCAGCACACGCTGACGGAGCAGCTGCACGTGTCGCGCGATCGTTCGTCCGATGTCCGCCTGCCGTCCGCCGTCCTTCAACACGAACGTGCTGTAGAACTCGGCCAGCCCCTCGTTCAGCCACACGGGCACGTCGCGCGCGGCGTTGTGGATGAGCAGGTGCGCGTACTCATGGAAGATGATCGCGGACGATTCCGAGTACCTCGCCAGTCCCGCCACGATGAAGTTCACGTCGTCGGACGATCCGCAGTGGCAGTAGCCGCCCAGGACGGCGGGTTTGCCGTTATACAGCGGCACGAACGGCTTCATCGCATCCTCGTCGTCGAACAGGTAGACGAGCGTCGGCATCGACAGCGGCTGCTTGGCGCCGCGAAAGAGGTTGCCGACCACCATGCGGAACTGTTCGATTTCGACGGCGACGTCGCGCAGCGTTTTCGCCGATTGCTGCCCGACAACGGCCACGTTCGCACCGCGGATCAATTGCCAGGAACGGGCGCCCGACGCGCTCGTTGCGCCCAGGCTGATGGCGAGGAGCAGAATCGCGAGAACGCGCGTCATTGATGAACGAGAAGCGCATGACGCTTCCCGAGACACGCATTCTCACGCAGTGCAGGCTGGTTGTCTAGCGTCCGGCGGGCGCCGTGGCCTCGGCGCGGCACCAGTCGAGCGTATGCCGCAGCCCTTCTTCGAGGCTCACAATCGGCTCGTAGGCCAGAAGCGTTCTCGCCTTCGTGATATCGGCCTGCGAGTCGCGCACGTCGCCGGCGCGC
>Ga0070699_100003855_pt1 | contig 13256 bp, 12 predicted proteins | sample KBSK1503metaG_FD_65473 | JGI IMG/M metagenome (GOLD analysis project Ga0070699, IMG submission 65473) | Corn, switchgrass and miscanthus rhizosphere microbial communities from Kellogg Biological Station, Michigan, USA - KBS K1-50-3 metaG | ecosystem: Host-associated > Plants > Roots >...
GGGACGAGCTGAACCATCCGGAGGCCGGGAAGAACTACGGCTGGCCGGTAATCACCTATGGCATCGACTACTCGGGTGCCCGGATCGGGGAGGGTACGGCGAAGCCGGGGATGGAGCAACCGGTGTACTACTGGGACCCGGTGATCGCGCCCTCGGGGATGCAGTTCTACACCGGTGACAAATTTCCTGGCTGGAAGGGCAGTGTGCTGATCGGCTCACTGCACGGCGCGCTGGTGCGGCTCGAGCTCCAGGGTGGGAGGGTTGTGCGGGAGGAGCGCTACAGCGACGGCGAGCTCGAGAATCGCATTCGCGACGTGAAGCAGGGGCCGGATGGGCTGGTGTATGTCGTAACCGATGAGAGCAACGGGAGGATACTGAAGGTGTCGCCATTCGAGCGGTGAGCTTGCCGGCGGGCTTGAATGACTATGGGGTACTCCGCACTCTCGGCAATCGGGCGGCAATCCGCGCCTCCGCTGCGTCCCACCCCGGGTCGAAGGGGTGGCCCGGCCGGTCGAGATCGATCACCAGCGGCGCGTGATCCGACGGGATCGGCTTGCCTTTCCGAGCCTCGCGATCGATCTCCGCCCACACGGTGCGCTCCGCCACCGGGCGGGTCACTAACAGGTGATCGATCCGCATGCCGAAGTTCTTGTGGAAGGCCCCCGCGCGGTAATCCCACCAGGTGTACCGGCCGGTCTCGGGGTGATGGAGGCGATAGGCATCCATCAGGCCCCACCGGCACAGCCGGAAGAACGCCTCCCGCTCCCGCGGCGACACGTGAGTCCCGCCATGGCAAGCTATGGGGTCCCAGACGTCTTTGTCTTCCGGAGCGAGGTTGAAATCTCCCCCGAGCACTAGAAGCTCCCCCGGATCGGCCGCTCGCTCGAGCCACTGTGCCAGTCGCTCGTACCAGACCAGCTTCGCCTCGTAGAAGATCGAGTCGACCGCCCTTCCATTGGGAGCATACACCGACACGACCCGCACCCCGCCGCAGGTGGCGGCCATCATCCGCGCCTCGGCCAGCGGCTCGTCATCCCCGACGTCGGGCGTCCGCGCGGGACGGAGCGGCTCGCCGAAGTTGGTCACCACATCCGCGATCCCGACGCGGCTGGCGATCGCGACTCCATTCCATTGCCCCTCGCCATGGTGGGCCAGCTCGTAGCCCGCGGCCCGGAGCTCGGCCACCGGCGCGGCTGAATCCGCCAGCTTGGTCTCCTGCATCAGCAGCACGTCCGGCCGTGCCCGCTCGAGCCACCAGGAGACCTTCTCCAGGCGCGCTTTCAGCGAGTTCACGTTCCAGGTCGCGATGCGCATGACGCTACAAAAGGTGAAGGGTGAAAAGTGAAGCGTGAAGGGGCCACCCACCCCCTGTGCCCTTTACCCTTCAACTATGAGGGTGACAGGAATCAGCGGCGTGTCTTGGGGGCGGGCCGACGAGAGCGAGCGTGGGTGCGCAGACGCCCCCGCCGGAAGAGTCGGGCAGCACCTGCAGGGAGTGTGAGCAGTTGAAAGTACTCGGCGGGAAAGAGATAATCTTCGCCGCTCTCGTCGACCACCCGGATCTGACCGTGCCGCTCGGCTTCAGGATCCGGCCAGACCTCGTACACCTTACGCTGGACGAGATCGACGTTCTCGTATTCGCCCGCATCGATACAGAGTGCGTATCGGCGAGCCTTCGTAGGAGGCGCTTTCTTTCTCATGGTGCGAGATAACGTTTGATCTTCATGCTTCGTCTGCCGATTCCCGCTGCCTCATACCAATGTACTTCTGCCCGACGCATCGTGCCGTCTTGGAGACGGATCCAGGCGCAACCGGATTTCTTTCGCCAACGTCCCGACCCATGTTGCCGGATGAGGGCGGCAAGATGTCGAATCCGACGGCCGGTCGCAATAATCCGCTCGTCGCTGATCGGGCCCACCACCTCGAACCGCATCCCGCGAACCTGTGCGAGAAGGGCGTGGGCAATGGAATCTTGGAACCGCGAGGTGGTACGCGCTGCCGCGTGCGGAAGCGGCTCACCTAATGAGCTCCTTGGCGAGCGGCGTCGGAAATCGCGCTACCGGAGGCGCTTTTCCGAGCGAGGCCGTCAGTCGCGCAGCTTCGGCTTCGACGGTGAGTGATGCCGAGCGACCGACGTCCTCCAGCAGTCTGCTGACCACTTCGCCACTCTTGCGGATCGCCCAGCCGCCGATGATTCGCCCGTTGACCCAAATCGTCGGGCCCGCGTTGCCGTTGCGGTCGAAGAGGGCATTCTTGTGGGCGCCAAGGTACCACTCGCGCGCCTGCCACCCCATCGTGGTCGGGTCCAGGGCAGGGAGGAGCGCGACCCACGGCTTGAGCTTGGGGGTCGAATGGACCATTGACTCGACCCGCTCTGTGGGGGCGATGTGATGGCGCACGGCGAGACGGGCACGGCGCTCGTCCACGCGGATCCGATAGGTCACGGTCCCCTTGCTCCTGAGAGTTGCTGGACCTGCCAGGCAAATTCGCAAACTGTGACTTCCGCCGCGAGGGCCGGCCTGAAAAGTTCGAGATGGACGGTGGGAAACGTGATCGCACCGGCTGCCGCATCCAGCTCCCGTGCGCCGTGAAGGATGATCACCAGGGCGGGCCCTCGGCACATCCTGGGTAGTGTTTTCCCCTTGCCTTTTCCCGCTCACCGAGTCCAACGTATGGGTATGGCAGCACCCCTGTACTACACCGCCGAGATGGTCCGCGCCATGCCGGACGACGGCAACCGGTACGAGGTGGTGTACGGCGAGCTGCTGGTGACGCCGGCGCCGCGGCTCTGGCACCAGGTGGTAGTACAGCGGCTTGGCCTTGCGATCGGTAGCTACCTCGAGCGAGAAGCTGTCGGACTCGTGCTGTTCTCACCAGCCGACATCTCTTGGGGGCCGGACGTGCTGGTCCAACCCGACGTCTTCGTAGCCACGCTGGACGAGATCCGCACGCTCACTTGGAGTCGGGTGCAGACGCTTCTCCTGGTCGCCGAGGTCCTAAGCCCTTCCAGCTCTCGCGGCGACCGGATCCTCAAGCGTATCCGGTACCGGGAGGCGGGGGTTCCGCTCTATTGGGTGGTGGATGGCGATGAAAAGTCGGTCGAGGTGTGGACCCCCTCGGACGACTTTCCCGTTATCGAACGCGAGCGTCTGGTGTGGCAGCCGTCCGGCTCCTGGGAGCAGTTCAGCTTGAACCTGGAGGAGCTGTTCCGGCCGCTCTAGGCCGGAGCTTGGGCAGCCGATCACCGGCCCTCAGTCCCTCATCGTCGTCTTCGGCACCTCCAGGGCGAAGGTCGAGCGTCTCACGCCGCATCACCTCATCGCTCGGCGGCTTCAGCGGTCATCTTCGGAGGGCGTCCTCACCCTGCGGCCGTTCGGGGTGTGAGCAGAACCGAGTTACCCCTTTTCGGCCGTAGAATCCTCCTGTCATACTGGAACGGTCTCTCTCACCGCGATGGCAGAATCTCGGACAGTGCTGCTGCAATGCTGCTTGATCGATCGGCCCTGGGTTGACGCCATGCACCACGCCGTCCGCTCCGACGAATACCGAAGTGGGAACCCCGCGGAGGGCGTAGAGCTTGCGCGCCTTTCCTTTCTCGTCCAGCAGCACGGGAAACGGCATCTGGAACTCCGCCCCGAATTTTCGGGCATCCTTGGTCGAGCCCTCCTGATCGGTGAGATTGATGGCCAACACTGCCAGTCCATCCTGCTGGTGGGCCTGATACGCGGCGATGATGAGGGGCATCTCACAGGATGCCCTGCGTAGTCGGAGAGACTTGCGGGGTTGCCGTCCAGGGTCTTGAGCGTAAACCCGGGAGCGGTCTTCCCCGGCGTCTGGGCAAAGAGCGGTACTGCCGCGAATACTGTCGCGGCTGCGATCGCACGGAGCCATCGGTGACCTTTGCTCATGGAGGCAAACCGACTCGACGGACCAATGCGGCGAATCGTCGATCGCCGCGTAATGGTTTCCATCGGAGGTCGCGGTTGAGCCAGACAAGCCAGTGAGTGCGTTCCTGAACCGCGCGGTCTAGCCAGGCAAAGGCGCTGTCGGGCTGCCCCAGAGCGGTATGGATCAGCGCGATAGCGTACGAGGTGACGTATTGGGTCTTCGACAGCGAATCCAGCTGGCGCAGCTCGTTGATAGCCAGGGCCCGCCTTCCTTCGAGTCCGTATATGTTCCCCAGTCCCGCAATTGTGGGTACCCAGAATTGCAAGGGGCCCGCGGTCTGGAACCTTGCCACGGCGCTGTCCAGCTGCCCCTTCGCCTGCAGGACACGGCCAAGGTAGAGGCGTGCAAGCGGGAAGGTCGAGTCCATTCGCAGCGCGGTGCGTAGAGTCTGCTCGGCGTCATCCTGCCGCCCGCTGTAGTGCAGCACCCAACCGGAGGTCGTCGTCACCCCGACGGACAGCGGGTCGAGTGTCTGAGCACTCCGCTCCTGGACCAGCGCCTCATCGTAGCGGCCCATCGCCGTGAGAAAGAGGCCGTACCACTCGTGGGCGGTAGCGTAGCTCGGATTGCGGGCGATCGCGAGTCGGAACTCCCGGTCCGCCGCGGACCAGTCCCACGCGTAGTACATCTTCACGAAACCCAGCGCGGCGTGCGGCTCCGCTAGCGTCGAGTCGAGTTGGAGGGCCTTCCGTGCTGCTGCCTCGGCCTTGGGGAAGGCGTCGTTGGGCGCGAGGTAGCTGCCATAACCGAGCTGCACGTAGGCATCCGCCATGCCAGCGTAGGCGGGAGCGAAACTGGGATCGGCATCCAGCGCCTGGCCGAAGAACTGGATCGCCCGGAGAAGGACAGCTTGGCCCCGCTTGTTCAACCAGTAGCGGCCCCGAATGTAGGCGTCGGTCGCATCCGGATCGGCGGCCCGCGCCTCGGCCGGCTCGCCAACGGCTTGCTCGCCCCGCAGCCGCTCGCCGACCGCCAGCGCGATGACCCGCTGGAACCGCAAGAGATCCCCGCGGCTTCCCTGGTAGCTCTGCGCCCAGAGTGCCCGGTCGGTCCCAGTAGGTGTCACCTGGGCGGTGAGATGCACACTGTCGCCCAGCCGCTGCATGGTGCCGGTGACGACGGCGTCGGCGCCGAGCTCGCGTGCGACCACCTGGGGGGTCTTGCCGCTCTTTCCATATATCTGCATGGTGCGGCGATTGATGACCCGAAGTCCCTTGATCTGCGCCAGGTCCGTGATCAGCTCGTCGGTGAGCCCCTCGGACACATACGCCTGACTGGTATCGGCGCCCAGATCCTCGATCGGCAGCACCGCGACGGCGAGTCCGGCCGCCGCGCCGCGGCGCCAGGGCCGCAGTGCCAGCAGGTAGCTGCCGGTCGCCAAGACCCCCGCAGCGGCGAGCGCGGCCAGCACCCCCGGTGACCAGAGCCGCTTGATCCGTTGGGTTCGGTCGCTCGGCTTGGGAGGAAGTGCTCGAGTGGAGAGACCGGCGGCGGGTTTCCGGGCATCCGGTCGACCTAATCCTTCGAGAAGCTGGCCTGTAGTGGAGAAGCGATCGGCGGGCTGTTTTGCCAGGGCCTTCCGCAGGGCGTCCTCGACATGGGCAGGCACATCCGGCCGCTCCCCCGTGAGCGAGGGTGGGGGCTCCAACTGATGCCGGGTGAATACCGCTCGCGCAGTCGCCGCGGTAAACGGTGGGTGGCCTGCCAGCATCTCGTACAGAACACAGCCCAGCCCATACACGTCGCTTCGGCCGTCCACTGCCTCGCCCAAGATCTGTTCCGGGCTCATGTAAGCTGGAGTCCCCATTCCCCAGCCCGTCTCGGTCAGCCGCGAATCCCCAGCCACTTCGACGGCCTTGGCGATCCCGAAGTCGGCCACCAGCGCATGGCCGCCCGAGAGCAGGATATTCTCCGGTTTGACGTCTCGGTGCACCACCCCGTGCTCGTGCGCGTAGGCTAGGGCGTCCCCGATGTCCCCGGCGAGCCGGAGTGCCTCCTCCACCGGGAGGCGCGTCTCGCGAATGAGCCGTTGCCGCAAGGACTCGCCCGCCACGTAGGGCATCACGTAATACAGAAAGCCGTCGGCCTCCCCGGAGTCGTGCAGCGGGAGAATGTGGGGGTGCTGCAGGCTTGCCTCGATGCGGATCTCGCGAAGGAATCGTTCGGTGCCGAGTCCCGCGGTGAGCTCGGGGTGAAGCACCTTCACCGCCACCTGGCGGTGGTGTTTGACATCCCGGGCCAGGTAAACCGTCGCCATGCCTCCCCGGCCGAGCGGCCGCTCGATCGGATAGCGGTCGGCCATCGCCGCCTGCAGCCGGGCCGGCGCGTCACCGATCTCCCGCTCCGGCGGCACGGCGCTCACCTGGGCTGCCCTGGCGGAGGCCAGCCGCTCAATGGCGATTGCCAGATCTGGACCTCGCGGCTGCGGATGGCTTCGAGCAGGGCTTCGGTTTCAGGCGAGGGGACTGCGCCAAATTCGGCCGCCAATCGCAGGCGGAAGACCTCGTAGGCACTGAGTGCGCCGGCCCGGTCGCCCTTGCGGTCGAGGATTCGCATGAGGCGGCGCACCGCCGCTTCGTCGTCGGGTGAGAGCTCCACTGCCCGGCGTGCCAACGGCGCGGCGGCCATCAGGTCCCCCACCTGTTCCGCAGCTCCCACGAGAGACCACGCCGCAGCTGCCGCACGGCGTCGCAGACGCCCGCGCTCGTCCTCCAGCCAGTGCTCGAATGCGGGGGAAATGTCGCTGATGAAGACCCCGTCGAGCAGGTCTCCCCGGTAGATCTCGATGGCGCGGCGCCAGTCGTCCGCCTCACATGCCAGATCGAACTCGGTGGCGTCGCAGCGCAGTGCCTCCCGGTTCACCCCGATCTCTTCTTCCCCGCGACTGATCAGCACATCCGGACCCAGCTCGCCGCGAAGAAAGCGCAGCGCCTGGCGCAATGATCCTCGCGCGTGGTCCCCATCCAGCTCCGGCCAGAACAGCGTGACCAGAGTGTCGCGACGCCGGAATGGGTGGGAGTCGGCCAGGGCGAGATAGACCAGCACAGCCAAACGCTTGGGCTGCACCAGAACGGCGTGCAGTTCGCCGCGCCCGTCAGGATCTCTGAGATCCAAACCGCCGAGGGTTCGGAGCTGAATCATGGAACCCGATTGTCTGGGGAGGGCGGAGCACAGCGCCGGATCACGGCGAGGTCACGCTGCCATAACGGCCAGGTCAGCCGCAGCGCCTAGAGTGGACTGTGCCCGTCGGTACGAATGTAACCCGCGGCCATGCGCCCGCCACTCCACTCTTCGCCCGGAGGATCTATGCGCTCCAGACTTGCAGTCGCCTTGTTTCCCGCCTTGGCTCTGCTCATTGGGGCCTGCTCGACGGACGGCTCCGCCCCCACCTCGCCAACGGATACTGCTCCGGCGGCAGGTGCCGACGATGCGCAGTACGCCCTCAATTCCAAGGCGAACCTCGAGGTCATTCTCCGAGGTGATGGGTTCGGTCTCGTCAAGTTTCGTCAACCCAGAGACGCCGAGGCGATCATTTTCCTCGATACCTGGGTCAGCGGTCTGGCGCCGAACTCGGAGTACCTGCTCCAGCGGGCCGTCGACGCGGCAGTGGACGATGACTGCACCAGTACCGCTTGGCTCACCCTTGGCAAGGGACTTGAGCCCCAGAGCATCATTACCGACGCGAACGGCACCGGGCGGGCGGAACTCTTCCGCGACGTCTCCGCAGTCCCGCCTGGCAGCCAGTTCGATATTCATTTCAGGGTGGTGAACGCGCTGACCTTTGCCGTCGTGCTGGAGAGCGGGTGCTATCAGTATCAGGTCAGCCTCTGAGAAGCGAAGGAGGGCGGCGCCGATGTGACCGGTGCCGCCCTCGAGAAATTATCGGGTGCAGTCACCGTGAACTTCGGAACCAACCAGGATTTGGGCGGTGACAACAAGACCTCGAGCGGGGGCTGGTACATCGTTCTGCCGCGGGCGACCGTCGAGGCGGATGGCAAGGTGATCGTGCGTGATGGAGGGCTGGCCGTGTAAAGCGCTGGCGGTGCCCACAAATCCCAAGGCCGGCAGCGAGCTTCGCCGCCGGCCCTGGTATGGTCGGCTCCTACTCCCTACGCCGCCGGCTTTACCTCTCCCGGCGGGGCCTCCGGCGGCTTCTCCTTCTCCTCCGGTCGCGGCCCCGTCATCACCCGCCGAGCGGTAAGCCACGCCGCCATCAGCTCGGAATTCTCCCCGAACCGATATTGGTTGAGCGTCCAGCAGCTCCACCAGCTGCATGAGCTCATCACTCGCCGTCTTGAGCTCGGCCCGAGCACCCACATGCTCCCGACGGCCCTCGTTCGTCTCCCCGATTGCGGCATCGAACTGCGTTCGATTTCCGGACAGCAGGCTCCTGTGCGTTGTGCGCCACACTGCGGCGACTTGACCGCAATCGCGCGCCATCTCCATATCGCCGCGCGACGGCGGGCTTGCACTCCCGGCGGGACCGGCTCGCTCGGGCGCTGCAGTGGCCTGCGCTCATGGAGGACGTGGGAATAACTAGCGGCCCACTGACGCGCCCGTCGCGACCCGGTCCCTGGCCCTTCGCCGCCCGGCGTCGACGGAGGCCCCGGAACGGAGGGGGCGGCGCACCGGAACGCGCGTCAGGCGGGCAGTCGCGCGCCCACCTCCTTACTCCGACGTCAGCCGCCGGCAGCGCGCGAGGGTGTGTCGCCCCCTCCATGCCCGGGCGTTCCAAGCGCTGCGCCGAAGCCGCTCCGCCGAGCTCATTTCAAAGGGCGGCGGCTACTTTTTGAGCTCGACCAGAATGAGCTCCAAGGGTTGAGTGCCCAAGTTCTCCGGCAGGTGCTCTTCAGCCGGCATGTAGATCACCTGCCCCGCCTTTCCCCGCCGCTCTTCTGTCTTTGCTTCCGCCAACGCGAACTTCGCGTGGAAGTCGGTCAGGCACACCAGCACGCTGGCTGGGTGTCCGTGCTTCACCGACTTCTCGTGGGGACCATAGGTAATCCGTAGTACCCGGACCTGGTCGTTCTCCAGCTCCACTCTGTAGTGCTTGGGATCGACGGCAACCGGATCCCCGGAGGCTGGACGCTGAGTCTTGGTCTGAGTGGTCATGGATCCTCTCCCTTGTGAAGTGTCATGATTACTGGCCGGCTACCAGCCGCTCGAATCGGGAGGTGCCGCGGAGCGGATCGAAATTGGGGTCGATCTGGAGCCACCCGGGCGAGAGATAGTACGGGATCTTGAGCAAACCCTCCAACTGGTCGAACGCCTTGTCCGGCTCGCCCACTACTATATAGATCCGCGCCAGCTGGCGCTGGAGGTCGGGGCCGACGTAGGCATCCTTCGTCACCGGCAGCAGCGCGACCGCCCGCTCCCCCTCCCGGATCGCCCGGGTCTTGCGACCCAGGTAGGCCAGCGCCAGACCCAGAAACGCGTGGCGGTCGGGATTGTCCGGCTCCGCTCGCAGCTGCTCCTCGAAGCTTCGCCGGGCCGAATCGGCGTAAGCGCGGGCCCGGGCCTGGTCGCCCCGGAGCGCATAGGTCCGGGCGAAGACCAGCCCCCAGACGCCCCGGTCGTCGTCGAAATCAGCCGGCTTCAGCCGAAGGAGTAGCGTGCGCTGGGCGTCCTCCAGCACCCACTCGAGCTCATAGTACTGGGTCATGAGGGCGACCAGCGATGCGGGATCGATCTCCTTCGGCAAGGAATCGAGCACTCGCCTCGCGCCGGCGAGATCACCCTGTCCCAGAAAGGCCATCACCTTCCCGGCGATGTTGCTGGAGTTGGCGGGCGCGAGCGCCAGGCCCCTATCGAAGGCCCGGATCGCCTCGGCGTAACGCCGAAGCCAGAGTAGAGCGTACCCTCTCACCCACGGCGTCTTGGCCGAGCGGGGATCGAGCCGCTCGGCCTGCTCCAGATGCTTGAGCGCCGCACCCCACTGGCCGAGACTCATCTCGTCGGTCGCCATCGGGAACAAGGGCTCAGCGTTCCCCGGTACCAGCCGGGATGCCTGGGTGTACTCCGCGACCGCGCGGACGTGATCGCCACGTACGGCGCCGTAGTACAGTCCCCGAGCCAGGTGCCCGTCCGCCTGATTCGGGGCCAACGCCAGCGCGCGGTCCGCCGCGCGGCGCGCCGCCTCCGCTTCGGCCGGGGTCGGCGTGCTGTTCACATATATGATGGAATGGGCCTGGGAGAGCTGAGCCCAGGCCAGGACAAAGCCGGTATCGAGCGCCACCGCCTGCTCATAGTAGGGAAGGGCCCGTCGAAGGTTCAGCGGGTCGCTCGATTGCTTGGCCGCTTCGGCTCGCAGGAAGGCCTCGTAGGCGATGGGATTGCGGGTGGGCACTTCTGCGAGGGTCTGCTGCGCTTGGGCGCCGAGTACCACGCCGAGCGCCCGCGCCACCCGGGTCGCGATATCGGTCTGCACCTGGAACAGGTCGCTCCATTCCACGTCGAACGGCTGCGCCCACTTGGTGGTGGGCGCTCGTCCCTGCTCGACCTGGATCACCTCCGGGCTCACCCGCACCCGCCGCGCGCCTGGCGGATTTGACTCCCCCTCCCAGCGTACCGTCGCCGTCAGGAGATAGTGCACTCCGAGCTCTTGCCCAATCTGCGTGGTGGGCTTGCTGGTCTTCTTGTACTGCGCCGAGCTACTGCGAGCGATAACCTGGAGACCCGGCAGCGCGGTGAGCTTGTCCCGCACCTCATCGGTGAGCCCATCGGCGACGTACTCGTCCTCCGGTCGCCCAAGATTCTCGAACGGGAGCACCGCCAGCATCGTGGGCTCCGCGGACGCCGCGTTCGGCCCGCTCATAGCACCTTGAGCCCGGAGCTGCTGCTGCATCACTGTAGACCGGTGCACCGCTATGGCCCCGGCAATCGCCGCCAGCACGACGAGGGCGGCTGCCCCGACCTCGGTCTTGTGCCGGCGAATGAACTTGCCTGCGCGATACCGGAGCGTTCCCTTGCGGGCTCGCACCGGCAACCCGTCCAGATGGCGGCCGATATCGTCGGCCAGCTCCGCTACCGAGCGATACCGTTGTTCCGGTTCCTTCCGCAGCGCCTTCAACACGATATGGTCCAGGTCCCCATGCAGGCGCCGGCGCAGATTGGCCTCGGTCACCACTCGACTGGGCCGGTGCGGTTCCGAGGCGCAGATGGCGTGCAGCATCTGCTGCGGAGTACTGATGGTGAGCGGGTACGGGTGTTGACCGGTCAACAGCTCGAACAGCACCACGCCGAGCGAGTAGGTGTCGGTGGCGGGCGTGATCGGGCCGCCCAGTACCTGCTCCGGGCTGGCGTAGTGCGGCGTCATCGGATGGGCGTCCGTCCGGGTCACCAACAGCGTCTCGGCTGACAGCTCCGGGTTCAGGACTTTGGCGATCCCAAAGTCCAGCAGCTTGGGCGCTCCATCGGCGCTGACCAGGATGTTGCCCGGCTTGAGATCGCGGTGGATGACCAGCTTCTCGTGGGCGTACTGCACTGGGCCGCAGGCGGTGCGAAACAGCTTGAGCCGCTGGGTGATCGTCAGACTATGGCTGTCGCTGTACTGGTCGATGGGAAGGCCTTCCACGTAGTCCATCACCAGGTAGGGAAGTCCCTCCTCGCTGCTCCCGCCGTCGAGCAGCTTCACGATGTTGGGGTGATCGAGCGCGGCCAGGGTCTGCCGCTCGGTGCGGAAGCGGCGCAGGATCTCGTCGGCCTCGGAATGTTCTCGTACCAGCTTGATGGCGACCCGCTTGCGGTACTGGCCGTCGGCGCGGAGGGCCAGGTAGACGGTGGCCATGCCACCGTGGCCGATCTCGCGAATCACTTCATAGGCGCCGAGTCGTTGCCCGGGGCGAACCGTGAAGGGGAGACGCGATGAATCGAGAAGCGAGGGAGGGCGCTGCAGCACGCTGGCGGGGCGGTCGTCGGCCGCGAGCAGTGACTCGACCTCCTCTCGCAGCGATTGGTCGGTGCCACAGGCCTCGCGCAAGAAGGCGTCGCGCTGGCCGGGATCACGCTCCAGTGCTGCCCAGAACAGCTCCTTAACTCTGCTCCACTCCGGTTCCACCGCGGCTTCCGTCGCGAAGCGCCCGGGACAGCCAGGCGCGCGCCATGCTCCACTCGCGCTTCACCGTCGCCGGCGAGATACCCAACACTTCGGCAATCTCCTCTACCGTGAGTCCGCTGAAGTAGCGCAACTCGACAATGCGTCCCTGTCGGGGATCGAGCTGGGCCAGCCGGCTCAGAGCCTCGTCCAGGGCAACCAGATCCTCCGCCGCTTCCTCGTCGCCCCGCTCCTCTGCGCTCCCGAGTGCCCGGCTCAGCGTGATCTTGGGTGCTCCGGCACCGCGCTTGGCTGCCCGATGACGGCGGGCGTAATCCACCAGAATCCGCCGCATCAATTGCGCGGCGACGCCGAAGAAATGGGCGCGATTCTGCCAGGTGACCCCGTGCCAATCGGCCAGCCGAAGGTAGGCCTCGTGCACCAGCGCGGTCGGCTCGAGGGTGTGGTCGGGGCGTTCCCCGCGGAGATAGTGATCGGCCAGCCGGTGCAGCTCGCGGTACACCACCGGGATCAGCTGGTCCAGCGCCTGCTGATCGCCTTCTCCCCAATCTCGGAGGAGCTGGGTGATTGCTGTGGGTGAGAGTCCAGCCATTGGGCCGTGACTAGTGTAGCCCGCTGTCCAGGGAGGCGCAAACCGGGGTGAGCCGTTTAGGGGAGCTTTTGCGCCTGCCTTAGCACAGGTCGTCGGATGCGAGCGTAACCCCGGAAGAAGGAGATGGGACAATGCGGACTTCGAGCTTGAAGCGACAGATCAAGGCGGTGTTGTGTGGAACGATCGTGGCCGGCAGCGCGCTGAGTCTGGGCGCTATCCGGGCCGACGCTGTACAGGCGCAGGTGGTCGGCGACGCCAGGCTGTCACCCGGCGCACAGCGGGTGCTGCAGGGATTGATGGCAGAGCTTCCAGCATATGGGCAGCAACTGGTGCAAAACGCAGTCGCGGCGCTCGGCTCCCAGCGCGCCGAGGCGCTGCTTCTCCCCTACCAGGCGGCACCGCCGGGCTGGCTCGAAAACGCGAGTCGGTACATCGCCGGGATGTTGGGCCAGATCCAGCCTCAGTATCACCAGACATTCGTGAACGGGCTGTTCCAGGTCTCGGTGCCGGAGGTGCAATTCGCCAACCAGGCCATCTACCAGGTCGCGGCACGGATGACGGCAGTGTCGACCGTCCGTTCGCGGGCGAGCCCCGTTCAAGCGGGGATGTCGGCAGAGAACCAGGCAGCGATGGAGGCCCAGATCCGCGCGACTCAAGACCGGA
>Ga0070699_100003856_pt1 | contig 13253 bp, 8 predicted proteins | sample KBSK1503metaG_FD_65473 | JGI IMG/M metagenome (GOLD analysis project Ga0070699, IMG submission 65473) | Corn, switchgrass and miscanthus rhizosphere microbial communities from Kellogg Biological Station, Michigan, USA - KBS K1-50-3 metaG | ecosystem: Host-associated > Plants > Roots >...
GGTCAGTTCCCGCGCCGTCTGCTCATCAGAATCGTACTACCGATCGAAGGCCGCGCAGCCGACCCGAGAGGTGTTCACGTTTTCGATCGGGACGCAGACGCAGCCGAACTATTTAAAGTGGATGCTCGCGCTCAAAGACGTCGAAATGAGAGAGTAACAAAGTAGTATTGGGGACCCCGCGCAAGGGCGAGCGCCTGGCCAGAATGCCGCGGAGATCGTCCGTCGGCAGTGGACGACGGACACCGCAGTCGGCCGGTTGGAATCGTTTCTGCGTGAGGCAATCGCTCAACGCGACGCTGCCCGTCCGAAGGGTAAACAGCAGATCAGAGGGGATGATGACGTGGCACCGAAGATCTTGACTCGCGTCAAAAGAGCAGCGAAGGAATTACTCGGGCGAACGCAAGCGCCGAGACGGGAACAACCCCGACCCAGATCGTTCGAGCAGCAGATCTACTCGGCCATCGTTCGGCCGGGGGATGTCTGTTTCGATGTAGGGGCCAACCAGGGCGATGTCGCCATCTTCCTATCTCGGCTCGCCGGTGAGACGGGCCGCGTCGTCGCATTTGAACCTGTCTGGCCGACCTTCACCACGCTCTGCGATAACCTGCGATGGGATACGCATCTCAAAGCGCCGATTCTCACCGTCCCCGCGGGGCTCGCCGACACCGACGGGCAGGCTCTGATTCACGTCCCAGGCGACGCGTTTCCGATGGCGTCAATGGCCCGGCCCGACCGTTGGCGCGACGCGCACATGGATGCGCCTGTGACGTCTTATCAGGCCCGTTTCTTGACGCTGGATTCCTTTCTTGCTTGGACGCGCGAAGCATTGCCCGACGTCATGAAGATTGACGTCGAGGGAGCCGAACTGCTGGTTCTGCGCGGCGCCGCGGGAACATTTGCCGCGGGAGCACGCCCGCTGCTCGTGGTTGAGGTGTTTGCGCCGTGGGAACGGGCGTTCGGATACGGGCCGTGGGAGAGCTTATCCTGGCTGGGCGACCGAGGTTATCGTTTCCTGTTCGCGTGTCCGAGCGGCCTGATCGAGCATGTTCCTTCACCTTCGACGCCGTTTCCCGCCGAATATGAGCAGGGCTACAACATCCTGGCGTTCGTTCCCGACAAACACAACGAGCGCGTTCGATCGCTGGATCCGCTCCGATCGGGAGAGAAGGTGGAGTTGCTCCCGATGGACCCGCCACCAATGCCCAACCGGATCACGGCATAGGACACGCTCAGGTTCCGCACGACTCGGCGGAGCCCGATTGGCCCTGATTCCGCGGCTCGCGCGCTCGCTGCGTGTTTGACGCAGCGCGTCGGAGTCCCTCCGACCCTGCGTGCACGCGAGTGGCCGCCACAGCATCCAAGCCATCGAGATGCGCGACAAAGGTCTTCCTTTGAACGCACTCTCTATGGCTTGAAATAACCTTACCGACGCTGAATCGCTGACGAACAGGCAAAACCGTAAGTATGGCGACGGGATCACCTGGCAGACCGTTTGCGTCGACTACTTTATCCAAGTTCGCCTGCACCGAGTCATTCAGCTCGCCGAGATATCAGAGCGTCCGTTGCCGCAGTCGTTGCGGCGTGCGCACCGTCTCGACGAGCGATCAATAGGTGTGGCGCTTGCCATCTTTGTCACGGTGATGCGGATACAAAAACATGCGGGGCGATGGTCGCATGCGCGATCACCGGCCGCCGCGCCATTGAGGACGAAGGACTTACAGCGACGAACGATGAGAGACTCGCCTCAAACGCCGTTTCCGTGACGAAGATCGGTCAACGCTGACGTGCGACTTCCCCAGTGACAGATTCCTACATTAGTTAGCGAGAGCCTGCAGAAACGCTGCTGCTGCATGCCACCTCGCGGATGAATCACGGGAATGGAGCGGCGGACGTGGATGAAGTGAGAGATGGTGTTGGATCACGCCGCGACCGCGTGGCTGAAGCGCCTCTTGAGGAGAATTCGAATGAAAACACGTTATTTATTGCCGGTGCTACTTATCGCCGGGCTCGGTGTCCTCGGCTTCAACACGATTCGCCTCGGGGCCGCCGCCGGGCAAATCACGTTGAAGGCGTTCGTCACGGGGTTCAACAACCCAGTCGGGATCGATTTTCACGAGGACGTCACGGCGCCGAACGGCATCGGCAACTTGATCCTCTCCGCGAATTACCCGACCGGTAACCCTGACAATCTCGAATTGATCACGGTGCCGGGCGGCGTCCACACCGGGTTCTCGAACCTCCACGGACTCACCGACGAATTGAAGGTGGCGACCGCGCGCACGCAGGCCGGCTGCCAGCAATTCCCCGTGGGCGACGTCTTCACCGGCACCGGCAGGGGCGGCGAGATCGTCCGCATCCATCAGGATGGGACCCTCTATGGCCCGGCGATGTTCAATCCCGGGAATCCCCTGCCCAGCACCTTGCCGGACAGCAGTTGGGTGCAACTCCCGGCACCCACCTCGGCGGCCGACCTGATTCGCGGCAGCATGTACGTGGATCGGACGTGCGTCTTCGGTGGGGACCTGATTGTCGTCACGGGCAATGGCATCTCGAGTGGCGGCAACGTGTGGCGGGTGAAGGCAGACGGCACGGCCACCCACCTCGCAACCATCTGCGAGCCTGGCACCGGCGGTGTGGGACAGCCCGCGTGTGTCGGCGTGCATCTCGAAGGTGTCATCACGGTGCCGGCGTCCTTCGGCGGCCCCTGGGCGGGCACCATCATTGCCGGCAACGAAAACACGACCGACGACCTCACCAAGAACGGCCGCATCTGGAGCATCACGACCGCGGGACTGGCCACGCCGTATGAGCTGGCGTACGATTTCGCGGGCGTCCACCATCCGATGAAGCCCGAGGACCTCGATCTGATCGAGGCCGGGCAGGCGTTTTTTGGTGTCAATTATGAGCAGAAGCTGCTGCTGAGCTTTCCGAGCTCAGAGCTCGCCCCCTTCGTCGGCCAGATTCTGTTCACTCAGGAACACCCGTGCGGCACGTCGCTGATTGGTGCTCCCAAGAACTGCGGCCCGGGCGGCGGGCTGGTCGCGCCCACGACGGGGCTCTACACGATCGCCTGGAATGGCTCCGCCTTCGCGATCACGGAGTTGACATTTTCGGGCGCGGGCGGGAGCGTGAACGAGATTCGCCAGTGGGAACACGTCACCCTCTCGCCGCTCGGTAATCCCCACATCAGCATCACCAAGAACCCCAAGAACGCGACGTTCAACATCGGCGACCCGCTCAAGTTCACGATCGTGGTCACGGGCGACGGCATTGTCACGGCGCACGGCGTCACCGTCAGCGACCCGTTGCCGACCACGGGTGGGCTCACCTGGAGTGTGACGAGCGTCGACCCCGCTCGCACCTGCACGATTAGCGGGGCTCAGGTGCTGAATTGCACTTTGGGGGACATGGACCCGAACGACGATGCGACGAACGATGTGACGATCGTCGTCACCACGAACAACGTTGGCGGCGCACCGGCGGCGTCGTGCACCGGGGCGAAGATCAACAACACCGCCACCGCAACGGGCACTGACGTCGGACCGGTCAGCGACACCGGTGATTACACCTGCACACCCCCGGGCAAGAGCATTACGATCGGACCGTCTTCGATGGAGGGTGCGATCAAGATCGACGCGGGGGATTGGGTGAACGGTGGGTACAGCTTCAAGACAAACTTCACCGGCAACATCACGATCGCGGCGACTGTCAGCATCACCGGGAAGTGCATCGGTGGCACGTTGCCGTCCGACACGTTGACCGTGAACCTTGGCAGCATCGCATACTCGGCCGTGAAAGGCTCCGACTGGAAGCCCACTGGCGATGCGAACAGCATCTTGAGCTGGCAGGGTTCGGTCATTGCTCCGGCAACGCTTTGCGGTGGGAGTGGCGGCCAGCTTGACGCCAGCAAAGGCGCGGTCTTCAATGCCACTATCACGGGCGCACCTCAAGGCGGGTTGGTCACGTTCCGGTTCAAATTCCGGGATCCTGCCGCCAAGGGCAAACCCAACACGAACTGCCTGAATGCATCGGATCCGAACCGGAACAAAGCGGACGTGTGCGGTGCATCCTGGAGCGCGACCAAGACCGATCCATAGCTCGCAGCAGTTGGACCGAACGCGCGTCAGCACGACAGAACGGGGCCCAACGCGGGCCTCGTTCTGTGTACGGCCCGACATAGCGGGACTGGGCTAGCATAATGACTCACACAAATGTCCCGACGGCTTCGTCTGACGCGACCATTTGTCCGAGTGCTGTGCGGGCAGGCCTTTATGGGGTGCCTTCTCGGATGCGCCATGACGCTTGCTCGTGGCTCGGACGGGCCGACGGAGCGCGGGCTGCGTGACTCGGTCGTCGTGCTCGAGCGTGCGATCAACGCGCTGGCCGACCCCTCATCCGACTACCGCACGACCTTGCAGAATGTGCTTCCCGCATTGCCCGCCGGCAGCCAGGACTTCCTCAAGACCGACATCACGGCTTTTTTGAGTCGCGCGCCGGATCCAGGCGCGGATTTCCAGTGTAGCGCCGAGTTCGTGCGATACAAGGCACGCAAAGAATTGCTGCGCCTCAAGGATATGCTGCTCGATTCGAGCCCGCAGCCCGCCGAGCCGCAATTCTGCTACGCCGTGCCCTTCGCGATCGATCCGGCTCTCCCCACACGTCGGATTGAGATTTACGGGTACGACTTCGATCGGGAGCCCATGCAGGTGCTCCTGATGAACAGCTATGGCTTCACGGATGTGACGTTTGCGGTGGTTACTCAAAGCCACTATCACATGACCCTGGAGCTCGAAAAGCACGGTCTCGAGGTGTCTCCCGAGAATCGGGTGCTCGCGCTGACGCTGCACCACATCATTCAGCACGCCATTCCCGTGATTCAACCAGACACGCGGCTCTGTGAGTCGCGGATCGAAGACATTCCAGCCGACAAAGTGATCGCATACGATCCGCCGTCGATCGTCGGCGGTCGAAGCTTCACGGTCGCCGGTGCCTCGGTGGTGGCGAACGCCGCGCTCGATTACGACTCCAACGTGGTCGATGCGACGATGTGTGTCACCGCCACAGCACCAGGCGAGGACCCGAACGCCGTCAGCGGGTGCGCCGGCGAATTTGTGTACACGAGCGAGTCAGGCCGGCTGATCGAGTGGGTGTCCGGCGACTTGCAGTCGCGCATCGCCTACACGAGCGGAAGCGGGGAGAAGGACGTCCGCAAGGGCGCGGGTCGTGGTCCTGTCGATCGATGGACATTCACGGCCGGGAGCCCGACGTCCCCGGCCGGCGCGGAGCCGGGGCTGGCCGTTCGTTTGCGCAAGCTACAGGTGGTGTCGACTCAAGTCGGCGGCGGTTGTGTTTCCCCGATCGCGTACTTGGAAGCGAGGCGAATGCGCGCGTTGAGCGCGGGTGTTGTCCGACGGTTGGATACCGAGCTGACCAAGGTTGACCGCGCTATCCTGAAACTGCGACCGCGGTTTGCAGGAACGGGAGGGTGATGATGGACACGCGAATCCGCGATGTGGCCATGCGCTGAACACAAACCGTCGCCACACCTGATTCCAGCTCCGGCCCCGAGCGAGCGTGAGCGAGCGATGGTGCCGGGGGTGGGAATCGAACCCACACGACCCTTTCGGGTCCCAGGATTTTAAGTCCTGTGCGTCTGCCAGTTTCGCCACCCCGGCGTGAGATGGGCGCCTAATCCTAACAACAACAACCGCGGATTGCTTCGACGTCCCCACGTTTGCAGCCCCGCGATTGTCCCCGCGATTTGTCCCTGCGACGTCGGGTGCTTTCCTTCAGTGCCTCGGTGAACGTCGCACGTGCGCAGGAATAGTGACTTCACGCTGCGGTCGTCCCGAGCGCGTCAATCATCCACGGGCCATCTGCGGGCCACGTGAAGCCGTTACCGGTGTTCATGCAACCAAGGTACGATGACGGGCGTCATGACGCTCATTTCGCGGCGCGCAATCTTCGAGGCCCTGATAGTCAACGTACTCGGCACGCGTCCCGTCATTGGGCAAACCCGCGTCCTGTCAAAACCAAGACCGCTGGCAAAAGACGCCGTGACGCACGACTGGACCGCCTTTCTTGGGCCGACGCACAACGCCACATCGACCGAGACGAGGCTGAGTCGAAACCTGCCGCCTCCGCTGATCTGGGAGTTCACCAGGGGCGCCGGCTACGCTTCGCCGGCGATCGCAGGCGAGCGGCTCGTGTTTCTCCATCGATTGGGCGACGAAGAGATCGTCGAGTGCCTGCACGCAGAGACGGGCGCGACCAACTGGCAGTTCCGCTATCACACCGATTTCGAAGATCGTTACGGATACAACAACGGCCCGCGATCGAGTCCGGTCATCGATGCCGCGCGTGTGTACTCGGCGGGCGCGCAAGGGCAGCTGCATTGCCTCGACCTGGGAACGGGAAAAGTGATCTGGAAACGCGACCTGGAAAAGGAGTATCGCGTCGCTCAGGATTTTTTCGGGACGGCTTCGACGCCCCTGATTGAGGGCCAGCTGTTAATCGTGAATGTCGGCGCGCCGGGCGGGCCGTGCGTCGTCGGGCTCGACAAGACGACCGGACGCGAGGTATGGCGGGCCGGCAAGGAGTGGGGGCCGAGCTACGCCTCGCCGGTTCCTGCGGTGGTCCACGGAAAGCGGCGCGTCTTCGTCTTTGCTGGAGGCGAATCGAATCCGCCGAGCGGCGGACTGATGTCGATCGATCCATCGACCGGTCGGGTCGATTTTGCCTTTCCATGGCGCAGCCGCTCGTATGAATCCGTCAATGCATCCTGTCCCGTCGTCTTCGAGAACAAGGTGTTTGTCTCGGCGAGCTACCGAACTGGAGGCGCGCTGATCGAGATTCGGCCCGACTTCTCTCACAGGCAGCTGTGGACGACGCAGGAGTTTGGATTGCATTTCAACACGGCGGTTCATAAGGATGGCTATCTGTACGGGTTTGATGGACGGAACGAGCCCGACGCATCGCTCGCGTGCGTCGACGCGGCAAGCGGCAAAGTCGTGTGGCGCGAAACGCCCGAATGGACGGAGACGATCGAGGTCCGCGGTCAGCGCCAACAACAGCTCGCCGGGACGTATCGGGGGTCGTTGCTGGCCGTAGATGGTCACTTCCTGTGTCTCGGCGAGCTCGGGCACCTGCTCTGGATGGATCTCACGCCGAAGGGATACAAGGAGCTGTCGCGTACGAGGCTGTTCGCGGCGCGCGAGTCGTGGGGCCTGCCGGTGCTGAGCCGCGGCCTGCTGTACGTCGCGCAGAACGCACGGGATATTCTGACTGGCGTTCGCCCGCGGCTGCTCTGTTACGACCTGCGGGCCTGAGGCATTACCGGACCGTCAAGATCGGTTACCATCTACGGGCACTGCTAAACCGCTAACCTGTTGTCGGTAAACGACTCAGCGTTTTGCGTCGTAGATACGTTCTGTACCGAGGGAATCCCAAACCTAATGAGACCTGCTTCTATCGATCTGACGCGATTTTTCTGCCTTTTTGCCAGCACGTTTCTTATAGCAACCGTCGTTGCAGCCCAGGAATCGCCGCAAGCGTCCTCCGAACGCCGGACGATCGTCGCCGAGCGCCTCGGTGTCAGCGAATCGATCACGCTCGATGGGCAGCTCGATGAAGCCGTGTGGCGCCGGGCTCCAATGGCTTCCGATTTCAGGCAAATCGACCCGGACAACGGGATGCCCGCAACGGAGCCGACCGAGGTCCGCATCGCGTTCGACTCGAACACGATCTATCTCGGCGTGGTCGCCTACGACTCTGAAGGCTCGGACGGGTTGACCCGGTATCAGAAGCGGCGCGACGAGTACCTCCAGTCGGACGACAAGGTCGTGTGGACAATCGACACGTTCCTTGACGGACGCAGCGGCTACTTTTTCGAGACGAACCCGTCCGGCGCGATGGCGGATGCGCTCATTGGCACCAACGGCCAGAACCGGCAATGGGACGGTATCTGGGACGAGCGCGTGAGCCGCAACGCGAATGGATGGGCGTTCGAGGTCGCCATCCCGTTTCGGACGCTGAACTTCAATCCGAACAGCGACACATGGGGCTTCAACATCTCGCGCAGCATCTCGCGGAAGAACGAGAACACAATCTGGATGGGCTGGTCCCGCAATCAGGGCATCCAGCGGATGACCAACGCCGGCCAGATCACCGGCCTCACCAACGTCACCCAAGGACACGGCCTCGACATCAAGCCGTACGTCCTGGGCACCGCGCAGGATGCGCCACTCCGAAACCAGAAGATGGGGGGCGACGGACAGGCCGGCGTTGATCTCTTCTTCAACCCGACCCCGGCGCTGCGCACGAACCTGACCCTCAATACCGACTTCGCGCAGACCGAGGTCGATCAGCGGCAGGTCAACCTCACGCGTTTCTCGCTGCTCTATCCCGAGAAACGCGACTTCTTCCTCGACGGCTCGACCTTCTTCGACTTCGCAAGCCCGGGCGCCAGTGGCGGCGGTAATTTCCGTGCAGCGGATACCGGCAGCGACCTCATCATCAACCCCTTCTTCAGCCGCCGCATCGGTCTAAGCGACACTGGCGACCCGCAGAAGATCCTGTACGGCACGAAGGCCACTGGTCAGCTTGGCGGCGAGGACGTCGGTGTGCTTCACGTACGGACGGGCGACGACAACGGGCTGATCGGCGAGGACTTCACGGCGGCGCGGCTCAAGCACCGCCTCTTCCAGCAGTCGTACGTCGGCGCCATGTATACGCGACGCGATCCGGGCGCGAGCCAGCTCGACCCGCGCCACACCGTGGGCGTCGACTTCCGCCTGGCGACCTCGACATTCCGCACGGACCAGAACCTGTCGGTGAACGGCTGGTACATCAACGGCACGCAGCCGGGCATCACCAAGGGGACGGAGGCATACGGCGCGAGCCTCGGCTTACCGAACGACAAGTGGAACCTGAATTTCGACGTGCGCTCGGTCGGGCAGAACTTCAATCCGGCGGTGGGCTTTGTGACGCGGAACGCATACCGCCGCTACGTGCCGATGATGACGTACAGCCCGCGTCCGACCAACAACACGGTCGTGCGCCAGTTCAACTTCAAGGTTCTCGGTGATGTGCAGACGACGCTCGACAATACGAAAATCGCGAGCAACCTCACGATTCAGCCATTCCAGGTCGAAATGGCCGCGGGCGACCAGTTCGGCGTTCAGATCACGCCGCGCAGCGAACGGCTCGATTCACTGTTCAGCATCAACATCTCCCCCGGCCGCCGGGTGACGCTGCCGATTGGCGCCCGCTACGACTTCCTCCGTTACCAGGTCAATTGGCGGACGGCGAACCGCCGCAAGGTTGCCTTCGAAGGCCGGTACGAGGCAGGCGACTTCTATGCGGGCACGCGCGACGAGTTCGTCACCAACGTCACGTTCAGAATCCTGCCCGGCATCTTCGTCTACACCGCCGCGGAACTGAACAAGATCACGCTGCCCGAGGCGTCGTTCACCACGCGCCTGTTCCGCGTCGTCCCTGAACTGCAGTTCACGCCGTTCTTGACCTGGGTCAACAACGTCCAGTACGACACGGTGAGCGGCGTCGCCGGATGGCAGTCGCGATTCCGATGGATTGTGAAGCCCGGCAACGACATTTACGTCGTCTACACCCACAACTGGCTGGACGATCCGCTGCTGGCGCAATTCGCCACGCAGGATCGCCGACTCTCGACGAAGGCTCTTTACACCTATCGTTTTTAGGCCGTATTTGCGGGGGTGCCCCGCCATATCTGTAGGAAGAGCCTTGTCGGGCTTGCCAATAATCTTAGCCAGTTACGCTCAGATTTGTAGCGCCGGCCGGACCCGGTATGCTGGATGGAGCCTCGCTGCCCGTGTTCCGTCGAAAGGTCGATCAGCGAGACATCCGCTTGCCAGGTGAACGAGTCAGGCGCGCCAACGCCTTCTCTTCGGGCCACACACCCTCATACCGTGTCAGCCTTCACCTGGCCGGCCCGGCCGGCGGCTTCACGCCGCCGGCTGTCGGCCGTCTAACCACGAAATCTCTACTTTTGTTCTTCGTGTCCTTCGTGCGCTTCGTGGTTAGTGTACCGTCGTCGCGGCGGCGCGTTCTGAATCCATCACGCGCTGAATCATCCCCGTCAACTGGCTCTCGGGAATATCGAACGGCCCGCCGATGACGGCGCCGAGCGTCATCTCGAGGGCAATCACCACACCGCCCGATTCGAACGGATTCACAATCCAGCTGAACCCACGCAGCCCCACCGGCCGGTCCTCCGGGACGTCCGGATGCTTCGCGCGATCGATGGCGCGCAGCATCCCGATGAGCACAGCGGCCACGTCTCCCTCGGTCCAGGCTCGCGGCTCGCGCGCGACCAGTGAAATCAGCTGCGTTGTCGCGTGGTTGTCGCCGCGCAGCCAGATGTCCACTTGGAAATCCATTGGCGCCCAGTGTACATTGACCGCCGCACACGCGTCATGTCTCGAGCAAAGACCGTCGCCGTCCTCCTCATCGTCTCGCTGTTCATCCTGCTCCCGCTGTACGAGCTCGCGGACATCGGCGAGCAGTGGCCGCACGACGGCGACATTGTCCAGGTCGTACTCTTCGGGCTCTTCATCGCAAGCCTCTCAATCCTGTGCCGCGGTGTTGCCTGTGCGCGCCTGCCGCTGAAACGGTCCTGGATCTCCAAGCTTCCTGCAACGAGGGCCGACCTCCGAACACTGGTTGCTCCCCACGATCGCTCCTCACTCTTCCTGATCTTCTGCGACCTGCGCGTCTAGCAGACCCCACTCCCCTTTTTCAATCGAGTCCGGATTCCGCCTTCCGCCTTCGCGCTAAAGCGAGACAAGTCGCGCTTCGCGCAACGGCGAGACAAGTCGGCGAGACAAGAGGGCGACGCGGAGATGTGTGTTTTTCAGGGGTGAGCCTCATGAAACGGTGGGTTTTTGCTCTGATTGCGGCACTCGTTGTCGCTCAGGCCGCGCGCGCACAAGGCGTCGGCACTTTGATCGTGTCCGTCCACGGCAAGGACGGCCCGGTCGCTCAAGCCGAGGTACAGGCTGGACCCGTGACCCGTATGACGGGAGCCGACGGCAACGTCACCATCCTCCTTCCGCCTGGTCCCATCGACGTCGTCGTGACGCGAACGGGGTTCGACCCCGGGGCCGCGCAAGTGGAGATTCGCGTTGGGATGGAATCCCGGATCGATGTCGCGCTGGAGCCGCAATCGGAGCTCGAGGAAAACGTCATCGTCTCCGCAACGCGCGCCGAGCAGCGCATCGATGATGTGCCCCTCCGCGTTGAGGTGGTCCCGAACGAAGAAGTCCAGGAGAAGATCGCGATGGCGCCGGGAGACGTCTCGATGCTGCTGGCCGAAACCAACGGCCTGCGCGTCCAGACAACCTCGCCGTCGCTTGGCGGTGCGAGTGTCCGGATCCAGGGTTTGAGCGGGCGGTACACGCAGGTCCTGTCCGACGGGCTTCCACTCTACGGCGCCCAGTCGGGCTCGGTTGGCATCCTCCAGATTCCGCCAATGGATCTCCAGCAGGTGGAAGTGATCAAGGGAGTCGCGTCCGCGCTGTATGGCATGTCGGCCATTGGCGGCGTCGTCAACCTCGTCTCACGGCGCCCGCGCGCCGGTGCACCAGAGCACGAGCTTCTGATCAATCGAACGAGTCATGACGGCACCGACGCGGCGCTCTGGCTCGCCCAGCCAGTCAACGATCGGTGGGGCTACAGCGTGCTCGCGGGGCAGCATTGGCAGGCACGGTCCGACCTCGACGACGATGGTTGGACGGATCTTCCGATGTTTCGCCGCACCCAGGCGCGGCCACGTGTGTCGTGGGACAACGGCAGCGGGCGATCGATCCTTGCGACCGTGGGCGCGCTCAGGGAAGTCCGCCGCGGCGGCACCATTCCCGGCAGGACCACGCCCGATGGACGTCCACACCCTGAGAATCTTGAGACGCGACAGTTCGACGGCGGCTTCGTGGGCCGGTTCCTGATCTCGGGTGGACGCGTCGTCTCGATCCGGAGCAGCAGCGTGACACAGCGCCACGATCACGCGTACGGGAGCGTGATCGAGCGGGATCGATCGGGGACGCTCTTCGGGGAAACGTCGCTAACCGGCACGGCTGGCCGCAACACGTGGGTCGGCGGCGCCGCGCTGCAGCGCGATTCGTTTCGCTCGCTCGACGTGCCTCGCTTCGACTACACCTACACGATACCCGGCGTGTTCGCGCAGGATGATTACGCCGTGGCTCGCTGGCTCACAGCGTCCGCGAGCGCGCGCGTGGACGTGCACAGCGAGTTCGGGACGTTCTTCAGCCCGCGACTCTCGCTTCTCTTCCGGCCCTCCAGCCAGTGGACGGCGAGAGTCTCAGGCGGGGAGGGTCACTTCGCGCCCTCGCCGTTCACGGAAGAAACCGACGCAACCGGACTGACGCCTCTTGCACCACTGGGCCACCTCGAGCCCGAGCGTGCCGGCAGCATCTCCACCGACGTCACGTGGCGTAAGGTCCCGTTCGAGATCACGACCACGGTCTTTCACTCGCGCATCGCGAACGCGCAGATGTTTCGCCAGCTCGAAAGCGGGCCATACGCCGGGCGGATCGTCAACGCGGAGGAACCGTCCCGCACGACCGGCACGGAGTTCATCGCTCGATATCACACGGAAAGTGTCGACGTCATCGTGACGCACATGTACCTGCGCGCGACCGAGGTCGGCGAGGACGGCACAGGCCGCCAGGAGGTGCCTCTCAACCCACGGCAGAGCGCGTCGTTCGACCTTCTGCTGAAAATGGGCCCCGGGAGGCTCGGCTTCGAGGTCTTCTACACGGGAAAGCAGACACTCGAGGACGACCCTTATCGATCGCGGAGCCGTCCGTACGTCCTGTGGGGAATTTTGTACACGCATCGCGTCGGACCGGCGCTCTTGTACGTGAACACTGAAGACCTCAGCGATGTGCGGCAGACGAAGTACGAGCGGCTACTGCGGCCTGCCCGACTGCGAGATGGACGATGGTCAACCGATGCGTGGGCGCCACTGGAGGGGCGAGCACTGAACGCGGGATTGCGATTCCGTTTTTAGCGTAGGCCACAAAAACGGATTGGCCACAAAGGACACAAAGATCTCAAAGGAAAAACATAGTGACCTTTGTGAGCTTGAGGCTGGGTCATTTCCGTGGACACCTTAGCTGGCGCAGAATGCGCCGAGGAGTTCCGGATGGCCCAGCGTCGGCGCCCCACGTACAGCCCTGAGTTTAAAGCGGAGGCCG
>Ga0070699_100003857_pt1 | contig 13253 bp, 13 predicted proteins | sample KBSK1503metaG_FD_65473 | JGI IMG/M metagenome (GOLD analysis project Ga0070699, IMG submission 65473) | Corn, switchgrass and miscanthus rhizosphere microbial communities from Kellogg Biological Station, Michigan, USA - KBS K1-50-3 metaG | ecosystem: Host-associated > Plants > Roots >...
CTCGAGCTCTCGCTGCCGATCTCGACGCGGACGCTGGAGCGCATCGCCTGCGACGCCACCATCTCCCGGGTGCTGCTGGCGGACTCGATGGTGATCGACGTCGGCCGGGCGACGCGAGTCAACTCGGCGCCGAGGCGGCGGGCGCTGCGGGTGAGAGATCGGGGCTGCCGGTTCCCGGGCTGCGACCGGGCGGCCAGCTGGTCGACCCCGCATCACATCATTGCCTGGTCGCGGGGCGGCCCGAACAACCTGGCTAATGAAGTCCTCCTCTGCTACTACCACCATCGCCTCGTGCATGAGGGCGGGTGGCAGGTGATCAAAGCCGGGCGCGAGTTCCGATTCCTGCCGCCGGAGCGGGTGGTCATGAGACGAGCGCGAGGGCCAGGGATACGCTGGGCCGCATAGGCCGTCCCGCCTGGTCTGGCGACACACTAGGATTCCGGACGTGACGATCAAGTTCGCTGAGCGCATGTCGCGCCTCGGGACCGAGAGCGCATTCGAGGTGCTGGCCAAGGCTCGGCGCCTGGAATCGGAGGGGAAGCAAATCGTGCACCTCGAGATCGGCGAGCCCGACTTCGCCACGCCGGACAACATCGTCGAGGCCGGGATCTCGGCCATGCAGAACGGCTACACGCACTACACGCCGGCGAGCGGGATTCTCGAGGCGCGGCAGGCCGTGGCCGAGTTCGTGACCCGCATGCTCAACACCGAGGTGGACGCCGGCGAGGTCGTGCTGGTGCCGGGCTCCAAGAACGTCCTGCTCTTCACGCTCTTCGCGTGCATCGAGCCAGGCGACGAGGTGATCCTCCCCGACCCCGGCTACCCCGCATATGCCTCGCAGGTGAGCTTCATCGGCGCGGTGCCGAAGGTCGTCACGCTGCGCGAGGAGACGGGATTCCGGATGGACCTCGACGAGCTCGAATCGCTCGTGACGCCGAAGACGCGGATGCTGATCATCAACACTCCGCAGAATCCGACGGGCGGGGTGCTCACGGACGAGGATGTTCGCTTCGTGTGCGAGCTCGCGCAGCAGCATGGCCTGCTCGTCGTCTCCGATGAGATCTACAGCCAGCTCGTTTACGGCTTCCACCACGTCTCGCCCCTTTCGCAGCCGGGCATGCGCGAGCGCACGGTCTTGATGGACGGCCTTTCGAAGTCCTATGCGATGACCGGGTGGCGCCTTGGTTATGCGGTCGCGCCGAAGGCGCTAGCGGCGAAGCTCGACCAGCTGATGATCAACTCGTCATCGTGCGCGGCCGGCTTCACGCAGATGGCAGCGATCGAGGCCCTGGCGGCGCCGGAATCGGCGCATGCGGTCACGCGGATGGTCAAGGTGTTCGAGCACCGGCGCAACCTGGTCGTCGACGGCCTCAACGACATCCCGGGCGTGCGATGCACGCGGCCACAGGGTGCGTTCTACGCGTTTCCGAACATCGAGGGGACTGGATTCGACGAGCGCGAGCTGGCCGACCGGCTGCTGGGCGAGGCCGGGGTTGCTGTTCTGCCGGGGACGGCGTTCGGCGCCGCCGGCAAGGGCTTCATACGCATCGCTTACACGCAGTCGGAGGACGAGCTGTCACGCGGCCTGCAGCGGATCAGGGATTTCATCTCGGCCCACCGCCCTTAAATGAAATAGAGCCGGGCGCACCGGCGCCCGGCCCTTTGGAAGGGATTGGGTCTCCTATCAGTCGCCGCTCCCGGATTCCGTTTCCGTCTCCGTCTCGTGCGTGGTGGCGGGCTGTGTTTCGGTCTCCGTCTCAGGGGTCTCGGTCTCCGTCTCGTCGGTGTCGGCGTCAGTGTCGGCGGCTTCGCCCTGCGCCTCGGCCGCTTGCTCCGCGGCCTCTTGCTGGTGCACGTCGGCCGTCAGCTCCGCCGCCTCCGCGGCAGCATCCGCGTCGACGTCCGCGCCGGCCTGCTCTGTCGATGTGGCCACGCCCGTTAGGGGCATGAGGCTTCCTCTCGAGGACATGTGGGTTTGATGCGCTCCGGCAGACGAGACGACGAGGACCACGCCCGCGACCGCGGCGAATCCTGCGACACCGAGCTTCCCGAATCGACTCCTGAGCATGCTTACCTCCCTGTGGTGGCCCGAACCGGGCAACTCTGATAACGCTGCCGCGGGGCGATGTAGGAACTTCATGAGTCCGACGGGGAGGGAGACGGCGAAGGAGCCGGGGGCTCCGACCCTGAGTGCTCGCCGTCTGAGCCGGGGCTGGGCGTTTCGGCCGGCTCCGGCGAGGGGGTGGCCGACGCTTCGGGCGACTCGACCGGCTGCGAGTGGTTTTCACCGCCTGAGGGCGCACGCGGTGGCGGGTTCGTTTGTGCGTTCGGAGACGTCGCCGGCGAGGGAGAAGGGCTCGGCGGGCCGACGTGTGTCACGTTCTCGACGGTGGTCACCCAGACGGCCGGATCGGGACTCCCGGAGACCGCCGACGCAGCCACCAGCAGCACCGCGACGGCGCCCGCGACCACGAGCGCGGGCTTCATACCGGCAAACCGGCGGTACACGGTCCGCGGTTGGCTGTAGCGGGCGCTGGAAGGCAGAGGCGTCGGACCCTCGAGGCGGTCCAGCTCCGCCCTCAGCCGCGCGTCGAAATCAGGCCCGAGTTGATCTGTCATGTGTGCGTGTTTCGGCCGATCCTTAGAGGACAACGATTCAGCGGCTTCAAGTGGGAAGGGGCTTCTGATCTTGGCCGAGGAGGATTCGCATCCTCTCGCCGGCGACGCGCAGCCTCTTGTTGACCGTCCGCTCCGAGACGCCGATCGCGGCGGCGATCTCGCGGTTGTTGTAGCCGTGGTAGTGCCGCAGGACCAACGCCGCCCGCAGCTTCGGCGGCAGCGTGCGGAGCGCTGCCGACAGCTCTCGGTCCAGGGCGACCTCGGCCGGATCAGGGCCGCCGCCCGGTCGGCCCAGCCGCCGCAGAATCACTCCGATGCTGCGCAGGTTCGCCTTCCGCTGATAGGACACCGCCGTGTTGATGGCGATCCTGTGCAGCCACGCCTCGGCGGGCGCATCCGGGCGCCACCTGGACCAGGCCCGAAAAGCCAGCACGAACGCGTCCTGCGCGCAATCCTCGGCCGCCGCGGGATCGCCGAGGACCGCAACCAACGTCCGGTAGATCTTTGGATAGCTCGCGCGATACAGGCGATCGAAGTCGTCGCGCGAACCGGGCTCATACGCCGGCCGCTCCGATTCGGCCTTGCCCCGCACGATGGGAATAACGGCAAAGGGTACACAGCCCGGCGGCGCCGGCCGGCGGGACTATATTGGGCGCCATGGACGACGGCAGCGTCCGCCTGACCCAGCCGCTGGTAAGGGAAGGGGGCCGGCTCCAGCCCGCTTCGTGGGACGAGGCGCTTACCCAGGCGGCCCGCGGGTTTGAGCGTGCGAGAGCCTCCGGTCCGAACGCCTTCGGCATGTTCAGCTGCTCGAAGACCACGAACGAGATGAACTTCATCGCCCAGAAGTTCACGCGCACGGTCCTGGGCAGCAACAACGTCGACAGCTGCAACCGGACTTGACACGCCCCGAGCGTCGTCGGTCTGGCGACAGTGTTCGGAGCCGGGGGCGGAACGTCTTCATACCGCGAGGCTGAAGAGACGGACCTCGTCCTGCTCTGGGGCTCGAACGCGCGCGAGACCCATCCGATCTTCTTCCATCACCTGCTGCGAGGAGTCCGCAACGGAGCGCGGCTGGTGGCGGTCGACCCGCGCCGCACGAGCTCGGCCGAATGGGCTGACCTGTGGCTGGGCCTCGACGTCGGCAGCGACATCGCGCTGGCCAACGCCATCGCGCGAGAGATCATTCACTCCGGCTTCGCGGACACGGAGTTCATCCGCCGCGCCACCACCGGTTACGACGAGTACGCGAGCTGCGTGGAGGCGTACACGCTGGAGCGTGCCGAGGCCGAGACCCGCGTGCCGGCGAGCGCGATCAAGGAGGTCGCGCACGCGTACGGCCGCGCCGATCGGGCCATGATCTGCTGGACGCTCGGCATCACCGAGCACCACAACGCCGTCGACAACGTGCTCGCGCTCATCAACCTTGCGCTCCTCACGGGCAAGGTCGGACGCTACGGTTGCGGGCTCAATCCCCTGCGCGGCCAGAACAACGTGCAGGGGGGCGGCGACATGGGCGCGATCCCCAACCGCCTGCCGGGCTTCCAGGATCTCGAGGACCCGGCGAAGAGGGCGCCGTTCGAGAAGGCGTGGAAGGCGTCCATACCGCCCAAGCGCGGCTATCACCTCAGCCAGATGTTCGAGTCGATGGATCACGGCGAGATGCGGGCCGTGTACATCGTCGGCGAAAACCCCGCGCGGTCCGAGGCCGACCAGACGCGAGCCGTGCGCCTGCTCGGCGGCCTCGAGCACCTCGTCGTCCAGGACATCTTCCTCACGCAGACCGCCGAGCTCGCGCATGTGGTGCTGCCGGCCGCGGCGGGATGGGCGGAGTCAGACGGAACGGTCACCAGCAGCGAGCGCCGCGTGCAGCGAGTGCGGCGAGCGCTCGAGCCGCCAGCGGGAGCCCGCGACGACATCCTGATCATCTGCGACATCGCGCGGCGGCTCGGTCACGACTGGGGGAACCCGACCGCGGAGCAGGTATGGGACGAATGCCGCAGCCTTTCTCCGATGCACGCCGGCATGTCCTATGCGCGGCTCGATGAGCTGGGCGGCATTCAGTGGCCATGTCCCGACGAGACGCACCCGGGGACGCAGTTCCTGCATGGGCGGTTGTGGCAGGACCCTGTTGAAGGTCCGCGTGCCCCTTTCAGCGTCGTCGAGAACGATCCGCCCGTGGACACGCTGACGGATGAATTTCCCATCCGACTGACCACCGGGCGGCGGCTCGACTCCTTCAACACCGGAGTGCAGACCGGTGCGTACAGCTCGCCGCTGAGGGAGCGCGAGGCGCTGCTCCTTTCGCCCGTCGACGGCGCGCGCCTTGGGATCGTCGATGGCGAGCGGGTGTGCGCGAGCTCGAGGCGCGGATCCATCGAGGTGCCGGTGCGTTTCGACGCCACGCTTCGGCCCGGTCTTGCGTTCCTTACGCTGCACTTTCCCGACCAGGTGGCCACAAACGTCCTCACCATCGACGCGACGGATCCCAAGTCGGGCACCGCCGAGTTCAAGGCGAGCGCCATCCGAGTCGACAAGATCGCCACGGTTCCCACCACGTAATTGGACATCCGCACCAGTGGGGGACCGCCTTCGGCCGCGGAGGTCGCCGCCGTCGATGTCGTCCTGGGGCCACCCGAATCGTTGTGGGAGGGCGGCGAGCGGACGCCGGGCGACGACCACCTCGCGCACGGCGGGCACGCGTCGCGACTGAAGCGCCACCTTCTGCTGCCGGTGCTGCATGGGCTCCAGGACGAGGTCGGATGGATCAGTCGCGGCGGCCTGGAGTACGCGTGCCGCCGCCTGAACGTACCGCCGGCGGAGGCCTTCGGTGTGGCGAGCTTCTACGACCGCTTTGCGCTCGACGAGCAGCCGCCGCTCACGGTCGCCGTGTGCGACGACATCGCATGCAAGTGCGCGGGCGCCGACGACCTCTGCCGCGAGCTCGAGGCGGCGGTAGGCCCTGCCGGCACGGCCAAGCGCGGCGCCGTGTGGCGCCGCAGCCCGTGCCTCGGACTCTGCGAGCGGGCGCCGGCCGCTCGAGTCGAACGGACCGGCCGCGGCGCCAATCACGCTGAGGGCCGCCTGGCGCCGGCCTCGTTGGATGCGGTCAGTGCGATCCTGGGCGGTGCAAGCTGGCAGGTAGATGACGTGCTGCCGATGCCTCAGCCGCCGAACGACCGGAGGCTCCTGCGCCGGATCGGGATCGTTGACCCGGAGAGCATCGACAGCTACCGCGCGCACGGCGGCTACGACGCGCTGCGCCGTGCGCTCGAGCTGGGCCCTGAGGGTGTCATCCGCGAGGTCACCGAGGCCAGGCTGCTCGGTCGCGGCGGCGCCGCCTTCCTCACCGGCCGCAAGTGGGACGCGGTCGCTCGCGCACCCGTACGTCCACACCACCTGGTATGCAACGCCGACGAATCCGAACCGGGGACGTTCAAGGACCGCGTCCTCATGGAGGGCGATCCGTTCGCCGTCATCGAGGCGATGACGATCGCCGCGATCGCCACCGGCTGTGAGCACGGCTACCTGTACGTCCGCACCGAATATCCGCTGGCGCGAAAGAGAATCGAGAACGCCGTCGCGCGGGCGCGCGACCATGGCTATCTCGGCGGCGACGTGGCCGGCTCCGGCCTGGCCTTCGACGTCGAGGTGAGGCGGGGCGCGGGGGCCTACATTTGCGGCGAGGAGACTGCGCTCTTCAACTCGATCGAGGGGAGGAGGGGAGAGCCGCGGAACAAACCGCCGTTCCCGGTCCAGGTGGGCCTTTTCGGCAAGCCCACGCTGGTCAACAACGTGGAGACCCTGGTCAACGTGCTCGACATCCTGGGCGATGGCGGGGCGGCGTTCGCCGCCACCGGCACACCGGAATCCACGGGCACGCGCCTTTTCTGCCTGTCCGGCCACGTCCGCCGCCCGGGCGTTTACGAGGTGCCGATGGGCACGACCCTGCGCGCCTTGATCGAGCAGGCGGGCGGCCTGCGCGAGGGAAGGAGCCTGCGGGCCGTGCTGCTTGGCGGCGCTGCCGGCTCGTTCGTCACCGAGAGCCAGCTCGACGTGCCGCTGAGCTTCGAAGGCACGCGCGCCATCGGGGCGACGCTCGGCTCGGGTGCGGTGATGGTTCTCGACGACACCGCCGACCTCGAGGCGATCCTGCTGCGCATCGCGCGCTTCTTCCGGCACGAGTCGTGCGGCCAGTGCGTCCCGTGCCGGGTCGGCACCAAGCGGCAGGAGGAGATCCTGCAGCGGCTGCTGGCCGGCCCGAAACCTCATCGCAATGGTGACGTCGCGCTGCTCGCCGACATCGCGCAGGCGATGCGCGACGCCTCCATTTGCGGGCTCGGCCAGACCGCGGCGAGCGCAATTCAGTCGGCTGTGATCCAGCTCGAGGTGCTGCATGGCTAGTCCCGTTTTCGTCGGCGCGCCCCGGCGGATGCTCCAGGTGAGCATCGACGGCCAGGACGTGCAGGTGATGGAAGGGATGACGATCCTCGATGCCTGCAGGCAGGCGCACATCGACACGCCCACGCTGTGCAACCTCGAGACCCTGACCCCAGTAAATGTCTGCCGGGTTTGCGTGGTCGAGATGGAGGGATCACGAGTCCTGGTGCCCGCATGCTCGCGCAAGGCCGAGGCCGGTATGAAGATCCTCACCGACTCCGATCGGGTGCGCCACAGCAGGCGCCTTGTGCTCGAGCTGCTGGCGTCGTCGGTCGACATGTCCTTGTGCTCGGCCGAGGTGCATGGGTGGATGTCGCGATACCGCGCAGAGCCGCAGCGCTTCGGACCTGAGGCTGCCACCGTGGCGCAGCCTGTGAAGGTCGACAACGACCTGTACGTGCGCGATTACTCGCGCTGCATCCTCTGCTACAAGTGCGTCGAAGCCTGCGGGGTAGACGCGCAGAACACCTTCGCCATCGGCGTCGCCGGCCGCGGGTTCGATGCTCACATCTCCACCGAGTTCACGACGCCCCTCCCCGACTCCGCATGCGTCTACTGCGGCAACTGCATCGGCGTCTGCCCGACCGGCGCGCTCATGTTCAAGAGCGAGTACGACATGCGCCAGGCGGGCACTTGGGACGAGGCACGCCAGCAGGTGACCGAGACGGTGTGCCCCTACTGCGGGGTCGGCTGCATGCTCGAGCTGCACGTGCAGGACAACTCGATCGTGAAGGTGACCTCACCGCTCGACCACAGCGTGACCTCGGGCCACCTCTGTGTGAAGGGACGATTCGGGTTCCAGTTCGTCCAGCGCCGCGGCCGCGACTGACCTCAGGCGGCGGCGGGTTCGATGGCGACCGTGACCGTGATGTGGTCCTGGATGACGGGCAGCCAGGGGACCGCCGGCTTCACGATGATGTCGACGGTGGTGCCGGGAGCCAGCTGCTCGAGCTGATGCCGGGCAGCGTCGACGCGCAGTCCTTTGATGCGGGCCCTGAGCTCGTCGGCCGTCGCGCTGGGCACGACGACCCCGATCGCAATGCCGTTGATGGCGACGTCGCCACCGGTGTTGGGCTGCCTTTGCACCTGGTAGCTGATCACCAGCGGATCTGAGGTCAGCTTGAATCCCCTGGGCAATTTCTGGTCCAGCGCGGCGCGCATGAGGGCATCAGCCTTGCCCTGGGAGAAGGCCGTAGCGGTCAGAGAGCCGGTGATCGTCATCGTGAACGACGTCACCTGGTCGCCGATTTTGTGGTCGCTGTCGACCTTGAACGTGGGCTGGCCGTCGACCAGGTAGTTGAGGCCTTCCGCCTGAGCCTGAAGCGACGCGTTGAGGTCCAGCGCGACCCGGGCGACCAATGCGGACTGGACCTGCTCGAAGTCCGACGGCTGGATCACGTGCGACGTCGAGGCATCGGCGCCGCCGGTGATCGGCTGTGGGTTCTGGACTTTGGTGTTGGCGATCGCCGGGTCGATCACGGTCACCGTGTTGGCGGCCGTGTTGCCGGCCTTGCCCTGCAGCAGGGCACGCACGAGGACGGACACCGATGAGCTGCTCGACGAGGCCATCGGCCCGCGGACCAGCGTCTGGTATGCGGTCCCGGAGGCTGTCTTCACCACGGTGCCCACGGGTATCTCGCTGGGGCAGGGAGCGCATGTGAACAGGACCACCCCGGTGGCGTAAGCGGGCGTCGTCACGACCGTGCTCGCGGTGCCCTGCTGGCTGTCGGTGACGTTGGCGTTGAGGGTCGTCGTCACCAGGTCGCGACCCTGCGGGCCGCCTTTCAGGGTCACGTTGGCGATGAGCTTCGAGGCCGGCACCGAAACGCTGACCGTGGCCGTCTCCATGATCACGAGACTGCCCAGCGCTGCCGCGAGCACCACGACGGCGCTCAGGATGTAGGCCGGCACGAGCGCCTGATGGGACCCCATCGCAGAGGTAAACGATAGACGAGCGCCGCAGGTTATCCGGCGTCGATAATGGGGTGGCCATGCCGATCGTGTGGACCGACGTCCCTGAGGCCAACGAGCTCCTCGAGACCGATCCGCTCGCCCTCCTGATCGGCCTCGTTCTCGACCAGCAGGTCAAGATGGAAAAGGCGTTCCGCGGGCCTTACGACCTGAAGCAGCGGCTTGGCGGTCTCGACGCCCGCGAGATCGCGGCCATGGACCCGGCCGCGCTGGTCAAGGTGTTCCGCGAGCGACCCGCCCTGCACCGATTCCCCGGCAGCATGGCTGCTCGGGTCCAGGCGCTGTCCCAGGTCGTCGTCAACGACTACGGAGGCGACGCCGGCGCCGTGTGGAGAGACGCGCGCGACGGAGACGACCTCGCCGCCCGCATCAAGAAGCTTCCGGGCTTCGGCGACATGAAGGTGAAGATCCTGGTCGCCGTGCTGGCCAAGAAGTTCGACGTCAAGCCGGCGGGCTGGGAAAAGCACGCGGCCCACTGGCATACGGTGGCGGACGTCGATTCGGAAGAGTCGATGGCCGAGGCGCGCCAGGTGAAGCGGGAGATGAAGGCAGGCAAGCAGCCCTGACCCCCACCCCCGCGGGGATCGCTGTGCGATCCCGGCGGGACCTCCCCGCGTGGCGGGGAGGCTCTGATACCCTTCACGTTCTGGTCCGGCCCGAGCAAGGGACTCGGGCGGAAGTTCTAGTCGAGACGAGGATGAGATGAGTAAAGAGTGCACACCCACCCGGGAGGAATCCCGGGCGCTGGCCGATGACCATGCCCTCATCCCGGTGTACCGGGAATTGCTGGCCGACATGCTCACCCCTGTCCGCGCCTACTCGCTGCTGTGCCCGCCGGAATCCCCCGGCTTCCTACTGGAGAGCGTCGAGGGCGGTGAGCGGCTCGCCCGCTATTCGTTCATCGGCTACCAGCCCCGGCAGCTCGAGCTGGGCGATGGCGATCCTCTACCCGCGCTGAGGTCGGTCGCAGCCGAGCGGACGATGCCCGGGATCCCACGGTTCCATGGCGGAGCGGTCGGCTACATAGGCTACGAGGCGGCCAGGCACTTCGAACGGCTTCCGGTGGCCGCCGGCGCGCCGCCGCCGATGCCGGAATCCGCCTTCCTCCGCGCAGAAGATCTCGCGATCTTCGACCACGTCACCCGCCGGCTGCGGCTGCTCACGATCCACCGGCCGGATCGGGAGGACTACGACAACGCGGTCGCGCGCATCGACGAAATGGAAAGGCGGCTGGCGTCGGATGCGGTGGCAGCGCCCGCGCCAGGACCAGACGGCGGGACCTGGGAGCCGAACATGACGCCGGGGCAGTTTCACGCGATGGTCGACGCCGCTCGGGAGCACATCCTGGCGGGCGACGCGTTCCAGGTCGTGGTCTCGCAACGCTTCCGCAAGCACCTGGCCGCGAGCCCGTTCGATGTCTACCGCTGCCTCCGCGCCATCAACCCTTCGCCCTACATGTTCTTCCTGTCACTCGGGGGCAACCGCCACGTGGTCGGCACGTCGCCCGAGAAGCTCGTCCAGGTCGAAGGCAGTCGTGTGGAGACCCGGCCGCTCGCGGGTACACGCCGCCGGGGCGCCGATCCCGCCGATGATGCGAGGTTGGAGAAAGAGCTTTTGAACGACCTGAAGGAACGCGCGGAGCACGTGATGCTGGTGGACCTGGGCCGCAACGACGTCGGCCGCGTGGCGAGGCCGGGCACCGTCAGCGTCGAGCGCTTGATGGAGGTGGAGCGCTATTCGCACGTCATGCACATCTCGTCGACCGTCAGCGGCGAGCTGAAGGACGGCTGCACATCGCTGGATGCGCTGCGCGCGGCGTTTCCGGCCGGCACCGTGTCTGGCGCCCCCAAGATTCGCGCGATAGAGATCATCGCCGACCTCGAGCCGGACCAGCGCGGCGTGTATGCCGGGTCTCTTGGCTACGTGAGCTTCGGCGGCAACCTCGACATGGCGATCACATTGCGAACGATCGTCGTCGCCGAAGGCATCGCCTACGTCCAGGCCGGCGCGGGGGTGGTCGCCGACTCGCGCCCAGAGCGCGAGTTCGAGGAGACGCTGGAAAAAGCCGGCGCCATGTTCAAGGCGGTCGAGATGGCGGAGGAGATGTGACGGGCAATCCCCCTACCCCCAGGCTCGCCGTCATCGACAACTACGACTCCTTCACCTACAACCTCGTGCAGTACTTCGGCGAGCTCGGTGTGGAGCCGGCGGTGTTTCGCAATGACGAGGTCACGGTCTCGGAGCTGGGCGCCTACGACGGCTTGATCATCTCGCCCGGACCGGGCACGCCTGACGACGCGGGTGTCTCCAACGACGCCATCAAGGAGCTCAGCGGGAAGGTGGCGATCCTCGGCGTGTGCCTTGGCAACCAGTGTCTCGGCCAGTCATTCGGCGCCAGGGTCGTGCGCCACGAGCCCGCGCATGGCAAGACCTCGTGGATCCGCCACGACAACTCGGGCGTGCTGGCGGGGGTCGCGGACCCGTTCGAGGCGACGCGGTATCACTCTCTGATCGTCGAACGGGCCTCGCTGCCCGCCGAGCTGATCGTGACCGCGTGGACGAATGACGGCACGATCATGGGCCTGCGGCACGTTCGCCATCCGACGTACGGGGTGCAGTTCCACCCGGAATCGGTCCTGACGAAGGAGGGCAAGAAGATCCTCAGCAACTTCATCCGGCGCGCGTCAAGGAACGGGTCGTGATCGAGGCAATCGCCAAGCTGGATCCCCACCCCTACCCCTCCCCACGAGTGGGGAGGGCGTTTAGGTGCTGCGGCGATGATTGAGTCGATCGCCAAGTTGGTGAGGTGTGAGTCTCTGAGCGAGGCCGAGGCATCGGCTGCCTTCGAGATGATCATGCGCGGCGACGCCACGGCGGTCCAGATCGCCGGCTTCATCGTCGCGCTGCGCATGAAGGGTGAGACGGTCGAGGAGATCACCGGCTTCGCCCGCACGGCGCGCGCGTACGCGACCCCGATCGAGGTCGACGGCGCGCTTCTCGACACATGCGGCACCGGAGGCGACGGCCTTTCCACGTTCAACATCTCGACGCTCGCGGCCATCGTGGCGGCTGCGTGCGGGGCCAGGGTCGCCAAGCACGGCAACCGCGCCGCATCGTCGATGTGCGGCTCGGCCGACGTCCTCGAGCAGCTCGGCGTGAAGATCGACCTCGGTCCGGAAGGCGTTGCGCGCTGCATCGGCGAAGCCGGCATCGGCTTCCTGTTCGCCCCGATCTTCCATCCGTCCTTTCGATTCGCCGGGGTGCCCCGCCGCGAGCTCGGCGTCCGCACGGTCTTCAACGTCATCGGCCCGCTGTGCAACCCCGCCGGCGCCAGGTACCAGGCGCTGGGGGTCGCCGACGCGAGCCTGGCGGGAAAGATGGCGGACGTCCTGGCCCGTCTCGGCGTGGAGAGAGCAATCGTTTTTCACGCCGGCGACGGTATGGACGAGCTGTCGGTGAGCTCGCCCTCGCTGGTCATCGAGGTCGACGGCGGGCGCAAGGAGTATCAGCTCGACCCGGCTGAGCTCGGCCTGAAAATGTCCGATCCCCAGGCCGTGCGGGGAGGCGGTCCCGAGGACAACGCCCGCATCGCCCGCGAGGTGCTCGAGGGCGCCGCGGGGCCGAGGCGCGACGTCGTCCTTCTCAACGCGGCCGCCGCGCTGAGAGCTTCGGGGCACGCCAGGGACTGGCGCCAAGGCATCGGCGCGGCCGCGGAGGCAATCGACTCGGGTCGCGCCACCGACGTGCTCCAGCGCTGGGCGAGAATCTCGCAGGAGTGAATATGGAGTCACGGCCGTGACTCCCCCGGATCTCCTGTCCCGCCTGGTGGCCGAGGCCAGGCTGGACCTGGAACGGCGCCGCGCGCTCACGACAGAAGACGAGCTCGAGCGCGCGATCCACGACTACACGCCCAAGGATTTCGTAGGGGCGCTGAAAAAGCCAGGCCTCGCCGTGGTCGCGGAGATGAAGCAGCGCACCCCCAGCATGGGCGTCCTCGCCGAGAGCTACCGACCGGCCGATCTCGCGCGCGCCTACACCGCGGGCGGGGCGGCTGCGATCTCCGTCCTGACCCATACGGCGGGGTTTGGCGGCCGCACCGAGCACGTCGAGGCAGCCCGGCTGGCGACAGATCTGCCGATCCTGCGCAAGGACTTCATCACCGACCCCTACGAGGTGGGCGAGGCCAGGGCCGCGGGCGCCGACGCCGTTCTGCTCATCGTCGC
>Ga0070699_100003858_pt1 | contig 13248 bp, 14 predicted proteins | sample KBSK1503metaG_FD_65473 | JGI IMG/M metagenome (GOLD analysis project Ga0070699, IMG submission 65473) | Corn, switchgrass and miscanthus rhizosphere microbial communities from Kellogg Biological Station, Michigan, USA - KBS K1-50-3 metaG | ecosystem: Host-associated > Plants > Roots >...
TAGAGGGCGGGCTTGCCCGCTCCGCATCAAGAGAGGCTGAGGGAACCGGCCCGATGAAGCCTCGGCAACCTGCGGCGTCCGCAAGGTGCCAAGCCGGCCGAGCAGAGCGACAAGTGCTCGGACGATGTAGAGCGAAGCGAACCAAGGAGACCGCCGTGCCCGCCACACACCTGTCCTGCACCCGCTGCGGTAACGAGCTGCAACTCGAAGGCGTCGGTGCCTGCCCACGATGCTTCGGACCGCTCGAGCCCGTCTACGACGTCGACGAGCTCCGCCGAACGCTGACGCACGAAAGCATCGAGGCCGGTCCGCCCTCCCTCTGGCGCTACGCGCCGCTCTTGCCGGTGAACGTGCCGCGCGAGCCGCGGCTCGCGCCGGGGCTGACTCCACTTGTACCGGCGACGCGCCTCGCCGCACAGCTCGGCCTCGCCGAGCTCTATCTGAAGCTCGACACAGCCAACCCAACCCATTCGTTCAAGGACCGTGTCGTCGCCGTCGCATGTGCGAAGGCGCAGGAGCTCGGGCTCGAAACGCTTGCCTGCTCCTCGACCGGAAATCTCGCGAACGCCGTGGCAGCACGGGCGGCAGTCGAAGGCCTCGACGCCGTCGTCTTCTGTCCCTACGACCTCGAACGCGAGAAGCTCGTCGCGACCGCGGCCTATGGAGCCCGGATCTACGCCGTTCGGGGAAGCTACGACGACTGCAGCCGACTCACGGTCGAGCTCTCGTTCGAGCTGCCCTGGGGCTTCGTCAACGTCGGCTTGCGCTCGTACTACGCCGAAGGCTCGAAGACGGTCGCCTACGAGGTCGCCGAGCAACTCGGTTGGGAGCAGCCGGACGTGGTCGTCTGCCCGATCGCGTCGGGCTCGCTGCTGTCGAAGGTCGGCCGCGGGTTCCGCGACTTCCGCGAGCTCGGGCTCGTGAGGGGCCCGACCCCCAGGCTGATCGGCGCCCAGGCGCACGGCTGTTCGCCTGTTGCGGCGGCCTTCGCCGAGAACCGTCCCGTGAAGCCGGTCCGGCCGGACACGATCGCCCGCTCGCTTGCGATTGGCAGCCCCGCCGACGGCGAGGCGGCGATAGCGGCGACCCGGGAGTCCGGCGGCTCGATTCACGCCGTGGCCGAGCAAGAGATCGGAGAGAACATGGCCCTCCTCGCGGAGACCGCGGGCGTCTTCGGCGAGACCGCCGCCGGCGTGACGCTGGGGGCGCTCCGGGAAGCGATCCGACGCGGCGAGGTGGGCCCCTCCGACAAGGTCGTTCTGCTCGTCACCGGGGACGGACTGAAGACGCCGGGCCCGGTGGCAGATCGCTTCGCGCCGATCGAGATAACTGCCGACGCCGATGCGCTGCTCGCGGAGCTCGGTGTAGCGGTCTAACCTCAGACGAGCACATGTCAGCAGAGCCGACTATCGACGCAACGCTGGCCCGTCTGCGCGGGCTCCTCGCGGTCAACGACATCGCCGTACTCGATCTCGTCAACCGCCGGCTCGAGCTCGTCGACCAGATCAAGCGGCGCAAAGAGGAGCTCGGTGTCGCGTTCGTCGATCCCGAACGCGAAGCCTGGCTGCTCGACCATCTGCGCAGCGCGAACGACGGGCGGCTGAGCGACGAGGGGCTGCGCCAGCTCCTGACGACACTGCTCGAGCTCACCAAGCGCGAGCTCAGCCCGGGTTAGTGGCCCTCCGCGTCGTCTCTCTTCCCGGCGACGGGATCGGCCCCGAGGTGTGCGAGGCGGCGGTCCGTGTGCTCGCTGCGCTGCCGATCGACGTCACGATCGAAGAGCATTCGTTCGGGGGCCATGCCATTCACGAGCACGGCGACCCGCTGCCGGCAGAGACGCTCGCTGCCTGCCGGTCAGCAGACGCCGCTCTGCTCGGTGCGGTCGGCCTCCCCGAGTTCGACGGCGCGCCGGTGCGGCCCGAGCAAGGCCTGATCCGCCTACGCGGCGAGCTCGACGTCTACGCGAATCTGCGCCCTGCCCGGAGCGACAGTATCGACCTGCTGATCGTTCGCGAGCTGGTCGGAGGGCTCTACTTCGGAGCGAGCGGCCGGCGTCCCGACGGTTCTGCGTTCGACACGTGCGAATACACGCCGGCAGAGATCGACCGGATCGCGCGACGGGCGTTCGAGCTCGCACGCGGCCGCCGCGCATTCGTGACCTCGGTCGACAAGGCGAACGTGCTCGAGACCTCACGGCTCTGGCGTGAAGTCGTCTCCGGGCTGGCGGGCGACTACCCCGACGTGCGGCTCGAGCACATGCTCGTCGACAACGCCGGACTCCAGCTCGTGCTCGATCCGGCTCAATTCGACGTGATCCTGACCGAGAACACGTTCGGCGACATCCTCTCCGACGTCGCGGCAGGAAGCTGCGGCGGTCTCGGCGTCGCTGCCTCCGCGAGCCTCGGCGAAGGAGCCCCCGGCATTTTCGAGCCCGTGCATGGCACGGCGCCCGACATCGCGGGGCAGGGCATCGCGAATCCGACGGGAGCGCTTCGCTCGGTCGCCTTGCTCTTGCGGCACGCTGCAGAAGAGCACGAGCTGGCAGATCAGCTCGAGCGGGCCATCGACGGAGCCCTCAGTAGGACACCGACGCCTGACGTCGGCGGGACGGCAACGACGGCGGAGTTCACCGACACGGTCCTGAGCGTCGGCGCGTGGTGATCAAGGTCGCCTATCCCGGCGGCGCCGCGGCACACAGCGCAGCCGCCGCCGAGCGCCTCTTTCCCGGAGACAATGAGCTCGTCTCGCTCGAGACATTCGCCGATGTCGTCGAGGCGGCAGCCTCGGGCAGCGTTGCGTACGGAGTCCTGCCGATCGAGAACTCGCTGGCGGGACCGGTGGCAGAGACGCACGATCTGCTCTACGACGCGTCGCTCTCGATCGTCGCCGAGACGTCCCTGGCGATCCGCCACCATCTCGTCGCTCGCGGGCCGCTTGCAGAGAGCGACATCCGCATCATTCGCTCGCACCCGGTCGCGCTAGAGCAGTGCCGCAAGCTTCTGGGGAGGTTGAACGGAATCCGCGCGATCGCAGCCTCAACGACGGCTGATGCCGCCGCGCAAGTCGCCGAGTCGGACATGCCCGGGGAGGCTGCAATCGCCAGCGATCGGGCCGCTGCGATTTACGGTTTGGAGGTGATCGAGCATGACGTAGGAGACCATCCCGAAGCGTTCACACGTTTCGTCTCGATCGCTACCCATACGCGCATCGACCGTGAGCGCGACGACTGGAGGACGGCCTTCTCGTTCGTGACCGACCACCGGGCCGGTGCGCTTCACGGTGCAATCGAGCCGTTCGCGCGTCACGGGCTCGACCTTGTGCAACTCGTGTCGCGGCCGATCCCGCATTCACCATTCAAGTACCGCTTCGACGCGGTGCTCGCCGGCCATCCACTCGAGTCCAGGACACGTGCCGCGTTCGCAGAGGTGCGGACGCGTGTGCGCGACCTGCGGGTGCTCGGCTCGTACCCCGCCGGTTCTTAGACCGGCAGCGCTGTCGTGTCGACCGGGGCGGCGTGCGAGCGCTCGTAGGCGGTGATCGTCTCTTCGCGCTTGAGCGTCAGCGCGATGTCGTCGAGCCCCTGCAACAGAGACTCACGTGCAAACGGCTCGAACTCGAACGGCACGACGAGATCCCCCGGCCCCGACACCTGCTGCGCTTCGAGATCGACCGTCAGCGACTCGCCGCCTGAAACGGCGTGCATGAGCGTTTCGACGGCTTCGGCCGGCAGCACGACCGGGACGAGCCCGATCTTCAGACAGTTCGTATGGAAGATGTCGCCGAACGACGGCGCAATGATGACCTCGAAGCCGTAGTCCTGCAACGCCCACGCCGCGTGCTCGCGCGAGGAGCCGGAGCCGAAGTTCCGTCCGGCGAGCAGGATCCCGGCGTCCGCGTACTCCGGACGGCGTAGTTCGAAGTCCGGCCGCTTCATCCAGTCGAAGAAGAGAAACTCGCCGTAGCCGGTTCGCTCGATGCGCTTCAGAAACTGCTTCGGGATGATCTGGTCCGTGTCGACGTCGGCCCGGTCGAGCACGGCCGCGCGAGCGGTGACACGACGGAACGGCTTCACGCTGCCTTGCCGACTGCCTGCGGATCGACGAAGTGCCCCGCGAGGGCAGCGGCGGCGGCCAATGCAGGGCTCACGAGGTGTGTCCGCCCGCCGGCACCTTGGCGCCCTTCGAAGTTGCGGTTCGACGTCGAGGCACAGCGCTCGCCGGGCTGAAGGATGTCCGGGTTCATCCCGAGGCACATCGAGCAACCGGCGCGCCGCCACTCGAAGCCGGCGGTCGTGAAGATCTTGTCGAGCCCCTCCTCCTCCGCCTGCCGCTTGACGCCGGCCGAGCCGGGGACGACCAGCGCGCGCACCGACGGGTGGACATGCTTGCCGGCCACGACCGCTGCCGCAGTGCGCAGGTCCTCAATCCGCGCATTGGTGCAGGAGCCGATGAAGACGCGGTCGATGCTGATGTCCTCGATCTTCGTGCGTGGCGCGAGACCCATGTACGTGAGAGCTCGCTCGACTGCGTCGCGCTCCGCAGGATCGTCGTAGTCCGCCGGGTCCGGCACTTCCCCGTGCACCGGGACGACCATCTCCGGATTGGTCCCCCACGTCACCTGCGGGGCGAGGCTGGAGACGTCGACGGAGAGATCACGCTCGAAGGTCGCATCCGGATCGGTGGCGAGCGAGCGCCAATGGTCGAGAGCGCGCTCCCAGTCCGCCCCTGCGGGCGCGCCGGGACGTCCCTCCATGTACGCGAAGGTCGTGTCGTCGGGAGCGATCATCCCGGCGCGGGCGCCCCACTCGATCGACATGTTGCACACGGTCATGCGGCTCTCCATCGAGAGGGTCCGGATTGCCGGGCCGTCGTACTCGACGACGTAGCCGACGCCGCCCGAGATGCCCGCCTGGCCGATCGCGGCGAGGATCATGTCTTTGGCAGCGACGCCCGGCGGGAGCTCACCTTCGAAGGTGACACGCATCCTCTTCGGTCGCCGCTGCGGGAGCGTCTGCGTCGCGAGCACGTGCTCGACCTCCGACGTGCCGATGCCGAACGCAAGCGCGCCGAACGCGCCGTGCGTCGACGTGTGGCTGTCACCACAGACGATCGTCATCCCGGGTTGTGAGATCCCGAGCTCCGGGCCGATCACGTGGACGATGCCCTCGCGCCCGCTCCCGGTTGCGTACAGCGGCACCCCGAACTCCCCGCAGTTCTCGCGGAGTGCGTCGAGCTGTCGGCGCGCGAGCGGATCGGTGATCGGCCCGTCCTCGGTCGGCACGTTGTGATCCATGGTGGCCACCGAGAGATCGGGCCGGCGGACGCGGCGCCCGGCCAGGCGCAGACCCTCGAACGCCTGCGGCGAGGTCACCTCGTGAATCAGGTGCAGGTCGACGTAGAGCAGCGCCGGCTCGTCGTCGGGCTCGACGACGAGGTGACTGGTCCAGATGCGGTCGAACAGCGTTTGCGGTGGCATTCCGGTCTTCTTTAGCCGACGGGCTGTGAGAAGTAAAGCTGGGACTCGTCCGCGCTACCGCGGAGCCGCTCCCGCAGGCCGACGACCTCGCCGACGACCACCAGCGCAGGCCCGGCGAGGCCAACCGCTGCGTCTGCGATGCCGCTCACATCCGCGACGACGACCTCCTGGTCGGGCCAGGTCCCGCGCGAGATCACGGCGGCGGGCGTGGACGGGTCGAGCCCGAGGGCCAGCAGCCGCTTGCACAACGAGTCGAGCTCGTTCAGCGCCATGAAGAGCACCAGCGTCTCGGAACCGGTCGCCGGCTCGAGCTCGACCTCCCCGTCCGCCGACCGCCCGCTGACGACGCGCACCTGCGCCGAGAGGCCACGGTGCGTCAGCGGAATTCCTGCGGCCGCGGGTACTGCGGCCAGAGCCGAGACACCCGGGATCACCTCGAACGGAACCTCGGCCTCCGCGAGCGCGAGCGCCTCCTCGCCACCCCGCCCGAACACGAACGGATCGCCTCCCTTCAGTCGCACGACTTCCAGGCCTTGCGTCGCGAGGTCGACGAGGAGGAGGTTGATCTGCTCCTGGTCGAGTCCGTCTCGGGAGATCGCCAGTGCGTCTGCCGGTGCCTCGGCGACGAGTTCGGGTGCGACGAGTCGGTCATAGACGAGCGCGTCGCAACGGCGCACGAGCTCGAGCCCGCGCGCGGTGATCAGACCCGGGTCGCCGGGGCCGGCGCCGACGAGCCAGACGGTCACGAGAGCGCCTCCGCGACGAGCTGCTCGAAGTAGGACTTGCGCTCCTGGTACGTCGCGAGGTGCTCGCGCGCCCAGGGCCGCAGCTCGCGGAGCTCGCGCGCAAGGCGCGCGTGTTCCGGGCCCACGACGGCCGCGATCTCGCTGCGCAGCCGCTGCGCGAGCGCCGGCGAGGCGCCGCCGGTGGACACGGCGACCGCGATCGGGTCGATGCGATGCACGGCCGGCAGGATCAGGCTGCAGAGCTCTGGGTCGTCGACGACGTTGCAGAAGATCCCGAGCCGCTCGGCGTCCTCTTTCACGCGGCGGTTCACCTCGCGGTCCGGCGTGGCTGCGATTGCCAGCCACTTGCCGCCGAGGTCCCAGCTCGCGTAGCGCCCGTTGATCCACTCGACCGGCAGGTCGAGCAGCTCGGGGACGATCTCCGGTGCAGTGACCGTGACCCGCGCGCCGCACTCGAGCAGCCCGCGCGTCTTCTCGAGCCCGACGTTCCCACCGCCGACGACGATGCAGTCTCGCCCCGTCAGGTCGAGGCAGGCCATGTAATGGCGCGTCTCAGCCACGGTGCTCGGCGAGCGCCGCCGCAACGGCCGGCGCCCCGCCCCCGACGATGCTTGCGTTCACGCGTACGAACGGCGTCCACTTCTCCGGCAGCGCGTCCTCCGGAAAGATCGCCTCGACCGGGCACTCGGGCTCGCAGGCGCCACAGTCGATGCACTCGTCCGGGTCGATCACGAGCATGAGGTCGGTCTCGTGAATGCAGTCGACCGGGCAGACGTCGATGCAGCTCTTGTCCTTCTCATCGATGCACGGCTCCGCGATCACGTAGGTCATCAGACGCCCACCGAGTGGAGTCGGGCGCCGGATCGATCGAGCCGGATCGTCAGCTCGAGCCCTTCGACGCCGATGCTGAGGAGGTACGCGCCCGGCCCGGCCGCCTGCACCTTGACCTGCTCGACGGCTTTCCCCTCCAGTGCGGCGAGCGCCCCGGTGACGTCCCGGGTGCTTTCCGAGAGCTCCTTGCCGCGGGGCAGCTTGCGGTAGGTCTTGAGCGCGGCCTGCTCGCCCTCGGGCCCGTAGAGCCCGCGGATGCGGCCGGTCGAGAGCCCGAGCTCGATGATCTCTTCGAGCGCTTGAGCCTCGTCGTTGCCCAGTTCGCCGTCCTCGACGGCAGCGACGAGATCGGCGAGCCGGCCACGCCGCTCCGCGTCCTGCACTAGTGCCAGCACCGCCTGCGCTTCGCCGAGCGCGACCTCGGCCGCCGCCGCGTCGAGCTTCAAGGCCGGGCTAGTCATCGGCGTCCTCTCCGAGGATCGCGTGCAACTCGTGCTCGAAGCCGCCGGTCTCGATCGAACAGTGGATGCCGCACTCCTTCGGCGCGCTGGACTCCCACCACCAGCGCCCGGCGCGGTCCGCTTCGCCGGCGCGAATCGCCCGCGTGCACGGTGCGCAGCCGATCGACGTGTAGCCCTGGTCGTAGAGCGGGTGGTACGGCACCTCGTTCTCGCGGACGTAGTCCCAGACCTCGTCCTTCGTCCATTCGGCGAGCGGGTTGAGCTTCACGATCGCGCCGTGGTCGTGATCGATCTCGACCTTGCGGATGTTCGTGCGCGTCGCCCACTGGTCGCGGCGAAGCCCGGTGATCCAGGCGTCGAGCGTGGCGAGATGCCTGGTCAACGGTCGAACCTTGCGGACGTTGCAGCAGAGGAGGCGGTTCTCCACCGATTCGCGGAAGAGGTCCAGGCCCTTCCGCTCGACCATGCGGCGGACGTGGTCCTCCTCGGGTGCGAGGACCTCGAGGTTCAGACCGGGATAGCGCTCGCGCAGTTGCGCGATCAACTCATGCGTCTCGGCGGGCAGCCGGCCGGTGTCGACGGAGAAGATGTGGATTTCGGGATCGATCCCGTAGGCCATGTCGATGATCGCCACACCGTCGATCTGGAACGCGGTCGAGACGCCGATCCGCGGACTGAAGCGCTCGATCGCCCACTCGAGGACGGTCTCGGGCTCCTCGCCCTCGAACGCGACCGAGAGCTCACCCGCTTCCAGCTCGTCGAGCAGCTCGTACGTGCTCATGCGGCCACCTCCTCCGCGTCGCGCCTGCTGCGCGCCGGCTCGAGCTGCGCCAAGACGCCGAGCTCCTCGTCCGAGAGACGGCGCTGGAACTCGGTGAACGACTCGCCGTCGCTGCGACCGTCGAGCCAGCCGCGGATCAACCCCTCGACCGCCACCTCGAGCCCGTCACTGGGGACGCGGCGAAAGACAGGCCGGGCGATCGCCGGATCAGGGCCCAGCGAGCCCCGCACGAAGATGTCGTAGGCGGCAAACCGACGCCCGTCGGCGTCTTTCCCGGTCGTGCCCTGGAAACCGAGGTCTCCCACCCAGTGCTGTGCGCAGGCATGCGGGCAGCCGTCGAGGTGCAGCCGCAGCTCGGCGATCTGCTCGCCGAAGACGCCCTCGAGGTGCTCGACGAGGCGTGCGAGCCTCTGCTTCGTCTCGCCGACGGAGAAGTTGCAGTGCGGCTCGCCCGTGCAGCCGATCGAGTTCGCCCAGACGTTGTTCGTCGTGTGCGGGAAGCCGATCTCCTCGAGCCTCGAGACGACATCGCCGATGCGCTCGTTCGGTACGCCGGTGACGACGAAGTTCTGCTGGCGGGTGATGCGCACGTCGCCGCCGAACGTCTCGACGAGGTCGGCGACGGCGATCAACTGATCGCCCGATGCGAGCCCGATGCGGACGGGAACGCCGATATACGAAAGACCTTCCTGCTTCTGCGCGTGCACTCCGACGTGGTTGGACGGCTGCACGTCGATCGGCGGCAGCTCGAAGTCCTCGAGCGTCCGGCCGAGCTTCGCCTCGACACGCTCGCGCATTCCCTCCGCGCCGACGTCGTCGACCATGAACTTCAGGCGCGCCTTCACGCGCGAGACGCGGTAGCGCAGGTCGTCGCTCCACACATTCGTGATCGCGGAGAGGATCTCGATTGCCTCGTCGACCGGCACGAACACACCGAGGTCGCGTGCAATCCGCGGCACCGACGACAGGCCGCCCCCGACCTTGACGGCGAAGCCCTCGCGTCCGTCCTTGACGACGCCGATCAGGGAGACACAGTTGATCTCCGGCGCATTGCAGCGGTCGGCGCAGCTTGCGATCGTGTACTTGTGCTTGCGCGGCAGATTGGTGAAATCGGGATTGCCGTAGAAGAAATCGGCCACCTGCTCCACGAGCCCGGTGGAGTCGAAGAGCTCGTGCGAGTCGAGCCCTGCGACCGGGCAGCCGGTGATGTTCCGGACGGTGTCACCGCAGCCGCCGGCGGTCGTGATCCCCGCCGCGTCGAGATCTGCGAAGACGTTCGGCAGCTCCTCGAGGCGAAGCCAGTGCAGCTGGATGCACTGGCGCGTCGACAGCTCGGCGTCGCCGCGGCCGTACCGGTTCGAGACCTCGCCGATTGCGCGCAGCTTCGCCGGCGGCAGGATCCCGCTCGGGATCTTCAGCCGGAGCATGAACGTCCCCACCTTCGGCTTGTCGTGGTAGAGGCCCCACCACTGCAGGCGAACGACGTCCTCCTCCGGAACACTCTCGTAGCCCATCGCGATCAGCGCGGGCAGCTCGTCGCGGATTCCGAGCGGCGCTTTGGCCTGCTTCAGCCGTTCGACCGGGTTGCGCTTGAGCACGAGCTCCCACGTCGCGGGCTCTTTCTGGCGGGTCGGCGCGGCAGCCATTTGCCGTTTCTATCAAAAATGAAGTCGCTTTACATCTGCAACGATTGACGCATGATCGAGCTTCGACGGATCTCGAGCCTGCCCCCGTACGCCTTTGCCGAGATCGAGCGGCTCAAGCTCGAGCTCCGCCGCGCCGGCGACGACGTCATCGACCTCGGCTTCGGCAATCCCGACATCCCCTCGCCCGCGATTGCCGTGGAGAAGCTCGCCGAAGCGGCGGCGAAGCCCCGGAACCACCGCTACTCGGCCAGCCGCGGCATTCCCAAGTTGCGCGAGGCCGTCTGCGGCCTCTATGCGCGCCGCTTCGGGATCGAGCTCGATACGGATCGAGAGGCGATCGCCACGATCGGAGCGAAGGAGGGACTGGCCCACCTGCTCTGGCTCCTGGTCGAGCCGGGAGACGTGGCCCTCGTCCCCGCGCCGAGCTACCCGATCCACCTCTTCGCTCCTGTTCTTGCCGGCGCCTCCGTGGCGCAGGTGGCGATGGGCGCCGGGGAAGACGCGTTCGCCAACCTCGAGGAGGCCTACGACCGTTCGCGCCCCCGGCCGCGGGCGTTGATCGTCTCGTTCCCGCACAACCCGACGACCGCGACCGTCGATGCGGCGTTCATGCAGCGCATCGTCGACTTCGCCCGCGAGCGAGGCATCGTCGTCGTGCACGACTTCGCCTACGCGGACATCGCCTTCGACGGCCACCGGCCCCCGTCGATCCTCGCAGCCGACGGGGCACGCGAGGTCGCCGTCGAGCTGTACACCCTCACAAAGGGGTACTCGATGGCCGGCTGGCGCGTCGGTTTCGCGGTCGGGAACGCGGAGATCGTCGCCGCGCTCGGGCGGCTCAAGTCGTACCTGGACTACGGCACGTTCCAGCCGATCCAGATCGCCGCCACGGTCGCGATCGTGCAGGCGGCCGAGTATCCGGCGGAGGTCTGCGAGCTGTATCGCAGCCGCCGCGACGCGCTTTGCGACGGGCTCACCCGTATCGGCTGGGAGGTGACCAAGCCGCTCGGGACGATGTTCGTCTGGGCACCGATCCCGGCGGCCTACCGCGCTCTCGGCTCGCACGAGTTCGCGCTCAAGCTGCTCCGCGAGGCGAAGGTCTCCGTCAGCCCGGGAGCCGGCTTCGGCCCCGGTGGAGACGGTCACGTCCGCTTCGCACTCGTCGAGAACGGGCAGCGGATCGCGCAAGCCGTCCGCGGGATCCGCTCGGCGCTGCCCTTGCTGCAGGGGGCCGAGGGCGGCGCCAGAACGGCCCCCGGCCGCTGACGGGAGAGTCAGCTCGTCGACCCGAGCGCCGGCTCTGCCACCGGTCGGGATGTCGGCCCCACGTTGTTGCCGACGTGAGGTACCTCTTTTCGGTCGCAGCGCTTGACACGAGCAGCCTCCCTGTTCTATCGTCGCCGAACGCTGTTCGATCATGTCGAATATCGTTCCCAGGCAATGAGGCCTCGGGAATACCCGCGGAACGGCCCGCGGCGCCTCTGCCTTGGGCCGGGAGGAGGTTCGGGCTAATGGCGGAGCACCATGTTTCGCAGCGCCTGTTCGCCGAGTTCATCGGCACCGCGCTGCTCGTCTTCATCGGTGCCGGCTCAGTGCCGGCGATCCTGTTGCTCGAGAGCGGTTCGAAGGCGCCGTTCTCCGGAGCCGATCTCGGCTTCATCTCGGTGGCCTTCGGTCTCGTCATCGTCGCGCTCGTGTACACGATCGGGAAGGTTTCGGGCTGTCACATCAACCCGGCCGTGACGTTCGCCCTTGCCGCGACGAAGCGATTCCCGTGGCGTGAGGTGCCGTCGTACTGGGCGGCGCAGGTTGCCGGCGGGGTTGCCGGGGCGTTCGCGATGTGGGGCTCCTTCGGGACGAGGGCGGTCGACCTCGGCTACGGCTTCGGCGTCGTCCACTTCGATCATTCCACGACGACCTGGGGCTCGGCCATGCTGATCGAGGCGATCGGCACGGGGATCCTGCTGTTCACGATCCTCGGCATCGTCGACACGCGCTCGCCCGAGGGCTGGGCGGGGCTCGTGATCGGCCTCGTGGTCGTCGCGATCATCATCACGGTCGGCCCGGTCACGAATGCTTCCTTGAACCCGGCGCGCGCGATCGGCCCGCTCTTCGTCACGACCGTCCACGGCGGCGTGCACAACTGGACGCAACAGTTCCTCGCGTACATCCCGGCAAACCTGATCGGCGCGGCGCTCGCGGTCTTCGCCTACGACTGGATGGCGACGCCCCGGAAGGTCGTTCGCCCGATCCAGGAAGCAGTCACCGAGCCCGATCGCGCCGGCGTCGGCGATCCCGTCCCGAGTTAAGGAGCAAAGATGGCCATTGCCACGCAAGTCATGAAGAAGTTCATCAACGACCCAGCCGACGTCGTCAAGGAATCCCTCGCCGGCCTTGCTGCGGCGCACCCCGATCTCGTGCGCGTCGACTTCGAGAATCAGATCGTCGTCCGCAAGGACGCCCCGACGGGGAAGGTGGCGATCATCTCGGGCGGCGGCTCCGGCCACGAGCCGATGCACGGTGGCTTCGTCGGTGCCGGCATGCTCGACGCGGCGTGTCCAGGCGAGGTCTTCACCTCGCCCGTCCCCGATCAGATGCTCGCCGCCACGAAAGCCGTGGACGGCGGCGCCGGCGTCGTCCACATCGTCAAGAACTACACAGGCGACGTGATGAACTTCAAGCTCGCCGCCGAGCTGGCGGAGGACGAGAACATCAAGGTCGAGTCAGTCCTGACGAACGACGACGTCGCAGTGGAGGACAGCCTCTACACGGCCGGCCGCCGCGGTGTCGGCGTCACGGTCCTGGCGGAGAAGATCGCCGGTGCCAAGGCGGAGGCGGGCGGCTCGCTCGCCGAAGTGGCGGCCATTGCGCGCAAGGTGAACGACAACGGCCGCAGCTTCGGCGTCGCGTTCACCTCCGCCTGGACTCCCGCTTCGCCGACTCCGACCTTCGAGATCGGTGCCGACGAGATGGAGTTCGGCGTGGGGATCCACGGCGAGCCCGGACGGCGGCGCGAGAAGGTCAAGCCGGCGGCTGAGATCGTCGCCGAGATGGCCGAGGATCGCCTCGGCCATCTCGGCGACCTCGATGCGCCCAGCGGCTCGAACGTGCTCGCGTTCGTCAACGGTCTCGGCGGAACGCCGACGATCGAGCTCTACGTCATCTACAACGAGCTCGCGAAGCAGCTCGAGGAGCGCGGGCTCAGGGCCACGCGTAGTCTCGTGGGCGACTACATCACGAGCCTGGAGATGGCCGGCGCGTCGATCACGCTGCTGAAGCTGGACGACGAGCTGACCGAGCTCTGGGAT